>Ga0206794_1186_pt1 | contig 14322 bp, 7 predicted proteins | sample Alteio_BWOrgCont_70_FD_152877 | JGI IMG/M metagenome (GOLD analysis project Ga0206794, IMG submission 152877) | Enriched cells from forest soil in Barre Woods Harvard Forest LTER site, Petersham, Massachusetts, United States -... | ecosystem: Environmental > Terrestrial > Soil > Temperate forest > O...
TAGCAGCGCGACAAGCTTCCTGAATAATGTCATCTAAAAGAGTCAATTCACCGGCACCATAGATATCTTTATGACTAGCCAATATCTGCTCGATTAACGTCGTGCCTGCTCGTGGCATACCGACAATAAAAATAGGACAGCGAGTGTTTTGTGTGGTAGGCAATCGTTTTAAAAATGAGTGATTAAATATTTTAGGCATTTCTGTGACAAGCGTTTGCAATTTTGTTTTATCCCATGGCTGATGCAGATAATGTAATCGATTCCCCTCAGCATACGCTTGAAAAGCACGCGCATATTGTTTTGTATTATCGAGTGCTTTACCTAACGCAAAATAATAACGAATGCGATTTGGGATAGCGTAATGACTTACTTTTTGTAGGATAGATTCAAGAAAAATCAAATGCGGGTCATCGGGTGTGTAGGTTTTTATTAATGATAGATTGTAATGGGCATCGATAAATTCTGGGTTGGCTCTGAGGGCTGCTGCAAAATGTGAGCGCGCTTCATCGAGTCTACCTTCTTCGCTATAAATAGCTGCAAGATTATTTTGTGCTTCAGCGTGTTTAGGATTTAAAGCAATTGCTGTCGCATAAGCCACTTTTGCGGTCTGCTTATCACCGGTGCCTTCCAGGGATGCGCCAAGATTATTCCAGGTGAGGCCATCAGTTTGATGATAGGAAAGAGCCGTATGATAATGGCGAATGGCTAATGAGAATTGACGATGGTCATTATAAGCCAAACCTAATAGAAAGTGATTTTCTGAGGAGTGCGGCTCTCTATTGATAGCGATGGTATGAGAGGCAATAGCTGCTTCCAGTTGTCCCACTCGACGTAACAGTTCGCCTAAATTGCGTCTATACAACATTATTTCAGGCGCTATTTCTACGGCTTGCCGCATAAATTGAATCGCTTCTGCCATTTTATTTTGTGCTAGCGCCGCTAACGCCATATCTAGCAAAGCGCGATGATTCCCTGGATTTTTTATCAGAGTATTTTGATCGCTCGCTGTTGACATACCATTTTAATCTCTTCCAAATAGCTATTAATATGTAATCCATTTCGAGAAGAACTCATAAAATTCAACAACAGGTAACCGGACTGTTGAGTTTTAATATTTGCTTTTTTCTCCCAGTACTGCTGGGCCGTAACCAACTCGCCTTCATCAACACCTATTTCTATCATTTTATTAACTAATGTTGCAAGGTTAATTAGCTTGTCCTGCTCTATCCCTTGTTGCCATAGGAATTTCATTTCGTGAATGAGATTCTGGCAATGTGGGTTTAATAGTGGCGTCTTTTCTACCTGGTTTTGAATGCTCATGAGCTGCTTTTTAAAGTCTATTTCCCTTTCTTTCAACCTTAAAATTTCTGTCTCGAATACTAACAATTCTTCTTCAGAATTCAAAACAAATAAATAAAAATGATCAACCTGCTCCATTTTAAATTGCTTTAAGTGCTCTTCCAATTCAGCATTGTGAGGCATTTCTATGATTACTTGAAAATAAATTTGACCAAAGCCTCTATCAATGACACCAATAGAAATATCTTTGATAGCTGGCTGTTTATTGTCACGCCATATCTTGTTTTTGATAGCCGCAATTTCAAAGAAAAATTGCCCCTTTTCCTGCATCAAAAATCTAATTTCCTGCTCAGCTTTTGCGAGTGCCTTTAACTGATCAGGGTTCGCCCCTAACAAATCATCTTTCAATTGACTAAAGCTAGCTTCCATTGCGCGTCGAAGACCAGTATCAAATTCATTCTCAGTACCAGACTCATTGTCAGATTGCATGGCTTGAATTTGCAACTGAGTAGAATAAAGTGCACGATATAAGAATATTAATTTGTCTTCATCATCTTCTAATTGATTTAATTGCTCCAATGCAAAAAGTAATCTTTCTGCAAGCGTTTTCACTTCAGTCGTTGATGAAACAGTAAGGTGGTCAGTAATGCGTTTAGTCACACGTTTAAGGAAATTTCCATTTTCTTGTTTACTTAAATTTGTTTTTAACTCATCAATAATCTTTTGACTTGATTGGATCATCTTCCATTGCTTATCAGCAGCTTTTTGTGATTGGCGCGCTTTCCAATGTTCTCCACTAGCTGTTTTTTCCACTTCAGAAATAGGGGTAAAAACAAAATGAGCATGACGGTTTTTTCGCTGAAAAAGAGCGATATTTAATTGATGCTTAGCAACCGCTTGATAGGATTGTTTTTCTTGATCTTTTAAAGACATAACTTTTTCATTTTGTTGAAAAAATTCCTCTTCTTTTTTCCAAAGTTGGAGCATCTCTTTTTCAAATTGAGCTAATGCTTTATCCAAATGATGATATTTCATTAATCCATTGCCATCTCTTTGAATATAAGGATTAACTAACTTATCTGCAACATCAGCATTCGCTTGCTCCAATAATAGAAGCCATCTTTTTTCAGCCGTATTAATTAAATAGGTAATTCTAGAGAATAATATATTTTGCTCTATCGCCGTATGCTCTTTATTTAAAATTAATTTAATCCAACGCAATTGATGTTTTAATACTACATTTAAAATACTATTTATCTCACGCACATAATAACGCTGGATAGCCGTATCTTCCCCCTTACGTTGACGGAGTTTTGCTAGATTCAGAGCACGCGTTTTTTCAGTCATCAAATCAATATCGGGCACATCAGCTTGTGAGAAGATTTGCCAAAACGTACCAGGATCGTCCTGTCTTGCTGTACGACCTTTTATTTGCTCTACGTCGCTTTCACTAAATTCAGGTGAGAGTGAAACCACGCATAGTCCCTCTGGATGAACATCCTTACTGACTCTACTATCCAAACCACGAGCGCATAAAGGGGTAACAACCGTTATATAATTTGGTTTATTAATATTAGCGATTAATTGATTTCTTTCCTCTAGTGTCTCTTCACCTGTAATGCATTGAATACTTATGTTTAATAAAGACCCAGCGTTGCTAAAATTAGAATCCGATCCTTTTTGCGCAGCTAATCTCTTATAAAATGCCTTAACTGAGGCAATATCTTTATCAATAGCTAAAAATGGTTGAACATTATTATTTTTTAAACTTTTTTGAATTTGACGTGACGGCACTAACTTGTAAAATAATTTAAATCGCTCTTCTGAATCCGCACCAACTTGTACTTCTTTCTCTACTAATTGACTTGGAAGATGCGGGGGAATGTCATAACAAGTTGCGCCATAAAAAGAAGCTTGGTAATTTAATTGTTGTTGATCGCCTGGTGTCGCAGAAAGTCCTATCCAGCGCTGTTGTTTGCATAAATAAACTTCCGCTGATTCAGTTGCTATTTTAGAACCAACGGGGTCAATAAGATAATCTGTCTCACACAAGTTACGAAATTTTCCCTTTTGAATAACTGAAGGGGCTACCTGCTGTAGTTTCAAGCGCGCATACAAAAATTGATGGTATTCTTTTTCGAAAGTAGAGCCTTCTAAAATATCGCCAGTACTCTTATCAATTGGTATTGCTTTAACTACGCCATCTCTTTCCACCACTGCATAAGGATAATAATGATTGTTATAGTGTAGTAACACTTGTGTTGCTGTATCTAACCATTCTCTTAATTGTTCATCAGAAAAACTTTTTAACCATTCTTTTTGATGAAATTGATTAGCATGACGTTGTAAATAGATCTTTAATTCAACAAGATCTTGCTGTTCTGTCCAAGCAGCGCCTCTAGTTTCTTGATAAGCTGACTGATCAATAAATTGTGTCACTAGTCCATATATCCATGGATAAGGATGCTCATTAGGTGCGTCTGCTAAATTCGCTAGCGTCACATCATTTAATAATGGCTCATCTGCCTCATCTAACACATATCGTTTGGGGCGTTTTTCTCGATTCGGTTTTGGAAAACGATGTTGATAATCACTATGATAAAGTGAAGAACCAAGTAAAGTGTGATAGTCGATATTATCTTTTAAGTAACCATTCAGTTCGCTTTTTTCCGTTATCAACCGAGTAGGCACTTTAAAGAAGTCAAAGAAAGGAGCAAACTCTCCCTGATCACGAATGGTTAAGTCAGTATTTGCTGTCGTCATTGCAGCAGACTTAGACTCAATTAATTGCTCCAATAACATGATCATCGGTAATAAAATACTTTTTCCCTCACCTGTCCTAATTTTAAATAATAATTTTTTATCGGCAGCTTCATTGATATTTAATAACAATACTAGCATCTGGGTTGAATTAGGATAAATGCCTTTGGTTCGATACATCACCTCACTCATCAAAGCAATGAAATTCACCTGGTTTTCTGCAAGATGGATACTCTTTTTAAATAATAAAAACTTTTTGTACAATTCATCTCGCGTGACTCGATCATAAGAGAGCACACTTAGCGTCTCCCATTGCGCCCATAATTTGTTTTTTTCGGCTAAGTTTAAAGGTCTATTTTCAGGTCGTCTGATAATTCCATTGATAACACGAGTGACAGACGCTTCTTTATTTTCGTGAAGAAAACGAGGTCTTTCATAAGGATTTAAATCGAAGCGTGTCAATTCATCATTCAATTTTTTTGTAGGATTTAACAGGTTAATGAGTTGCTTCACTTGAGGGAAAGGTTGGTATTGATACAGAGGGTCAAAGCAGGCTAACTCTTCTTTATTTTTATCATTCAAAATTTTTATTAATTGTGAGACTTCATGAAAATTAATCCTCTCATTTTTCACTGATAAGCTATAAGTTAATATTTTTAAAATACGTCCCCGAATTTCAGCCTTACAGTTAATGAATACCTCTAAACATTCTTTATAACTTTCCCAAGAAAATGATTGTTCAGAAGTAAGAAGAACACTCAGAAATTTTATTCCTGCTTTATTTGACATTTCATCTGTAAAAGAACGGACAATAGCAGCCGTTTCTTGTAGCGCCGGAATGACTATTTCAGGTGAATTAATATTGCTATCTAATTTTTTTAACAAAAGATGAAATAATGGCTCATCTAATGATTGAATGATACTCATCTCATCGAAAGGAAACGCATGCTTCTCATGCTGCATATTATAAGTAAACGATAATTTTAAAATAGATAAAAATCGAGCTACTGGCCATTTTCCTTCATAAGCCATTAATGACTTTAATTGTTTCCATGCCGTAGCATTAATAGGCTTTTTCTCCGCAGCCATCACTTCATAAATAATTTCCAGTTTTTTATCCACAGAGACTCGCTCATGTTCACTATAAAACGAACCACTGATTTTAATTAATTCAATATGGTCTTCAAAAGTTAAACAGGATAATTCTTTTTCATTCTTTTCCCACAAAGCAATCAATCGATCAAATTCACTGTCCATTAATGATTGATTTTTACCTAAAGACACATTTCTTATTTTAATTAATACATTGATGAAATAAACAATCTGATCGGCTTGCTTGCCATACGCCATTAAAGCCTCTCTTAAAGAAGCGGCATTCATATTCACTGCACCTAATTTTTTTATTAAAATATATTTTAAATGATCAGACAATTGCAACTGATCCATGAAATGGCTTAAATTCTCTTTCATAATCTGTTCTACTGGATCTTGAAGAAGATAAATCAATTTTTTTGTGTTGATATAATGTTGGACTGGTAAAGTGAATGATTTCTGTGAGGAAAGCCACGTTGAAATAAATGGGTTCTGCAAAATACTGTTTATAGCTACCTCTAATTTTTCTAATTGCGTTATTTTGATTTCTATTAATTCATCTAACTCCTTATCGGTAGTCGTCTTCATTAGCTCATTGAGTGCTTCTGTTGCTGATGAAAAATACTTAGCAAGACCATCTTTTACCGTATTAACCAACTTATTTTTAACGCTATTCCCAAAATTTTTCAGTTTCCCGCTAAAAGAATCTGCAGTTGATTTTTCTTCATCTTCACCTTTATCTGCTTGTTGCTGAAGTTGATCTAATACCTCTTTTACATTCGAAGCTTGCAAGACTTCCGTCAAAATACAAGCTGTCGTTGCTAAACTATTAGCTATCGGCTTGGGCTCTATGACATACACACCTACCCATTGCTGTTGCAAAAATACATCAATCGCTATTTTTTCATTTGTTTGTTTTTTTGCACCATAATTTTCAATAGCAGAAAAAAAATCATGCATAGAAGGCAATCGCTTGGATTTAGTAATAGCAATATTTGCTATTACATTTAAAAATAGTGTCTGCTCCTCTTGGCTTAATGAAGCTAATGATTGATTAATCATTTGAATATCTTGTTTTTGTAATTGATTAACATCAGCCAGGACTGCCAAAGCGGGATAAAGCTTGTGATCTCCTACTGAAGCAGAGATACTTAAAAAAATGATTAAATCAATCGGCGGAAAAAGTTTATCCTGTCGCTGCTCTCTTTGCTTGTTAATACGAAGCACTTGATACAAAGCAGGAAATTTCTCCGTTCTTTTCAGCCATTCATAAATAGAAAAAAAGGAATCTTGTTGCCAGCACTTTAGTAACTGCGCAATATCTGCTAATGAAGGACGAATGGCTTCATCCATTAGTTCAATGAAAGGAAAGAGTTGATCTATTAATTTTTCGTATTGTTGATACCGTACTTCAATTTCATCTTGGGATGTCGTACTACAATCCTGCTTAATCATCTCAAGAAAAGTCTCAATGACGCCTTGTTCTTCAATCTCAAATTGCCGGCGCGTCGTCGTACAGAGACCAACGAAATGTAACAAAAGATACCGAAAATTGCCTTCACGTGGTGATGGCACCAGCTGAGCATGGAAATGTATCATTTCAAATATCTTTTCTATTTCAACTTTATCTATAATTTTAATATTCATTTCGAAATATCTTTTACAGATTTTCTCTAATTTTTCTAGGGTATCATCACCTAATGTTTCTTTATTACTCCCCTGTGAAGCAAACATTTTTTTGAATAATGAATTTTCATTATTTAATGGTTTGAATAATGGCTTTTCATTCTTTTTTGGAAATTTAATATCACTGATTTTATTTTTATATTTCCCCCGGAGCTCAAAGTTATCTTTAGCAAAAGATCGAATAAATTGTTTAATATCCTCATCTTCAGGAAATTCAAGACCACGAAAATCCTGATGATACTTAAGTGTCTGTCTTACATCCCGCATGTTCTTAATAATCTCTTCCTGTCGTCCGTATTCTTCTGTTGACATATAAGACCAAAATGCTTCGCTTACCTCTACTTCGTCCTTTTCCATTTTATGGTAAAATCGCATCTCTTCAAATTGCTTATACCATTTTTCATAAAAAGAATAAGATAATGCCCATTGTGCTTTTCCCATTCTTCGGAAAAATTCAATTTTACTTTCATCAGATTGATTGTTAAATAATTTAGCTTTCAAATGAGGATAAAGTGATAGGTCATAAGGAATAACAAATGGATGACAGGGCGGTTCTTCCTGCAATGTAAAATTCATCCCTGGCGTCACGAAAGTATAACCATAGTGCAAAACGGCCAGAGGCGCACTATGCGCTCGTAAATTTATTCCGTCCAAATGATTCAATTGTTCTTTTTTATCAAGCGCTCGATGTAACAACAGTAAAATCTGATCTAAAACAACATAAGCATTTCCCTTTTCTTCTTTTGTCAGCGGACAGGAAAGAGGTAGAACAGAAGACATATCTGTTTTTTCGGGATAGCACAGTTCTTTTATCTCATTACAAAAGAAGCTAAATGCTTGCCATAAACTTAAAAAATCAACAAATGCGAGTGATCTTTTTTGAAGTTTCACTACTTCTTGCCACCAGTAATAACGCGCAGAACCTTTTTCTAAATGACATAATTCATCCATGGCAATGATAGCATCTGCTGTGAATAAAGAAGAAAGCGGTTCGTCACCATCCATAAAAAACGCTTTAAAATCATTCAACTTATTTTGAGTATGCAACTGTACTAATTGCTGATAGAAAGCTAAAAATATTGAAGGGCCTTTTTCTAATAAACCATCCACTAATTTTTTTATTAATGCATTATCATTCAATCCTAATTGAATCAACATTTCTTTTGTTAACGATAACTTATTAAAAAGCTTTAAAAAAGCATTGATACTGTCAAGATTCTTATTTATTTTTAAAGCATTATATGCGGTGGTTATTTCTACTTTTTCTTTTTCCTCCATTTTCTCAGTAAAAAAAAGATCAGCTTCTTGATAACTCCCTTCTATTAAAAAATCAGCACTTTGATAACTTTCCGCTGTTGGCAACGGACGTAATTTCATTCTTAAAGGAAGTCGCTCTGAATGATCCATGGGTGGTTTTTCACGATAAAGAAGTCTGAGTTGTTTATTCTTCTCATCTTTTCTAATATAAAAACCCTGAGGCAAGTTTGAACCAAAATTATTTAATGAAATACCAGAAAAAAAATCATGGGAATGCCGAAGCACTGCTTTCATTGCAGGAAGAGAAAGATGGGTTACTGCCAAATTCGAATCAAGCTCGAATATTTCTTCATTATAGGGCCCCACTACATTATCAAATACTGCTCGTGTATATTTTTCGGAAGTTAGAGCATCACGAGAGTCTGGGTCAATTCCCAAAAGTGCCTGCAGATTTTCCTTTATATTATGCCGATTAATTAACGTAACTTCTTCATGGCCTTGAATATCGCTTTTGGAAAAATAAGGTATCCCTCGACGATTGGCAAGCTGATCTTCACGTTGTTTGACTAACTGCTGCGTACTTTGCTGCTGTTGTTGTTGAACTTGTTTTTGTTTTTGCTGTTCTCTTTGTTTTTGCTTCTGCGTGCCAATCCAAGGAGTAACTTTCTTTGCATCATTTGTCTTTTCAAACGCCAGTAATTTTTGCCTGGCAATCTTTCCACTCTCTTGAGGGCGGCTATCTGGAGACAATGCAGAAAGAGGCTGGTTTAATAATTTTCTTTGTTTTAACTTTTCTTCTTCATCTCGTAAGAATAATTTTGCCTCAGCAAGACCACGGCCATTTGTCATATTTTCTCTCGTGTTATTTTAAAATTATTAGCGTTTATTTTTGGTTTGTGATTTGTGGTTTGAAATAATACATTAATGACGTGTAAAGTGCAATCATTGAACAGTGCAGCGGTGTTGTCACCGGTTGAAAATATCCCCTAAAATCCGAATAGAAATACTATAATAATTATAATAAAATCAAATAGTTAACCATCACTCCATTCCAGTCCGCGCTTGGTTAAAATTTCGCGTAGTGCTTTTAAACCACTCATTTGAATTTGACGGACACGTTCACGGGTTAAGCCAACGGCTTGGCCCACTTCTTCTAATGTTTGACGTTCATAGCCACCTAAACCAAAACGGCGACAAACCACTTCACGCTGTTTGTCTGTGAGCTCTTGCAAACATTCTTCTAAACTAGAATGCAAATGTTCGTTTGTTAATGAATCAGCAGGATCAATTGCATTTTTATCAGCAAGCGCTTCTACTAAAGGCTTGCCTGGAGAATTATCACTAGCCACTTGCATATCTAATGACACCACATGTTCATTTAAATCCATCATGCTTTTCACATGCTCAATAGACTTATCTAACGCTTTCGCTATTTCAGCGTGCGAAGGCTCATGATTTTGACTCTTCATTAATTCACGCGAAGTAGATAAACATAAATTTAATTCTCTTAAAATATGAATCGGCAAACGAATGGTGCGCGTTTGATTCATAATCGCGCGTTCAATGGTTTGACGTATCCACCATGTCGCATACGTTGAAAATCGAAAGCCACGCTCCGGATCAAATTTTTCAACGGCACGTAACAACCCTAAGTTGCCTTCTTCAATTAAATCTGAAAATTCAAGTCCACGATTATAATAACGACGCGCAATTTTAACGACTAAACGTAAATTACTGACAATCATTTTTCTTCTCGCCGCCTCATCTCCTTTTAAAACTAAACGGCCATAATAAACTTCTTCCTCGGCGGATAATAATGGCGAAAAACCAATTTCACGAAGATATAATTGTGTGGCATCTGGAGAAGTTTTATCATCTGCTTTCGTCCATTTATTTTCTTTTACTTCCTCTATTTCTTCTACGACTTCCACTTCCACTTTTTCTTTTTCTTCTAACAATTCTTCTGAACTAGGCTCTTCCTCGTCCTGGTCTAATTCAGTTTTATCATTTTTATCTTCTGCTGACATAAGCATCCTTAAGAATTATTTCTTTAACATTCTTCATATTATATCGTGTTTTACACTCGCCCAGTAAGTAATGATAGCGGATTCACGGGGTTGCCCGCCTGACGAATTTCAAAATGTAACATCACTTTATTTGTTCCCGTACTACCCATTTCTGCTATTTTTTGACCTTGCGAAACAAACTGGCCCTCTTTAACAAGCATTTTTTTATTATGCGCGTAAGCTGATAAATATACATTGTTATGCTTAATGATAATTAAATTTCCATATCCACGCAATCCATCGCCCGCATAAACCACTTCCCCCGCTGCCGTCGCCAAAATGGGCGTTCCCATCTTGCCTGGTATATCTATTCCCTTATTATGCAAAACGTAAGCCTCGGCAGTGGCATTAACAGGCCACAACCAGGCTATCTTTCCCGGGTGAGAAAATATTTTTATAGGTAGTGGAGGAGCGGGTTTAAATACAAGGGATGCTTTACCTCGCAAAATAATATATTGACCTGTGTGTAAAATATAAGGGGAATGCAAATGATTGAGCGAAGCAAGAGTGCGATAATCCAATCCATAACGCCACGCAATTTCATATAACGATTCACCATGCACAACACGATGTACCCCTGAGCTGGGTACGGGCTCGATGGAAGCGATTTCCGTCACCGGAGCATAATTCACGCCAGTATCACAAGCCGATAAAAAAAGACAACTCATTAATATAAAAAAAAGAGAATATCTATTACTTATCTTCATAGCGCTTATCCTATAGATAACGGCAACACCCATTCCGATAATTCATTTAATACTTTATGGTGCGTCAAATCCAAATGCAATGGCGTAATAGAAACATAGCCCGTGTTAACCGCATAAAAATCAGTACCGGGACCTGCATCTTGCTCAGGGCCAGGCTGTCCCACCCAATAAATTTTACGACCGCGCGGATCAACGGCTTTAATCGTGGGTTCAGCAAGATGGCGAGTGCCTAAACGCGTCACTTGAATTCCTTTCAATTCAGAAAAAGGTAAATCCGGCACATTCACGTTTAAAATCGTGTCATACGTTAAAGGCGTTTCACGCAAACGCTCTACTAAAATTTTTGCGATTTGCGCAGCCGTTTCATAATGCGCGCAACGCGGACCTGCTAATGAAATCGCAATCGAAGGTAAGCCTAAAAAGCGCCCTTCTGTAGCGGCTGCAACCGTACCCGAATACAACACATCGTCACTTAAATTCGAACCTTCATTAATCCCTGAGACCACCATGTCGGGCATTTCTTTTAATAATCCCGTCACCGCTAAATGAACACAGTCTGTCGGCGTCCCGTTCACACCAAAAAAACCATTTGCCGCACTAATCACGCGCAGAGGATGTTCTAAAGTGAGTGAATTACTCACACCGCTGCGATTGCGATCAGGTGCCACCACCGTAATATCCGCGATTTTACTTAATGCATTGGCAAGAGCGGCAAGACCCGGTGCATGCACACCATCATCATTACTAATTAATATTTTCATTCTCTATCCTTATCCTCATTACTTCACAATTTGATAAAATATTTCATCTTTTTTTATCATGCCTAATTCATTTCGCGCACGAGACTCCGTCGCTTCATCACTTTTTTGTAAACGTTCCACTTGAAACACAAGCTCATCATTTTGCTTTTTATATTTATCATTCTCTTGCTCCTGCAAAGCCAACGCTTTTTTCAAACGCCACGAATCACGAATACCGCCCGCTTCAAACCATAAACGATATTGCAAAAAGAAGAATAATAAAAGCAATATCAGCACAATGAAATTTAAGCGTAAAGTTGGCATAAACCCGCGTATCTCCCTTTCTCACCCAACTGTTCAGCAATACGTAACAATTGATTATATTTCGCCACGCGATCCGTTCGACACAATGAGCCGGTTTTAATTTGCCCCGCATTTGTGGCGACAGCTAAATCAGCAATACTGGTATCTTCTGTTTCGCCTGAGCGATGTGAAATAACGGTTTTATAATTTGCTTTTTTGGCCATTTCAATCGCCGCCATCGTTTCTGTAAGCGTACCAATTTGATTCGGTTTAATTAAAATCGCATTCTCGGCTTTTTCTAAAATACCTTTTTCTAGCAATAAAGTATTCGTCACAAATAAATCATCACCGACTAATTGAATTTTTTTACCTAACACTTCCGTTAACGCGACCCATCCAGCCCAGTCATCTTCTGCCATGCCATCTTCAATGCTAATAATCGGATATTGCCGCACAAAATTCGCAAGATACGCCGTCAACTCTTCACTATTTAACGTTAAATTTTCACTCGAAATAATATATTTTTTATTTTGATATAATTCATTGCTGGCGACATCTAATCCTAAATAAATATCTTTACCGGCTTGATAACCGGCTTCGTGAATCGCTTCTAAAATAAGTTCAAAGGCAGCCGTTTGATGCGGCAAATCCGGCGCGAAACCGCCTTCATCACCTACGTTCGTATTATATTTTTTTGCTTTCAAAATAGTTTTCAAACAATGAAATATTTCCACACCTGAACGCAATGCCTCAGAAAAAGTAGGCAAACCCACCGGTAAAATCATAAATTCTTGAAAATCTAAATTATTATCGGCATGCGCGCCGCCGTTAATAATATTCATCATAGGGACAGGTAAAAGATAATCTTGCCGTTGACCTAAATAATGATAAAGCGGTTCATGACAAGATAACGCCGCGGCTTTTGCAACCGCCAATGAAACCGCTAATAACGCATTCGCACCAAATCTTTCTTTATTAGGCGTCCCTTCTAACTCCAATAAAGTATGGTCAATGTACTCTTGTGAACCCACTTCTACTCCCTTTAATGCATGAGCAATATCCTGATTAATAAATTGCACCGCTTTTAAAACACCCTTACCGCCATAACGTGTTTTATCTTGATCACGCAATTCTAAGGCTTCACGCGAACCGGTTGACGCCCCCGAGGGAACAGATGCGCGTCCCATCATGTCATTCACTAAAATCACATCCGCTTCTACGGTGGGGTTTCCGCGCGAATCTAAAATTTCACGCGCTCTTATTTCTTTAATTTTGGACATCCTGATTACTCCATTTTTTATATCTGCAACACTTCTTTAATAAAAGGGATCGTTAGCCGGCGCTTTGCCGCTAACGAGGCCTTATCTAATACATCTAATGCAGCGAGCAAGGTACGCGCATGCCTCGGGCAATGCGTCAAAATATATTTACCTACTTCTTCAGATAAAAATATGCCGCGCTGATCAGCGCGCGCGATCAGCATAAATAATTTTTCCTCATCGGAGAGAGAACGCAATTGATACACCATTGCCGCGGATAAACGCGAAACTAAATCAGGCAATAAAAAAGAAATTGATTTAGGCAAATCATGTCCCGCCATCATCAAACGACCGCCCACATCATACACACGATTATAAAAATGAAATAAAGCTTCTTCCCATTCAGGTAAACCTGCAATGACATGTAAATCATCCAAACAAATCACAGCATGCCTGTCAAATCCTTGTAATACTTCAGGAGATAACGCTAAAAGATCAGCCAGCGGTAAATAAACAGAAGTGAATTGATGTTGATGCGCGAAATGACAAGCCGCTTGTAATAAATGACTTAATCCTTGGCCGCGCGCGCCACATAAATAAATCATTCGCTCCCCTTCACCTAATACGGTTCTTTTTAATTCTTTCAGCACTTCCGTGTTACTGCCTAAATAAAAATTTTCAAACGTCGCTTCATTTTTTAAACTTAAACCTAATGTCAACTGACTTAGCCCATTTTCCATTTTTCTAACGCACCCAATCATAAGTTAATTTATTACTATTTTTATCTTGCGAAGTTAACACTAAATGCTTGTCATCGGACGCTTCTTGCAAAAACTCTTGTACAGAACCTTGTATTTCTACTAAGATTTCTACCTGCTCGCCCGTCACTTGAGACAATTCAACTTGTTGCACAGGCGCCAATTCCGTTAACGATTGCATCAATAATTTAAAGTCTTTATGTTTATTCACATTAGAAACCACCAACCGTACCCATCGTATACTTTCATCTGTTTTCACCGTATAACGACTCACTAAGGTTTGACTGACTTGACGAAATAAATCATCAGCTAATTGATTAGTATTCTTAGTGTTGACATTCCAATCCCATTTATCTTTTCCAATGACTAACTGCCAATTACTCACATACCCTTCT
>Ga0206794_1187_pt1 | contig 14298 bp, 12 predicted proteins | sample Alteio_BWOrgCont_70_FD_152877 | JGI IMG/M metagenome (GOLD analysis project Ga0206794, IMG submission 152877) | Enriched cells from forest soil in Barre Woods Harvard Forest LTER site, Petersham, Massachusetts, United States -... | ecosystem: Environmental > Terrestrial > Soil > Temperate forest >...
GGCGAAACGCTCCTCGGACGACCCTGACGACCTCCGCGGGACGGAAGCTGGTTGCCTCACCAACACTTTTCATCGCGCGCGAGACACAGAGTTCGCCGCCAGTACCTGCCGTCACAATCACCGTAAACAAAACGAAATCACGCAATCTAAATTTGCCTCGCAGTCTTCTTGGAGGTTGTCCGCGGAGCGGTATGGCTTATCACAAACACTCCCAGGCAGATTATCGCGATCCCCACCCATCTCAGGGGCGAAACGGTCTCACCCAGCATCAAATAACCAAGTAGTGCAACCACACCATAAGCCAGCGACGAGGCGGGCTGCACGAAGCTATAGTCTGCCCAGGAAAGCACCAACATGTAGGACACAAAAAACAGGATCAGAGACGAAATTCCCAGCCAAATGGATGTCGAGGCGAAGACTTTGAAGGCGGTGTGAAGCAATTGGGATGGCGGCCAGGTTACTACGGCACCTACGTGCTTCATTCCCTTGCCAAGAAGGACGTTGCCAAGGGGGCCAGTCACAATCATCACGAGAATCATCAGGAAGGTCTTCAGACGAAGAGGCTTGTGTGCCGTCTTCGATTCAGGTCCTTCACTGATAGCGTCTGCTAGCACGATTCTATTGTATAGATTCATGCCGTACCTTGGCGCCAACTGCGGCTAAGTGTTCGGCTACCCTGGCAGACCGTCCATGCGTGCAATACACGACGAGACTATTATGCTAGGGTTTTATGAAGGCTAAGTCTTTTTTCCCGAATGTCCGTCTACTTCTTTAGAGGCTAGTGGAACTTTGTGCGGAATAGTTGGATTCACAGCGAAGACGTGGCGTCCCGGTCCGGAGCGAATCAATCAAGCGACGGAAACCTTGATTCACCGTGGACCCGATCAACAGGGTGTTTACCGGTCGACGAGCTGCTACCTCGGCGCAACTCGTCTCAAGATTGTCGACCTGTCTGCAGGCGATCAGCCGATCTATTCTGAAGATCGCGACACTGCGATAGTTTTCAATGGAGAGATTTATAACCATCTCGAGGTTCGCAGTACCCTCGAGGCGCGCGGTCACCGCTTTCAAACGCATTGTGACACCGAAACGGTGCTGCATGCATTTCTTGAATGGGACACGGACTGCTTTGAACGGCTCAGAGGCATGTTCGCTGTTGCCATCTGGTGTGAATCCAAACAACGTCTGGTCCTTGCCCGTGATCGAATAGGAATCAAACCGCTCTACATCGCCGAGCAGGGCGAGGACCTCTTCTTCGCGTCCGAACTAAAAGGCATTCTGATTCATCCTGAAATTGAGCGGCGACTCAGCCTGGAGGGCTTGGATTGCTTTCTATCCATGAATTATGTTCCGTCTCCATGGACGTTGATAGATGGCATCCAAAAGCTGCCTCCAGGCAGCTGGCTTGAGTGGAACAACGGCCGAATCAACAAGCAGGTATACTGGCGGATACCGGACATGGCACCGTCGCCGATGTCGCTCGAGGATGCGAAATCGGAGCTTGATCGGCTCCTGGAGCAATCGGTTCGCGAACACCTGATGTCAGACGTGCCACTCTGCGTATGGCTCAGCGGTGGAATCGACTCGACCACAATTCTGCACTACGCCACAGAGGCCTCTAGCTCAAGGCTACGTACGTTTTCAATCTCGTTCAACGGTTACAGCTTCGATGAATCGTCGTATATCCGCGAAGTTGCCAGGCAGTACGGCACTGAACATGAACAACTAGACTTGAATCCTGAACAGGATCTCGAAGGCGCCATTCGGGAGCTTTCGTACTATTCCGATGAGCCGAGCGCAGATTCCGGAGCATTGCCGGTGTGGTTCCTCTCCAGGCTTTGCAAGACGCGCTGCACCGTCGCATTCAGTGGAGAGGGAGCGGATGAGGTCTTTGGCGGCTATCTCACGTACAGGGCAAATCGCATTGCTGGGCAGCTACGGCAAGTTCCCGCGGGGGCAATTCGGTTGGCATTGCGAGGGCTGAACGCTTGGCCCGTCTCAAACGAAAAGATCAGCGTGGAATACAAAGTGAAGCGCTTGTTACAGGGCAGCCTTCTGCCGGCCGAGCAGGCCCACATCTATTGGAATGGGACTTTCTCCGAAACAGAGAAGGCCGCTTTACTCAAGGTTCCCTTACCTGGTGCGCTGCTTAACATTCTTTCGCCGCTGCGAGCCAGACTTCCTGGAGACGGGATTGCCCCTTTTCTGGAGTTTGATCAGAAATATTATCTTCCTGACGATATCCTCGTGAAGTCGGACCGCATCAGCATGGCTCATTCTGTGGAAGTGCGGCCGCCATTTCTCGATCACCGTATTATCGAATTTGCTGCGAGCATCCCTACAAGGTTGAAGATTCGTGGCGACAGCCAGAAGTATCTCCTCAAAGAGTTGATGAGGCCTAAGCTAAGATCTTCGACTACGCAGCGGAAGAAGGTCGGCTTTGACATCCCGGCGCACGAGTGGTTTCGTGGGCCGCTTCGCGGCGTTCTGTTCGAGGCACTGGAATTTGCGCAGGCGGAACACTCAGACTTGTTCAACTTCGACGCAATCAACAGACTCAAACAATTACATATGAGTCGGAACATCAATGTTGGTTATCATCTCTGGGGTCTCATGACTTTATTTCTCTGGATGAAGCGATGGAATGTACAGTCAGCACCGGTTCATCAATCGAGCAGACAGGTGCTCGTGACCGGATGATGAGTCGCCGGCAGTTCAAGGATCTTGGGCAAAAACCGAATAGATACTATATCTTTGCCAAAACCACACAAGTCCATCAATTGGCATCCGTCGTCGGTATGGACCAGTAGACCACTGTGAGTGCTAGCGGAGGCAAGGTCCTGTTCACGAACCATCCTCCATAACTTAAGAAGAACTCCTCAAAATATTTTTGTCAAATACAGAGTGTCTGGCCGGAAACCTGGGTTAGACATTCATCTGCTCAAATATCGAGAATAAAGTGAGTCCAAATGTGACAGGAATGCGTCGATATAAAAGTTTGAAAACATTGGAGGCAGCATGAGAATTGCTATTCTTGGCGGTGATGGATATTGTGGTTGGGCCACTGCTCTTTATCTCTCAAGCAAAGGCCATTCGGTCGCGATTATCGACAATTTTTCGCGGCGGCAATGGGACTTCGAACTGGGAGTTCAGACACTCACTCCCATTAGGCCCCTCTCCGAGCGATTGAATGTCTGGCGGGAACTTACGGGCCGAGAGATCGATCTGTTTGTAGGCGACGTAACGGACTATGACTTTACCGCCTCCATGATTACCTCGTTTCAACCGGAGACGATTGTTCACTTCGCCGAGCAGCGTTCAGCTCCATACTCGATGATCGATCAAAAGCACGCCGTCTTCACTCAGGTGAACAATGTAGTCGGCACTTTGAATCTGCTCTTCGCCATTCGGGAGCTGGCGCCTGAGTGTCACATCGTCAAACTGGGCACAATGGGCGAGTACGGTACGCCCAATATTGATATCGAGGAAGGTTTTATCACGATCGAGCACAACGGTCGCAAAGATACACTTCCCTTTCCCAAGCAGCCGGGCTCCTTCTATCACCTGTCCAAGGTCCACGACAGCCACAACATCATGTTCGCTTGCAAGGTGTGGGGCCTTCGCGCGACCGATTTGAATCAAGGCGTTGTCTACGGCACGATCACAGACGAAGTGGAGATGGACGAAGCATTGATCAACCGCTTCGACTACGACGAGGTCTTCGGCACCGTTCTGAATCGCTTCTGCGCCCAGGCGGCTATCGGCGTTCCGCTCACGGTTTATGGCAAAGGCGGCCAGACAAGAGGTTTTCTTGATATTCGCGATACCGTCCGGTGCATCGAGCTCGTATGCCTGAATCCGGCGAATCGCGGCGAGTTCCGTGTCTTCAATCAATTCACGGAGCAGTTTTCAGTATTGGAACTGGCACAGATGATCCAGACGGTCGCCGGGAAGATGGGCCTCGCCGTTGAAATCGATCATCTCCCCGATCCACGGGTGGAAGCTGAATCGCATTACTACAACGCCAAACATTCTAAGTTGACCGATCTCGGACTAGAACCCCATTTGCTTTCTGGCTCACTCGTAGATTCGCTCATCAGCGTCGCGCTTCGCTACCGCGATCGTATCGAGCCTGCCATGTTCGCCCCGCAGGTCAACTGGCGCGTAACGCGAAACCAGCGGCGCACAGTGAACACCCAGAGCCCCGAGTCCCTCTACCAGCAAGAGCATTTGGTGCCTAAAGGCCGTTAACCATACGCAGAAGTTGGCGTTATACCGCCAGAAGTGTGGATAGCGTGAGTCTATTCAGACAGTCTGACCGGCACCAGGTCGCCCTTCACGATGAAGTAATCGTGCCCGCGCCAGCGGATCGATCTACGCGTGAAGCTTGTCAGCCAGATTAAGCTCGCCATCGCATCCCACACTGGAATCAATGCCAGCTTTGACCACACGCCAGACTGTTTGAGACCAGTTGAGCCGACCAATAACGTCAAAACAGATCGCACAAGAAAATATCCGCCAAGGTATGCAACGGCCACCGTGGTTGTTGGTGCGATTGCAACTGCCAGCAAAGACCAGGGCAAACCCAGCGTGAAGATCAGGCCCACATGGCCCCACGGCCTCATATGTCGCATTACGGTAATCCATCGTAGACGTTTGAAAAATAGCTCCCGGAAGGACTGGTAATCCGGGACCGTCACAACGGCATAAGGCAGCAACACAACTTCGCGGCCGTGCTCCGCTATCAATCGCCCAATTAATAAATCATCCGCAGGCTTGTTCTCGATTGCGGCATACCCACCGAATTCTCGTAAATACGATCGGGTCGTAGAGATCGTGGGACCGAGCGCAAACTTCATTCCATCCAGCTGCTTCGCGACGAGGATGCCAGGATAAAAATCGGACAGCATTCCAACGTCCTGCAATCGCTGCACCCACGTTTTTTCTTCGCCGGGCACATAAAAGCAAGTGACGGCACCTGTTCCTGCATCCGCCAAAGGCGCGACGAGCCGGCGCAGGTATGTCGGCTCTACACGCACATCGCTGTCGCTGATCACAAGGTGCTCATGAGCAGCCTCTTCGACTAACCGCGCGAGTTTGGCAACTTTATCGTTGGTGGCTTCTCGGCCCGATCCGATGACGATGCGAATTTGCGTGTTGGGAAAGTCGTCGATCAGCCTCTGCAACACCGGCAATGCGGGGTCGCTGGCGTCGCCTACACAGAAGAGAATCTCGTAATTCGGATAATCCTGCCGGCAAAAGCTTGCAAAGTTTTCGTAGGCATCCGGATCAAGTCCCCGCACCGGCTTAAGATTGCTAACCGGTGGCAAGAACTCGTTCGAAGCATCCAATTTTGACTTGGCTAAGAAAAATCGTAAGCAGCTATATACCGCAATCCCATAGTAGATAAAAGGGATTGCGGCTATTCCGAGTATTGCTGTTCGCATTGGCGGGATGATGAGCAGCGCAACACACACCTTTAGCTCTTTTTCAAGCAGTGACTCGGTCAGTGTATCGTAAATGGCGGCGTTACCTGAACTTGGCCACTAGCTTGCAGGAGATTTGCAGAAGTGTTTGATTATTCTCTCGCAATCCTGGCGTCTTCTGCAGCGAATGGAGTCCGTAAGTTACAGATTCCATTGGCTGTCCCCTGGAAGACATACTTTGGGAACAACAGGAAGATCTTCGCGTTCTTTAAGACAACGTTGTCAAGGGCCACTAGGAATTGACCTGGGTCGTTTGACGGTATGCGCAGTGGCACTAAATCACTTCAGAAGCTTTAGTGCATTCTCTCTATAGACCTTCCGCAAGATGTCGTCTGGCAAATGAAGGCCGTAGATCTCCCATCGTCCCTGCCTCGAGGCATGTGACGGATATTCAAAATATTCATCCGCCGTCTCTAGAAATCGAAAATAGAGACGATACATCGACTCCTCGGGAAGCAAATCCGATCCAAAAAGAATCCGGTCGGGAAAGTTGAGGAACAGTCTAAGTGCAGAGTAAGGCTGGCGGCCAAGCTCCGATGCTCGGGCGCTGATGTCGATATAGAGATTGGGATAGGTCTCTAACAGCCGTGATGCGCGAGCCAGATTCTCTCCGCTCTCCGCCACGTGCGCGGCCACGAAGGTTGTTTTGGGATGACGTGCGATAACGGCGTCGCGTTGAGACAACAAATCCGCCTTCGAATAGTGTGAACCGTGAAAGCTCCAATCGGGGTGGGCTGCAAGTTCTTCGTAGCGTTCATTTTCAGCATCGACAGGAAGAAAAAAGGCATCGGGATCTGCAGTATGAAACATAACAGGAATAGAAAGCTGTGCTGCTTTGTCGAACAACGGAGCCAGACGCTCATCGTCTACACGTATCAGGTTCCCTCTACCATCGCGTACGCTTAACCCCAGGTCCTTCCAGAACTTAATGCCCTTGGCACCTCGCTCTACCAGCTGCTCCAATCTGTCCAGCGATAGTTGAACAAAGTCGGGGCGATCCACTCCTGACCAATCCATCCAACCTATTGTGTCGAAGCGTTGCCGATCCGCATCATGAAACTTTTTGATCATCTGCAATGCCTGTTGCCCGGTCTTCATCGTGATATTCACGATCCGCTCGATTCCACACGCGTCCATCACTCGCAAAACCTCAACAGGGTTGAGGGCATCGAGATGATTGTGGTAGTCGATCACAGGAAAGCGAGCGCGCTCGATAGTATGCCGCTCAGATACCAGAGTTGAACGCGGGTGAAAATCTCCAAGTGGGAGTTTTACCTTTGCCGTCGCAGTCACCATTTCGACAAACTTATCCTGGTCCTGCATTACGTCATCTGCCATGCCACTCTCCTCGTCTCTCACTCTGGTCAACGCAAATCAGGCGAAGGGAAATCAACCGTTCGACGCCTGGGCGTGCGAACGAAGCGCGCCGCTATCCAGAGCCACGCGCTCACCCTTGCTGTTTCGCCAACACTGGATAGATTTTCACATGAGACACGACTCTCCCAATCGCTCCCGAGCTCGGCGAATCAGGCAGGATGCCATTTGCCAGTGATGTGAACAAACCCAGTAGTTGGCCCAGGATGATATCGACTGGAGCCCGATAAGCGTCCGGCACCGTAGACGGCACGTCCAGTGACAGCACGTTAGGCGTGATGTTCCCCAGGCGCTTTGCAACCCTGGGTGCGATCACAACCATATTGCCAGCCAGTCTTTTCTGTGCAATCTCCTCAAGCAGGTCGATCTCGTAGTCGATCCTGGGCTCACTTGCTGAAAGGTATGCGACTAAGAGCGTTTGGTCATTCACAAATGACAGCGGACCATGGCGTAGCCCCAGGGGTGACTCCGCAATCGTGGCGATCTTTCCAGCATTCATTTCCAGTACCTTCAAAGATGATTCCTCGGCAATCGCTCGAAGAGACCCGGCTCCGATGAAACACATCCTCGAATATCCAATCTGCGCCAACTCCCACGCTAAATCCGCTGCTTCTGGCATCAACCGTGCCGCCATCGTCACCAAGCCCTGCAGAGTCTCCTCGTAACCGACGGGATTCAAGACGTTCGCGAGATATTGGCCGCTGATGATCATATTCGTGAAGGAGCTGGTCATCGCCAATCCGCGATCATTTACCTCATCATCAAGCACAACAGCGGTAACCCCTGGGAACCGCGCCATACTTCCCCCGCCATTGCACGTAATCACGAGATGTTTAATTTGGCTTGGAAAACGCTCTGACGCATGCTCGAGAGTCGCAATCCCTTCAGAACTTTCACCCGACCGAGAGAAGGAGATGAGTAGGTACCTTCTCCCCGGTCGGATGAAATCGTCCATATTGGTCAACAGTTCTGTACTAGGAACTACCATCACTTCACAGTTCCAATGTTGACGGAATATTCGACTGACCGCATGTCCGATGTAGTCGGAGGTCCCGGCGCCGGCAAGAATAACTACAGGCCGGTCTTTAGGGTTCGGGCTCTCTATGCCCACCGCTTCCAGTGCTTCCAGCAGCAGAAGACGGGCAGAAGCCATCATCCGGCCGGTCTTCAACCATGTTTCTGGTTGTTGATAGATCTCCCTCGGAGTGTGGGCTATACCTCTCACCTGCTTCTCCTCATCGGATAGCGATAAGAGTGTTGCAAGTGCGTTTTGCAATTCATCCTCCAGTGGGTTGCGGGAACGAACAGTCATTACGGTCGTAAATCGAGAGTCATAACTTCAAACGGAGCAAGAACAAATTTGTGTGGCGTATGTGCGTCAAGCGTGATGGGCGCTCTCTTCGAATCTGCTTTCCACGGACTCCTGGCGGTATACGATGTCCGCGCACCCAACGGCAATTCCAAAACTTTTCCTAAGTCGATGTTGATGGCACTCGCTTGGTTTGATGGATTACGCAGAACAAGAATCGCTTTCTCCCAACTCCATGACGCCCAACCGTACACCTGGAGCCACCGGGGATCACCGCCTACCCAATGTGTGTCTTTCAACACGCTCGCATTCTCTCGGGCCCAACGCGCCGTTTCCGCTAACGTATCCCAATCTTTCGTGGACAGAAGCGAGGGTGTAATGTACACCTCTTGCAGCTGAGTACCAGAACCAAAATAAGAATGCGTTTCTCTGGCGAAGTCATCTTCAGGATCTGTATTCAGACGCTTGTTGTATTGCGCATAGATTATGCCGTGCAGCATTAGCGAGTTCAGCGGATAGAGCGGTCCGCGAAGGACAACACGAGCATAAGTCTCCGCGTCGCGATAGGTAATCCACCTCTCGCGATTGCTACCCACGCCGGCAAGGCTGTCATCCTCGCCGCCTCTCCAAATCGAGTCAGCGTAAAGAAGCCAGAAAGGAGACGCATCGGTCCCTGTCGTGAGATTGATATAAATATCAGGCTTCTCTTGGCGAAGTTCACCGATAAGATGGATCATCGCACTGAAGTCGCTGTCAAACCGGCTTCCGGGAACCACATGATCTACGTTTCCAGTGCCATCAAACTTAAACTGATTGATCCCGTATTTCCTGATCATGTCGATGCAGACGCTGCGAAAACGATCGTAGTATGTGGGACCCGATAGTGCGTAGCCGTTATCAACGATTTCAAAACCTTCACTCCGCCCAAACGCGACACGCTCCTGTTTTGGTTTGCTATAGCCGCCCCACGGAGACATCCAGACTCCCGGAGCGGAGTCATATTTCCTTGCTGCATCGCTGACTGCCGTGAACCCTCCTGGAAACCCCTTGTTAAAATCCCACAACGAGGAGTGGTTGTCCCACCCATCGTCGAAAAGAAAAGAGTCTAAGGTCACTCCACGCTTTTCGTGGAGTTCTCGTCCGAACGTATTGATGCGATCGAGTGTTTGCGCTTCATCGTAGGGCGTGAAGTAACCGAGGTCATACCACGAGTTGTAGTGTAGGAACGTACGATAAGGATGTGCTCGTTCGCGCTCGATATAGCTAAGGAACGCTCGGCGCATCTGCCCGGTTGCCGCTACGCCAATCACAGAAGAGTAGGTGATAGGTTGCCCCCGCGGTAGAGGCAATGTTCTCTCCAGGTCCGACACTCCTCGACCTTCCCTGACAGAGCTCGCCGTGAGCGGATGTTCAAAGCCAAAAAAGAAATTGGTGGCGACGAGAGGCGAGCCTGCCACTTTGCCAGCTACCTGAATATCCGGAAGCTCGAGATCGATCAAACGAATGTCTTTGATAGGAAGGTCTCGTCCTGTGGCAGTTACGCCGACGACCTGCCGCAGATAGGCCGAGCCGTCTCGAAGAACTACACTGTAATCGATGCGAATATCACCGGATCTGTCCGCCAGAACCGCATCAATCTCTCTCCCATTTAGCCGCTCTGCATAGCGCGATGCCTCCGGCACGGCCTTCACCTCACGAATCGTCGGCGCTCCGATAAGGCGCAGATCCCGGGCCTTGACAATGCTCCCGTCGGCAAACCGAAGACTAAAGGACGGTACAGCTATCGTCCTTTGGTGCATCCGGTCGGTCACTTCTAAGTCGGAGAGTGCTCCGCCTTCCAGATGCCATTTTGCTTCAATCGTGTGGTTTCCCAGGCTATACGATATCCCGCGAACCATTGCCATTGCCGGTCCCGGATCACCGGCCTCTGCGGCAAAAAAGACCGAAACATTACCTAGCAATACCAAAAGCGCGACGCCGTTTCTAAATAGCCGAAGTATCGACCGGATTTTTGCCGGGAACATGGAGCCTGACTCCGAATCGAGAATAAGACACACTTACGATATTCAATGTGGGAAGAATACTCTATCGAAGTAAAACCGACGGCCATCACGCAAACCCGCAAAGCATCAACGTTGTTTTCGAGTAGTTTCATTGCCGCGAAGCCCCGCAAGCGCGTCATCGCATGCTGCAATCTTTTGCTTGAGCTTTCTTGCTTCCGGGCTATCCGGTTGAGGCGACGCACCGCGATACCCTATGTCATTCAGGATATCCAGGCTCTTTTGGTAGTTTGTTCGTGCAATCTGCCAATCTTGAAGTCGGACAGACGGAGAAAGACCATGCGTCGTGGCCAACGTTTCATATGCTGTACCGATGCCGGAGTAGGCGTCCGACACTCCCCGCCGATTGTCATTACTGGCAGAATTACTCTCCGCCAGATGTTGAAATATAAGCAGTGCTTCGCGATAGTTTTGTATACCTTCTGCGGAGTGTTTCCCCTTTAGCAATCCTTCACCGAGAGCCATGTCGGTGTAGCCGATGCGGTAGCGAACTAATGCGTTGGAAGGATCGGCCTCCGATAGCGACTCGTAAATCTGCCTGGCTCGGATCAAATTCTGCATGCCCTTCTGTAAATTGCCTTTGCCTACAAGATCAGAACCAACAAATTGGTAGGAATCGGCGAGAAAGCCCTGAAGCGTCGCGTTGGTGTGATCCGCGGCGTACAGTTCTTCGATTAATGCAGTGGACTTTTGCTGCGCTTCGATCGCTGAATCGAACTGTCCCTCGCCCGCATACACTTGCGCTATTCCGGTGTAGTCCGCGGCAAGATGTGTTCGCAGCAATGTGCCTTGTGCAGGGTCAGCGGCGGGTAGCGCGGCCAACCGAATCGCCGCGGCCTTTCGATAGCTCTCCAATGCACCACTCGAATCGCCCGTCTCCGCCAGGATGTTGGCAATTCCGTAGTAAGAACCTGCCACGCGATCCCTCGCTCTCGCATCCTGCGGCTCAGTACTCTCAAAAAGCGCCAGGGCCTGGTGCAGGTACCGCAAGGCATTCGGAAAATCCTGCTTTGTCTCGGAACACCACCCAAGTGCCGTGTTGTTACTCGCCAGGCCCCACTTGAGAGACGCGTTGTTAGGGTCGTCTTTCAGAAGTGACTCGAGAATCGTGCGCGCCTTTCCATAGCTCTCTATTGCGCCGGAAGTGTTGCCCAGATTCGCGTAGTAAGGGTTTCCCTGGACATCCCCGACTTTTTCGTAGGCCTGCGCCAACTCCTGCTGGAGCGCGCGATCGCCAGCGGCTTCTCGCGACAGGCTATCCAGATATTGGAGCGCGCGGTCAACGAGTAGCTTTCGGGCTGGCGTCGAGCCCGGCAGATCCTTGATGGAATCATGAAGGTCGAACAACAACGAATTCGCAAGCGCCCGGACATCGTTAAACCGGCGCTCCGCACGTGCGCGCTGCTCTCGCGCCACATGCGCTTGCCACGCAATCCCAACTGTGCCTGCAACTGAGGATAGAAACACCAAAAGACCAGCGAGCACGCTGGTCTTGTGGCGTGCGACGAACTTGCGGGCTCTGTAGATCAACGTGTCCGGCTGTGCAGTAACCGGACGCCCATCCAGATAGCGCTGCAGATCCTCTGAAAGTTGTTCCACGGAGCGGTATCGACGCTGAGGCTCTTTGTGCATTGCCTTCAACACAATGTTGTCGAGATCTCCTGCAAGTTTGCGCCGCAGTTTTTCCCGAGTCGTGTGCCGCAATCCGCTGACAAGCTCGGGCGAAGGGCTGTCTTCAATCTGACTGTCATTAGTGGGTTCAATTTCTTTAACGAGCGCCATCGTACTTGGCTTTCGCGGCTGCTCTTCGCAGATCACGCGAGAGACTTCTTCTAAACTGCGGTCCTTGAGTTGGAAAGGATGATGGCCGCACATCAGTTCGTAGAGCAGGACGCCTAGGGAATAGACGTCACTGGCAGTCGTGATCGCTTCTCCCAGGAACTGCTCAGGGCTGCCGTAACTTGGCGTCACAAGCCGGGGCGCGACGCCCATGGTAATCAACGTCTGCTGATAGGCTCCTGTGTCGAGGAGCTTGGCAATGCCGAAATCCAGGAGCTTGGGCGTTCCCTTCTCTGTAACCAAAATATTGGATGGCTTAATGTCGAGGTGCACAACGAGGTTCTGGTGAGCGTATTGCACAGCGGAGCATACCGTAAGAAATAGCTTCAATCGTTCAGTGATCGACAAATTATGCGAATCACAGTACACATCAATAGGCTCGCCTTGCACGTACTCCATCACGTAGTAGGGCAAGCCATCTTCAGTTGCGCCCCCATCCAGCAGCTGTGCAATATTCGGATGATTGAGGTTGGCCAGAATCTGACGCTCATGACGAAAGCGGCGGAGAATGAAGTCCGTGTCCATGCCGCGCTTGATTACCTTGATGGCAACTTGTTTGTGGTACTGATCATCGGCCCGCAGGGCAAGGTAGACCGACCCCATACCACCTGTTTCGATCAGCCGTGTGATCTCATAACTTCCAATCCGCCGCGCGGCGGCATATGCAGGATTCTCCTCTTCTTCCCACTCGATCCCCGCTGCAAAGACAGGCTGCTCAATAAAGGCGCCTGCCCGTTCGTGGCTGGCAAGCAAAGAGTTCAACTCCTCAAGGAGCGCATCATCGCCATCGCAGGCCTCTTTCAAAAACACGGCTCGACTTTCGGCGTCGATTTCGGCGGCGCTGTGATAGAGCCGGTTGATTTTATCCCAGCGCTCAGGCGTCATGATGAAGCTCCCGATAGAGCCACGCCTTAGCCATGCTCCAATCGCGCATGACGGTAGCGGGAGATATCTTCAAGAACTCTGCGGTTTCTTCGACGCTTAACCCGCCAAAGTACCTTAGCTCTACAATCTGACTCTTCCGCGAATCTATTTCGGCCAGGGAGCATAGCGCCAGATCGAGGGCAATAAGTTCCTTGTCACGTTCTTCAAGCTTTTGAACCGCCTCAGTCAGAGGCCGTTTCAAGTCGCCACCTCGTTTTGCAGATTTTTCCTTCCGCGCTTCGTCGACCAGGATACGGCGCACTAATTGTGACGCGACGCCGAAGAACTGCGCCCGATTCTGCCAGTGCGCTCGCTTTTGATCCACAAGTCGCAAATAGGCTTCACTGATCAGTGCCGTTGTCTGTAAAAGGTGCCCCGAACGCTCACGTCGCATGTAACGATGAGCCAGCTTGCGGAGCTCCACATAAACCAGCGGCATCAGCTTGTCCAGCGCCGTTTTATCTCCATCATTCCACGCAATGAGGAGCGCGCTCACATCTTGGGTAGGTCTCATGGATACCCAGCCTGCGTCTGGAATGCGCCCATCCTAGCACGAGTTCAATGCCACCTACCGATCTGGTGCGCATTCGCGTGGTAGATCATGGTGGAGGTGTGAGAAGGCACCAAAGCTCCAACCACTCCGACCAGATCCCGAGTGTCTTACTTATCAGTGCGTCTCCCGCCCGCGAAACAGCCGTTATTGCTTTTGCAGAGGATCTAGGGCAATCAGCTGCCACTGTCTTCGCAGGCCCGATAATTTTTTTCGGTAGCTATCCCTTGACAGACATCAAGTACACTGAAAAGTCCGTGACAGGGCAGACGTAAGTGAGCAATTCTATACAGTCTTGTTTCCGCGATAAGGCTACGCTTCGGACAGTCCTCCCCAGAGCGGACGCTCCCTTATCAGAAACAAGGCTGGCCTAAATTGACCCCCCGGCAGGGGGTCTTATTTTTTCCTCACCGGAAGGAAGAACGACGATGGCAGATAAATCGAACGAATTTTATCCGCATAGGCGCAACAAAGACGGTTCTTACGACTCAATTTGCCTGACATGCTTCCTCACGGTTGCATTTGGTAAATCTGAAACGGAACTAACCGAGTTCGACAAAAAGCACGTCTGCGAATACTTTCCTTTGTCGCAGAGAGCCCATTGCCTGTCCTTCCTTCCCAAATGAACGGTACTCTTCACTTCGAGAAGGCGATGGGAAGCCGCGGGAGCGCCAGATCGACAGGGGTTTGAAGGTGTTTCAAAAGGCTGCTCGCATGATTCCTGAGTCGCCTGGATGGTGGGGATGGAGACGGGTT
>Ga0206794_1188_pt1 | contig 14256 bp, 13 predicted proteins | sample Alteio_BWOrgCont_70_FD_152877 | JGI IMG/M metagenome (GOLD analysis project Ga0206794, IMG submission 152877) | Enriched cells from forest soil in Barre Woods Harvard Forest LTER site, Petersham, Massachusetts, United States -... | ecosystem: Environmental > Terrestrial > Soil > Temperate forest >...
ACATCAACCCTGTGGCAGTAGTAACGTTGATGCCTTTATTACTGTAAATGATTTATCAATAACGGGATAAACACCCGTTTAGGTAACGGATATTTTGTTATTGTGTTTGATAATTAGGATAATAAAAACCACGCTCTTAAATGTTAGATAATCGTTGACATCCGAAAATTCGATAAGAGGATTGTAACTATCGATGACCGAGGGGAAGGAGCGACGCTCACAATATAAATATCGCCAGCATCAGTAAATGCACTGCAACACTTACCGCAAAAAGCAATATTAATGTGCGGGTACCTGCTCCTCCCATGCCCGCAATAATATTTGAAAAAAACAAGGTCATCGTAATTGCAAGTACAATACCAGGGGCGTTAAAATAATACATTAATACAGCGGGTACTGGCAGAAAAAGTACGCCCTGGGCTATCATTGAAACCAGGTACCACAAGGTTTTACTATGTGCCTGACTGTCGGCGAAGGCCGTCAATTTATAATAAATGCTGCTGTCACTGCCTTGTGTTTTGGCTGCCGGTTCAGCCGTCCACCGGGTTGGGACATTTATCGAAGTTTCCATGATCTGATATGTTTTATGATAACAAATATCCTCTTAAACGTGCTGCCCGGCTATGACAGTTATCAAAAGAAAATGTGATCTTGAGCATTTTTTAGTTATTTATAAACCTTAGAGATCAAGACGTAAGGGGCGGGAATCAATATAAAAACAAGGTTTAGAAGATTTTTTGCGTAGATGAATTTGTGATAAAATTGGCAGTTCAACATTATAGTAGCGAATCCCTTTGCAGCTTCTTCCGGACTTTACCGACTTCCGGACTTTCCGACTATATTTTATTCAACTCCTCAATCAGCAGCTTGCTCACCTTATTAAAATACCGCCTCACGCCAAAACCCATTACACTTTGAATACCCCGGGACGCGTTTGTTAAAAACACCTCGTCGGCTTCATACAATATATCGGGACTAATTTGTGCCTCGGTAACCGGGATGTCATTTTGCTGTGCAAGTTTTATGATAACCTGGCGCATAACGCCTTCAACACAGCCCTCGCTTAAAGCCGGTGTGTATAAATGGTTTTGGTACCCGATAAATATATTTGAGCTGCCCGCCTCGCACAAAAAGCCATTCTGGTTCAGTAAAAAAACATCGTCGAGCTTATTTTGGGTTTTATATAAGCCTGCCATTATATAGATGAGCGAGTTGCAGGTTTTAATATTCGAGAGATAATTGGTAGCTTTTGGCAGATCGGCGAATATATCCATGATCAAACCTTTTTCATTTAAAAAATACCGCGGCTCTTCCAAAGGCTGAAATTCCAGGCACCAGCCCATTTTATTTCGTGATGGCGTGTACAAGCCCTCCGAATCGCGGAAGACCGTTAAGCGAAACCGGCCATGTTTGGCTTTGTTACGCCGGGCAAGGTCCTCGGCTTTTTCTTTCAGGAACCAGGTATCCATCTGCGAATAGCCGTCAATTTTAAGCGCCTTCATCCCCCTTTGCAGGCGGTCGGCATGCAGGTCGGCAAATTTAAGGTGGCCTTTCATCATCCGCATACTCTCAAACAACCCATCGCCATATTTAAAAGCCCTGTTGTTGAGCGTAAGCAGTTTGGTATCAGCCGGAAGTATTTCGCCATTAAAATTGATAAAAACTGGGGTCATAGATGTGAGATTTGAGATGTGAGATATGAGATTACTGTTTTTTCTTCTTTCGGACTTACGGACTTTCCGACTTCCGGACTAACCTCCGACCTCTAATCTCTGATCACTATACCGTCGCCACTTTTCTAAAACCGATTCAAAATCCGGCGGCAGCGTCGCTTCAAAAAGCAATTGTTTTTTAATGTGGGATGTAAAAATCCCAATGTTTGTGCGTGCAGGGCCTGGCGTGGCATCATTTGAAAACAGTTTTCAACAAATTGCTTGTATTTGCTAAAAACGGTGCCTTTTAAAATTTTGTCGCCGCCATATATTGCATCGCTGAACAGAGGGTGCCCTATATGTTTTAAATGTGCCCTGATCTGGTGCGTACGGCCCGTTTCCAGCTGGCATTCTATTAACGTTACATAGCCCATCCGTTCCAAAATTTTGTAATGCGTTACCGACCATTTGCCTTTTTCGGGATCATCGTAAACCGACATTACCCGCCTGTCATTTACGCTGCGGCCAATATAGCCTGTTATGGTACCGTCCGTTTCTAAGTCGCCCCAAACCAGGGCGAGGTATTTGCGGGTTATGGTATGGTCAAAAAATTGTTTCGCAAGCCAGGTCATTGATCGTTCATTTTTGCTGATGAGCAACAGGCCGGATGTATCTTTATCAATACGGTGCACCAGGCCTGGCCGGCCGTCATTGCCAGGCAGGGTGGGCAGCTGCTGAAAATGGTAAACCAGCCCGTTTACCAATGTGCCTGTGTAGTTATTATACCCCGGATGAACCACTAAGCCTGCCGGTTTATTTACCACAAGTACATCATCATCTTCATAAATAATGTCCAGTGGGATGTCCTCGGGATATACCTCCGTATCGCGCGGCGGATGCGGCAAAACCACCGAAATGACGTCGAGCGGTTTGACTTTATAACTTGCTTTAACTGTTTTATCATTTACCAGTACATTGCCAAGTTCAATGGCATTTTGTATCCGGTTGCGCGATGCGTTTTCAACCCGGTGCATCAAAAATTTATCAATGCGCAAAAGCGATTGCCCTTTATCAACTACAACGCGCAGGTGTTCGTACAAATCCTGTTCATCCTGTTCAATAAATCCGTTTTCGTCAGCCATCGGCGCAAAAGTACTCGTTTTTTCAGATTATTGCTTAATTTGACAGGCTGTCAATTTGAAGATCCTAAAAAGTCTTAAATTCATATCTTCAAATAAATACTTTCAAATTATGGATATTGCTCTCGAATTTTACAGCCCTGTTCATCAAATCAAAAACAAATTATTTGATGAAAAGGGCCTGGAAGTTTTTATAAAACGCGATGACCTTATCCATCCTATTATATCGGGTAATAAATGGCGTAAGCTAAAATACCTGTTAAAAAAGGCGCAGGACGAAAATAAAACTCACCTGGTAACCTTCGGTGGCGCATACTCAAATCATTTACTGGCAACGGCTGCTGCTGCCGCCAAATTTGGTTTTAAATCAACTGGCATTGTGCGCGGCGGGCCTGTGGATAATAATACACTGTTTCTTTCCCGCTTACACGGGATGAATTTACTTTTCACCGACCGTGAAAGCTACCGCGATAAACCAGCGATGTACAAGAAGCATTTTGCCAATGACACTGATGCGTTTTTTATTGATGAAGGCGGCGCATCCCCCGAAGGCGCCAAAGGCTGCAGCGAGTTAATTAATGAATTGGCTCAAACTTACGATCATATTTTCTGCGCCAGCGGCACGGGCACTACAGCCGCAGGTATTATAAACGGCATCCAAAGTCATGGACTGCCGACTACGTTTCACGCCGTGCCGGTATTTAAAAACAGCGGATTTATTAAGGATGAGATCGATAAGTTCTTAATAGCTCCGGTGGACTATCAGCTGCACACCATGTATCATTTTGGCGGCTACGGAAAAACTGAAGAAAGGCTTATTGAATTTATTAAACAATTTGTAGCCTCAACCGGGATATTGATCGAGCCTGTTTATACCGGTAAAATGCTGTTCGCTGTCTACGACCTTGCCGCAAAGGATTATTTTAAACCCGGAAGCCGGATACTGGCCATCCACAGCGGCGGGATATGGGGGTTGTTGGGGATGAAGGATAAGTTTTGAAGGAAAAGCCAATTGTCAGAGGGGGCCATTTTTTACAAGTTCAGATACAGCATAGAGCGGAAATACTTCTATATTCTCGTACGTTGCATAGTTCTCCAATGAAATCCTCACCCCTTTTTCTACTTTTTTTTCTTTCAGGAATAAGAAAAGGCTTTGCATTGAGCCCTTCTTTCCCGACTTTACTTCAATCGGTACGATACTCTGATGTTGCTGAATAACATAATCGACTTCCGCACTGCTGCTTTTTGCTTCGCGGTGCCAGAAATACAGGCGCTCCTGGCGGTAACTGGAAAAAGATTTTAATAATTCCAGGCCTGCATACTGCTCGGCAATCGCTCCCCTATTGATGATATCGAAGTTATCCTCAAATAATATTTCCGATATGTTCAAGCCCAATAAACGCTGAAAAATGCCGGTATCTAATAATAACATTTTTTGCTTTTTAGGGTTGGTTTCGGCACCCAGCGGCAGCCCATTTGCGGCTGTATGCGTTACCGGTATTACCAACCCTGCCATTATCAATAGGTCGACGGCTTCCTTTATTTGCTTATGATTTGCTTCAGTAGCTGCTTTGTTATATACAAAAATGCCCCCCGATTGCCTGACAACGGAATCAAACACTTCTGAAATACGCAAAAATGGTACCCGCATTTTGTATTTGGCAAAATCAGCTTTTAGCGAAGTAATCAAGTCATCCAAAATCTGGCCGCATTGGTTAATGCTATTATTTTGCACATAAGATGCCACCACCTCCGGCATTCCGCCGAGAACCAAAAAACGTTTTATATGATTCAGTAATTTCTGATGTACCGGATCACCCAGGGGCTTGCTGATGGTCGCCTTTCTTTTTGCGTCTAAAAGCGGTTTTTCTCCTATACCATCAAGATATTCATCAAAAGATAACGGGTAAATAAAAAGTGACCGTATCCTGCCTACTCCAAATGAAGGTATTTCTCCAAGCGCAAATTCCAGCAAAGAACCTGCAGCAATTACATGCAGTTCGGGATATTTCTCATAAAAAAATCGGAGCGAAGAAATAGCAGGGATACATGCCTGTATTTCATCAAAAAAAAGCAGTGTTTTTCCAGGAATTATAGGGACATTGTAAAGTATCGAAAGGTTTTCGCACAACTCCCTCGGATTAAGGTCGCCTTCAAATAGCTTATGAACCTGGCGCTGTTCCTCAAAATTCACCTCGAGAAAATAATCAAATTGCACTGATAACTCCCGTATAGCTGTAGATTTTCCAACTTGTCGGGCACCCCGTACCAGTAAAGGTTTTCCTTCCTTTTCTTTTCGCCAAGCGGTTAGTTCTTTGTCAATTTCTCGCTGTAAATACATTATTACAAGGCAATAACTGGGTTAATTTTACATTATTACAAGGCAATAATAGATATAATTTTACATTATTACAAGGCAATAAAACTACAAGGCGAGAGTAAAAAGCCTTAATTACTATGTAAAAACTTAGCTTTCTGCTTTAGTCTTTCTTCTTCTTTAAGCCTAAACCACCCACTCCTTCCGCATTTCCCTCCCTGTTAGCTTATTGGCTTCATCATCATTTTTAAATGCCTCTTTATGCGGGTCCCATTGCAGGGGACGCTTCAGCTCATAAGCAATATTGCCAATGTTGCAAACAGTAGCTGTGCGATGGCCAATTTCAACATCGGCAATGGGTTTGGTGCGGTTGCGGATGGCCTGCAGGAAATCTTTATAATGATCAAGGCTCAAATAAACATGCTTTTCATTTGGGCCGATAACTTTATCGGCTAATGAAGCCGGTGTTGTTTCCAATTTACCTCTTACCACATGCACACTTCCTGTCGAGCCCACAAATGTTACCCCCTGGTTACCTTCCGGCTCATGCGTCATCGTAATACCATTGGCGTATTGATAGGTTAAAAAAGGATGATCTTTATCCGGTGGGGTTACCATTATGGGGTCAGTTGCATCCATATCAAGTCCCCATTGGGCTATATCAAACATGTGTGCGCCCCAGTCGGTCATGCCGCCGCCGCCAAACTCTTTATAGTCCCGCCATTTGGCCCAGAAATCGTCGGTTAGTCCCGGCGCCAGGAAATGGTGATAGTTTTGCGGTGAATTCGGCCCCAGCCAAAAATCCCAGTTCAGGCTGGCGGGCATGGCTTCGGCGGCCAGGTTATAAGGCACCGGTGGCGGACCTACGTTTACTTTTACCGTTGAGATTTCGCCGATATAGCCATTGCGCACCAGTTCCGCCGCCTGCCTGAACTCGGGCCACGAGCGCTGCATGCTGCCGGTTTGAAATACCCTTTTATGCTTCCGCGATTCATTTACCATCGCGCGGCCTTCTTTAATTGTTAATGATAAAGGTTTTTCGCAATAAATGTCCTTCCCAGCACGGGCCGCAAGGATAGCACATACAGAATGCCAGTGATCGGGCACGGCGATTACCACCGCGTCAATATCTTTCCGGGCCAGCAGGTCGCGGAAATCAGCATAAGTTGCACATCCGGCGTACTGGCTTTGCCCGGCTTGTGCAGCATAATATTGGTTAACCTGCCCTGCAAACGCCTGCAATTTTGCACCGTAAACATCGGCTGCTCCTATGATTTTTACTTCGTTTGTATTCCGAAAGGACTCCTGCAAACCGCCGGCCTGCTTGCCGGTACCGATAAAACCCAGTGTGATCAGGTCACTTGGCGCGGTATAGCCTTTGCCGCCAAGCACAAATCGGGGCACGATCATAAAAGCCGAAACAACAGCTGCTTTTTCGATAAACTTGCGCCGGTTCATGGCGTTTCCGGGAGTAGTTTCAGTGTCCATAATTAGGTAAATAAATAGTTTACAGGATTTGGGTTGGATAGGTAAATATAAAGGAATTATTGAAGACTGATTTGTTATTTTTGAAGTAACCAGTGCCTGGCCTTAAGAAAAACCTACCTCCATTTTCGGATTATTATTAAATTAGCCTGCCCGTAAGCAACCGGTTACCAATTATCATTGAAAATCCTTCTTAAAAAAATCCTCATGGTCAAAAAACAGTTTATCCTGCTATCGCTATTTCTTGTGTTTACCATAACCCATTTATTGGCACAGCAAAAAGAAATACTAATTTACCATCCTATCCAAACCGACAAAAGCGGCAATATTGTTCCCTGGTTTGATCCTGATCCTGCTATAGCTTATGACCATGACCTGCACATCATTTGGGATTTTTGGTTCAATATGCGCAGGGATCCTAACGGGCTCCCTTACTATATGGACCACCAGGTTTGGAACAAAACCATGGATGACCCGCGCGGCATCGGCGGCGACCAGTTTATGATGGCCATGTCGTCATGGCGTTTATATTATGCCTATACGGGCAACGAAAATGTAAAAAACAACCTGTACTTTTTGGCCGAATATTATTTAACGCATGGCTTATCGCCTGCCAATTGCAAATGGCCCGATATCCCATTTCCTTATAACACCCTTATCTATTCAGGGGTTTATGACGGCGACATGCGCAGCGGAAAGGGTGTTGCGCAGCCTGATAAAGCCGGCTCATTTGGGCTGGAACTGGTGCATGCCTACAAAATAAAAAATGAGCCCCTTTTCCTTGATGCCGCCGTGAAAATAGCCAATACGCTTGCCGCAAATGTGAAAACCGGTACCGAAAAGCACTCACCGCTGCCTTTTAAGGTAAATGTGTTTACAGGCGAAACGGCATTGCTGCAGGACGATGGACTCGTGAAATCTGTTGATACCGGCTGCTATACTACCAACCTTACACCAACGCTGCAGTTATTTTTTGACTTAATTGAATTAAACAAAGGCAATGTTGCCGCCTACAAAACCGGTGCGGATAAAATTATAGCGTGGCTAAAAAAATATCCTATCCAACTGAACAAATGGGGGCCGTTTTTTGAGGACGTAGGCGAGTGGAGCCAAACCCAAATAAACGCCATGACCTGCGCCAGGTTCATGATGGAGCACCCGCAATATTTCCCCGAATGGAAAACGCAAGTAAAGGGTATTATCGAATGGGTGCACACGAGTTTTAATAATGATAAATGGAAAAAATATGGCGTGATCGTAACCAATGAGCAGTCGATTTATCCTGTTCCGGGAGAAAGCCATACAGCAAGGCAGGGGGCGGATGAATTGTTATATGTGTCGTTAACCGGGGATACTTCTAATTACAGCAACGCCCTGCACGAACTTAACTGGGCCACCTACGCGGTTGATTTTGACGGGAAGAACTGTTTCCCTTTTGATGAGCCCTGGCTTACCGACGGCTACGGCGATTATGTGCGGCATTATTTGCGGGCGATGGCTACCTACCCGGCACTGGCGCCTGTTGAAGACCATATTCTTTCCACAACTTCGGTGATCCAGCAAGCTGATTATAAAGGCCATTTTCATAAATATTACAGCGTTGATTTTACACAAATAGATTCGAATAAAGTCGATCTGTATTACCGCACTTTTGATAATAACGGCACCGAAGAAATAAAGCTAAAAACCAAACCAACTGCCATACTACTGAATGATAAACCCTTAAAAGAAACCGTAGACGGCGAAGGCTATACCTGGACCGGCATTGAAAAAGGCGGGGGTGTTTTATGGGTTAGAAGGAAGAATGGGAATAAAGTGATTATTGAGTAGTCTGAACCGTTGATTAAGCTGATTAAATGATTTTTTTGATTCCTTTTTGTTTAAAAAACTCTGGTCAATCAAATAAATCAGCTTAATCAACGGTTCAGACATTTCACATTTTGAAATAAATTCAAGCCAATCAAATTAATCAGCTTAATCAACGGTTCAGACAATGATAAATGAACAATATAAATACTCAGATATTACTGCAAAAATCATTGGATGCGCAATGGAAGTCCATAAAATTCTGGGTAATGGGTTCCAGGAAGCGATTTATCAAAGGGCTTTAGAAATGGAATTTGTGCTTTTGGGCATCCCATTTCTACGGGAATTTGAAATGCCTATTTTTTATAAAAAGGAGCAAATTGGAACAAGACGGGTTGATTTTTTAGTTGCCGGAGTAGTATCAGTAGAGTTGAAAGCGATAACTCAATTGGAGGATGTACACCTGGCCCAGGCGATAAATTATTTAGAAGCATACGACCTTGAAATTGGCATGTTGATTAATTTTGGTGCAAAAAGTTTACAATTTAAACGCCTTATCAATTCAAAATTTAAAAAATCAATTGGAAAATCATAAAAACTATACAGTTCAACTTAATCAAAATAATCAGCTTAATCAACGGTTCAGACAATTTTAAAACCCCCACTTTACCCTTAAATAAATACTGTTCCCCAACGGCTTATAACTCCCGTTTTGCTGTGAGTAAAAAGATTGCCCCACAAGGTCGAGCACCCAGTTTTCGGCGATAGAATAAGTAACCGTAGGCAATACAATGAGCGAGTTGCCCGAGAGGGAGTACATTCCGCCAAGCGATGCTTTAAATAATGGCGAAAAGCCGTATGATAATTCCGAAAACAAGGTGTACCTGAAAGGGAAAATGTTTTTAGCCGAAAGCGTGGACGCGGTTAGCTGGGTGATGTTGACCAGGCTATCTTTACCGAGGCTGTTATACAAACCGGAAACAAGTACATAAATGCCGTTTTTGAACGCATAATCAAGCGACAGGGAAGCGACTACCGCAGCGCTGTCGGCCTTATTTGATGCAAAGTACGACACTTCGCCCTTAAAACCGGCTTCCTTAATGTTGCCTGCCCATCCGGCGCCGGCAGTAAAATTCTGCTGGTAGATGCCCGAAAATAGCTGCAAATCGTAACCCCACTTGTTGACGTGATACATCACCGCCGCTATGTTTTGGTTAGCGGTTCTCCCGGGGCTCACGGCCAGGTCAATGGATGATGAGGGGCCAAAGGCATATTGAACACGTGCCGCATCGCTGCCGGGGCGTTCTTCGTAATCAAAATCAAAATAATTAAAAGTGTTAAAAATATCGTTGGGTGTCCATACGGTACTTATGCCCCAGTTAATGCGCTGCCTGCCCAGGGTAATGTCCCATTTGCCGCCAATATACTCGGCGCTGGCGCGATCAATGGTGCTGTTAAACAATACTGAATTTTTATTGACCCAGTTTTCCGACAAATTAAATATCCCATCCTGGCCGGTAACAAGCGAGGCAAAACCGGGATAATCTTTTACCAGCTGGCCATAATAGATGCGGTTACGGATATCCAAAATGTAAGTAAAATGATCATCGGGCTGGTATTTAAAATTAAGCCGGTTGTGAATAAGGCCATCGGTTTGCATATCGGTAATATTGGTTACAAAACTGCCCTGCTCCAGGTATTTGACGTAGCCGTTAACGGTAAACTTGTGTGCCTTTTTGGTCGTATCGCCACCAGCTTGTTTTGTGGAATCATTTTGTGCATGGGCCTGCATAAAATAGGTCAAACAAACCAATAAAGCTAATATACCTATGCTCCTGGTCATTGTTTTATGTCGGATACGATTTTGCCGTCGACCAGGGTAACTACCCGGCGGGCTTTGTCAATTACACGCTGGTCGTGGGTTGAAAAAATAAAGGTCATGTTGTCTTCTGTATTTAACTTGGCCATGATCTCCAGCAGGTTCTCGGTTGATTTGGAATCGAGGTTGGCCGTCGGCTCGTCAGCCAGGATAAAACGGGGCTTCGATGCCAGCGCACGGGCAACCGCAACACGCTGCTGCTGTCCCCCCGAAAGTTCGGACGGCCGCTTATCGAGTTTATCTTTCAAGCCAACTTCTGTCAGCAGGTCAATCGCGCGTTGTTCCCTTTCACGCTTCGGGGTTTTTTGCAGCAGCATCACAAATTCAACATTTTCGCTTGCAGTAAGTACGGGTATGAGGTTATAAGCCTGGAAAACGAAGCCAATATTTTTGAGCCGGAAGTCGATCAGCTTATTTTCACTCATTTTTGTTATATCAACCCCGCCAATTTTAACATCGCCGCCGGTAGGGTAATCCAAACCGCCGATAAGGTTAAGTAAAGTTGTTTTGCCCGATCCGGAAGGACCAACAAGGGCGGTAAATTCACCCTCTTCAACCTGCAGGTCGACGCCGCTAACCGCGTTAACAGGGATCGTGTCAGGATTATAAATTTTTGAAAGGTTGTGTGATTCAATAATATTACTCATGGCGATTATATTTTATGTATGGCTTCCGCCGGTTTAAATTGAAGTGCTTTAATAGCAGGATAGATGGCCGATAAAACGGCAGTAAAGGCCGTCATTAAAGTAACTGGCAGGAACATAGAATGCTGTAACTCCGGATACACGATATTGCTGAAACCAAACTGCGACAATGCCTGTGAAAATGCCGAAAGGTCGATGCCATGCCTGGCAAGCGAGCCTACCGTGATGATGGTAAGCAATATCCCGGCAGGGATGCCCGCGCAGGTGAGCATAACTGATTCCAGTAATATCATAAAAAATACGCGCGGCTTGTTCATACCTATGGCCATCAGCATGCCAAATTCGCGTTGCCGCTCCAGTACGGCCATCAGCATCGTGTTGATAATACCGAACATCAATGCCAGTAATATGATGCCGATAATGACGTACATTACCTGGTCCATAATGCCGGTAAGCAAGGCCATCTGGGGTGATAATTCCGTCCAGGTCTGTACCAGTAATAAAGGATATTTCTTTTTGAGTTCTTTGGCGACTTGTGTTGTTTTTTGGCCGTCTTTCAGGATAATGGCTATTTCATGAAGCCCGTTGCCGGTTCCAAGCAAGCCAGCAAGATCATCAAAACGGGTGAATACCGTTGTCTGATCAAAAGCAGAATTGCGCGACCGGAATATGCCAGCTATCCTGAAAGAACCGGCGGTTAGATCGCCGCTTTTTGATTGAAAAGTAAGCACGATCTTATTGTGCAGCTTTACCCCAAGTTTTTCGGCGAGCTTTTTACCGATCACTATTTCGTTCATTTTTGCACCGTTAAAGTACGCCCCTTCAATTACGTTCTTTGAAATGCTGGTTACAGCGCTTTCCTCATCCGGAACAATGCCATGTATCTCTACACCTGAAGCACTTGACGTTGATGAGATCATCCCGGTAGTAATTACCCTGCCCGATACCGCTTTTACATTGCTGTTCTTTTTGAGTATATCCAATATCGCCGGGCCATTTTCAATAATATAGTTTGCGTCCTTATCTTCAATAAAAGCTGGATTATGAAATTGTATGTGCGAAAGCTGCGTTTCAACAGTGCTGTCAATTTCCTGTTTGGCAAGGCCTAAAAAAAATGCCATCATAAACATACCTGCAAACAGGCCCACAGCAACCGATGCTATCACCACCAGGCTGCGGATACGGTTTCTCCAAATATTTCTCCAGGCTATTTTAAAAAGCATATTCAACTGTTTATGGCTTCGATAACTTTAATTTTATGGATCTTAAATATGGCATACAGCGACAACAGGACGGCGATCATCAGCACCACGTATCCCTGGATGATAAAATGTGAAATATGGGTCGACATTGTTAATACCGGCTCAATATTGTACAGTTCGCTAGATTTTGCCATATTGCCCTTCAGGGCTATGGGGTGCTTATGGTAATAAAGTACCAGGGGATAAATACAAACCATACCTAAAAATGTCCCCACAACCGACATCAGCACCATTTCCAAAACAACCACGCCCGACAGCAGGCCCTTTTTCATGCCGATAGCGACAAGTATCCCAAACTCGTGCAAACGCTCGTTCAGCATCATCAGGATGGTACCGAATATCCCAAATGCTATTACCAGGTAAAGCACGCCTGACATAATAACATTTTGCGCCATTTTCGCCTGGAAAAGCTGGTCCAGTTCGGGGAGCATTTCCTTCCAGGTCATCACTTCGTAACCTGCCCCCCTGGTTTGACTGACGATGCTTTGTTTAAGGCCGTCCAATTTGTCCTGGTCGTCGGTCAGTAACGATATGGATGTAAACCTGGCGCCTGTGCTCAAAAGATCCCGTGCAGTCGGCATCGACAGCCATGCCATCCCTTTATTCATTTCGGGGATGCCGAGCTTTGCTATGCCCCTGATGGCATATTTACCCGAAGCCATATTGCCCTGGTACCCCTGCCCTATCAATACTACGGTATCATTTACCTTCAGTTTTAAATAGGCAGCCAGGCCTTCGCCAAGGATAATGCCCTTATCGTTATAGGTTAGATATTTGCCGGAAATCATTTTGTTGGAAAGATGGGATACCGAATTTTCTTTTCCCGGATCGATGCCGGTAACCATTATACCCTTAGTGCGGTCGCCCGAAGATGCAAGGGCAAACGATTCCAGCCGTGAAGTCCACGCGGTGATTTCTTTTTCATGGTTTAGGATGGCTGCAAGCTTTGGGCTTTCTTCAAATGTACTGTCAACCGACCTGTTTTCCCAATAGCCGCTGTGATGGACCTGGATATACCCGTTCGACAAGCTAACGGCGTCGTTGATCAGTCTTTCGAATGTACCGATCAGAGTTACCCGCATCAGTATGGCAAATATCACAGCAAAGAAAATAGACGAAATGGTGATAAGCGTTCTCCGCCTGCTACGCCACATATTCCGCCATGCCAGTTTAAAATACATTATTTTGCTTTTTTCATGTTTTGGGTTGTAAAAAAATCAACGCTGATAGGCTGATTAAAAGTTGCGTTGTTATAAGTGATGATGGTTTCCTGGCCCTTTTTCTCAACGGGTATCATTTCCAGCTTTATAGGCATTACCCTGCCCCCAATGGTCCTGATGTCGGAGCCCTGCATTACATTTACCAGTTTATTGTCTTCATCGTAAAACTCCAGGCGCAGTTCAAGGTAATCTTTCTGGTCTACCCACATATTAACCTTGCTCCAAACCACGGCAGCCGACGGCAAGGGTATCATTTCAATTTTCCAGCATTTGCGCCCTTCAATTACACTGTCGCCGACAATTTTATGCTTGTAATCATCTATGCGCGAGGACGCTTTCACCAGGTCGTCATTGGTAAGATCGGTACCCATCCAGCTTTGGGCCATCATGGATGGCGGGAGTTTCACCACCCGTTCAATATTGGGCAGCCAGTTCCATATTTCCTTAACCCGTTTTAAAAAAACGGTTCCTGCATCCTTTGCCGGGGCGGTAACCACCATTAACGAATACTGTTCACCTTTCGACCACGCCTTCACAGTCATGGTGCGCGTCCAGGCCGGGCGTTTTACCTGGATGGTCATATCCACAACTGACGATAAGCCGCGGACATTATCTTCAGCTTTGGTTACTATTTGTTTTGCATCCTGGGCGTGTGCGAAAGTTGAAATAAGCAAAAGTGCGCCTGTTGTTAAAAAAATATTTAATGTAGTTTTCATTCGTGCGAAAGCTTAAATTATTTTAAAAAAATCGGTTAGGGCCTTATCATACTTTTTTACAAAATCCTCGTCCTTCAAATTATCGAGCAAAAACATGACCAACCCGGCGCCTTCGAGCATGTAATAAAGACATTCG
>Ga0206794_1137_pt1 | contig 14225 bp, 14 predicted proteins | sample Alteio_BWOrgCont_70_FD_152877 | JGI IMG/M metagenome (GOLD analysis project Ga0206794, IMG submission 152877) | Enriched cells from forest soil in Barre Woods Harvard Forest LTER site, Petersham, Massachusetts, United States -... | ecosystem: Environmental > Terrestrial > Soil > Temperate forest >...
AAATTTGTCAGGGGGGAGTATGTTGTTAGTTGTGAACTTGCTGTCGTCTGCAACTGTGGCTGTCGCCCTAAACCAAAAAAAGTATTAATGCCAAGCTTACCTTTTTTTATCGCAAGCGATATGCTGCCACGTTCGCCAAATACGCTGTTAAACCTGGTGAAAGCGCTTCCCTTAATGCCGTCATCATTGTTTTTAAGGGTAATGATGTTTATAATGCCCACTAAACCCTCCGCATCGTATTTGGAAGGCGGTACAGTAATAACCTCTATTTTTTTAATAACCGCAGCAGGCATTGCTTTTAAAACATCTGATGGATTATTGGCCATCAGCGCCGAAGGCTTTCCATTGATAAATATCTGGTAACTGCTGCTCCCTTTTAATTGAATAATGTCGTTTCCGTCAACAGTCACCATCGGTACTTTCCGCAGCATCTCCAATGCATCATTAGCCTTACTTTCCGGGTCAGCCTGCACATCAAAACTTATCCGGTCGATCTGCTGGGTCAACATAGGCCTTTCCGCCGATATGGAAACCTCTTTCAGCTGGCTTTGCAACATTGATAGTGCAATATTTCCTAAATCAACTAAAGGTTTCCCGCCGGGCGCAGATAGCAGTATTTTTACAGTTTTAGGGCGGTAACCCACAAATGCTACCGACATATTGTACTGTTTATTTGCCGGGGCCATAAATTCAAACGCCCCGTCGGCTTTAGTTAATAAGGATTTCACAAAAACGGCCGTTTCTGCTTCCCGCAAAATAATGGTTGCAAATCCCAGGGGTTTATTGCCGGCGGAATCGATTATAACACCTTTTATCGTAACAGGCGGCGCCGGTGGCTGTGCTAATAAATTATAACTTACAAAGAGGATAAGGAATAACAGCAAATGTTTCATCAAGGTCCAGATAAACTTGTTTTATCCAAATGATCGTAGCACAAGTGACAGGTTGCTTATCAATAATGCGGGATGTTGCAAAAAAACAAGAATAGTATTAGCGAAGGATTTTATTAGGATAAGGTTTTGCGTTAAAATATTAGGTTTGTGTTAGCCACGCGTTAATGGAGCCCGATTATAGCCCTGTTTAAACATTAATTTTTATTTTTAAAACATCAAATTCAGAATTGTGTTAATTACAATTAAATAAAATATTTCATGCTTTAGTTTTTGAAATACCTGGTCCGTATCGGGAATACCCCTTTCTTAAACAATTATGTAACAATTCCTATATCTCGGATATGGCAGAAAAAATACCAGGAGAAGGATATAAAGAAATTTTTGAAAATAGCCCGGCCACCATGCTCATGATTGGCACCGATGCCCCATTATATACCATACTTGATGTGAACGAGGCATATTTAACAGCCACAAACAGTACGCGCGAATCACTGGTTGGCAACGGGGTATTTGCTGCATTCCCCGCTAACCCTACGGACGAAGAATCGAAAAATATTGAGCGGACAATTTTTTCGTTTGAACAGGCTATCGGTACAAAAAAGCCGCATACCATGAGTAATTACAGGTATGATATCCCGATAAGGGGCACTGATGACTTTGAGGAGCGGTATTGGACGACGACAAACCGCCCGATATTGGACGAAAAAGGAAACGTGAAATACTTTATCCATTCTCCCGCTAACGTAACGGCATTATATAAATTAGGCGAAAAAGAAAAAGTGGCCGTTGAGGCCCTCAAAAACCAACGCCAGCAATTATATTCCACCTTTATGCAGGCGCCTGTCGGCATAGCTATATTCCGCGGCCCTGAATATACTGTTGAGCTTATCAATTCTCCACTCTGTGAATTATATGGAAAAACTGTGGAAGAAATGCTCGGAAAGCCCGTATTTGAAATGCTGACGCATGCAAAAGGCCTTGGATTTGAAGAATTGCTGGATAATGTGCGCTCAACGGGAGTGCCCTTCAAAGGCGAGGGCTTTTCGGCGCCAATAGTACGCAACGGCATACTTGAAAACGTATATTTTAACTTTGTTTATGAACCGTTTCGGGAAATTGACGGGAATATAAGTGGCGTAATTGTTGTTGCTACCGAAATAACCGAACATGTAAAGGCCAAAATACAAATAGAAGAAGCGGAAGAACGGGCAAGGCTCGCCGTTGACGCGGTTGGATTGGGCACATTTGATTTAAACCTGCCTACTAACGAAATCATCACGTCAACCTTATTTGCAAATATATTCGGTTTTGATTCCCCTGTGCCAAGAGATGATTATATCAAGGTTTTTCATCCTGATGATCTGGACACACGAATAAGGGCGCACGAAACGGCCCGGACAAGCGGCAGATTATTTTATGAAGCAAGAGTTATATGGCCTGATAAATCGATTCATTGGGCAAGGATAGAAGGAAAAGTTTATTATGATAATGACAGAAACGCAGTGCGCATATTGGGCACACTTTTAGACATCACAGAACAGATAAGGGCAAAAGAAGAACAGCTAAAATTGATTGCGCTGGTAGAGGAGAGTGAGCAATTGCTGAAGAACATTACTACTGCGGCGCCTACCGGTTTATGGATGTCGGACGAAAAAGGTGCCATAACTTATGTAAACCAAACCTGGCTCGACTGGACCGGGCATCCTTTTGAAAAACACTTAGGGATTGGTTGGCTGGACAGCATCATTCCGGAGGACAGCGAAAAAACTGCGGCAAAGTTTTTTGATGATTTAACGGGGAGAAATTTATACGAAGCAGAGTTCAGGATAAATCATTCCGACGGTACCATTCACTGGTGTGCTGTAAACGGAAGCCCTCAATACCGTAACGACGGCACTTTTTCGGGATATATTGGCGCTTGTGTTGATATTACGGAGCAAAAGAACCTGCAGCAGCAAAAGGATAGTTTCATAGCTATCGCCAGTCATGAGTTGAAGACGCCTTTAACAAGTATAAAAGCCTATACCCAGGTACTGGAAAGGATGCTGAATAAAAAAGGTGAGACAAAGGAAGCCGGCATGATAGCACGCATGGACGTACAGCTTAACCGGTTAACCACCCTGATCGGCGATTTGCTGGACGTTACCAAGATCAGCTCGGGCAAACTGCAGTTTAATGATACCGAGTTTGATTTTAATAACCACGTTAAAGAACTCATCAGCGACCTGCAGCATACTACTTCAAAGCATACGCTGATTGAAAACTTAAAGCCGGCCGGCCTTGTACACGGCGATAAAGAACGTATTGGCCAGGTTATAACAAACCTGGTTTCTAATGCCATCAAATATTCGCCGCAAGCTGATAAGATCATCATTAACACGCTGTTGAAAAACGATGAAGTTACCCTTTGCGTACAAGATTTTGGGATAGGCATTGCCCGGAAAAACCTGGATAAAGTTTTTGAGCAGTTTTACCGGGTAAGCGGCGATATGCAGCATACTTTTCCGGGACTTGGCCTGGGCTTGTACATCTCGTCAGAGATCATCAAACGCGAAGGTGGCAGGATTTGGGTAGAGAGTACCGAGGGCGAAGGCTCAACATTTTGTTTCGCCCTGCCGGTAAGCAACAAAAATTTGGATACGGCTAAGATTTAGATAGAAATGATGGATAAAGTAAAAAAGATAATGATCGCAGATGATGACCCTGGTATTCTTGATGCTATTGGAATTGTGCTGGAATATGAAGGGTACTTGGTGCAAAGCACCCCTAACGGCGCCATGTTGTTAAATATGGAAAATGGATTCCCCGACCTGCTATTATTAGATATCTGGATGTCGGGCGTTGACGGAAGGGATATTTGCAAACATTTGAAACAAAAAGAAAGCACCCGTAGTATCCCCATTGTTTTGATCTCGGCAAGTAAAGATATTGAACGCTCGGCAATGGATGCGGGCGCCGATGACTTTTTGGCCAAGCCGTTTGAAATAGACGACCTGCTGGAAAAGATTCAAAGGCATGTGTTGAGTTTGTAGTTCATGGTTCATAGTTATTCCGGGTCATACAACTCACTACTCACCAATTTTTGACAAAAGATATTTTATAAACTACTAAATATAATTAACTAAATTTGGGTTCGACACCTAAAATAAGCTAAATTTAAAGTCTGGTTAATTTTCAGATAGAAAAATCGGTCCCGGAAAACGGCTTTTGCTCTTTTTATGGCGCCCGTGAAAATAATATTTGTATAAATAGTAAATGATCGGCAAATACTTTAACAAAAAAATCAGCGGCTTTTATGAATAAAAATATTGTGGTAATTGAGGATGACAGGGACATTCTCGACATGATTCAATACATATTAGCCGATGAAGGGTACAACGTTACAGGATATGACCGCCTCGAAAGTTTGGAAAGGATTATCGCGCACCAGCCTTCTGTAATATTGCTTGATAACAGGTTAGCCAGCGGCTACGGCGATTCGTTATGTTTATCGTTGAAATCAAACGAAGATACAAAAAACGTGGCCGTAATTATAGTATCGGCGTCCGCCGGGCTGGAGCAAATCGCGATCAACTGCAAAGCCGATGCCTTTTTAGCCAAGCCTTTTGACCTTGACGACCTGGTTAAAATGGTAAAACACTACGCCGACCTTCAACTCTCTTCGTAAACTGCTGGCAATCAGTGCTTAGGTGCCGCTGCAAAGAATTTTATTTATTATCTTTCTTAAATATTCCTGCATTCAGGTCGCTCCCGTCAGAGCCGGGGACAGGGTTTAAATAATTATGCGGCTGGTCCCGGTCAGTTCTTATTTCAACAAGCTTTACCGTCCCTTTTTTCCGGATACCGGTCTCTTTCAGGTTACTCTTGTCAGCCGATATAAGGTCTCCGGCGATATAACCCATATAATTATCGTTTTCGGTAATGAGTGAATTACTGAAAGCATAGGCTGGCTGGGTATCCTTAGGCCGTACCCAAAAGAAATTACAATGCGTAACAATGTTATTGCTAAAAACAAACGGCTCGGTTGAAGCTCCAAACCATATCCCTGATTCGTAAGCGCCGTAAATAATGGAGTTGGTGATTGAAAGGTCTTTGATTCCCTTGATCAGCACCATGGCATTGCGGCAATTATAAAATATGCAATGATCGACGTGGATGCCTGCGCCATGCGCCCATAACCCGCTTTGCAGGCGCGTTGAATTCTTTTCGCCAATAAAATAACATTGTGACACTTCCAGCCCGTTCAAATTTTCATTTTCCCTTGTTATCGGGTAATAATAGGCTGCATCCGGACTGGCATTGCCAACAAATTTTAGCCCTTTAAAGCTCACGTTGTTTTTATCAACCAGGAAACACACCGCATGTGTAAACTGTACATTTGAGTTATTTGGCGAAACGGATTGGATAACCGGCATTTTTCCCGGCTGCCAGTCCTTATCATCCGGCATTTGGATCGCTTCGACGGTGAATTTAACATCATCACCGTCTGCCTTGCTTGTTTTTACAGTTAGTTCATGTGATACTACATATAATCCCGGCGCCAGTTTAATATCTATAGATTGGTCGCCCGCAAACCCGTTGGCAATGCCGATAGCTTTTTCGAGGCTCGATAGCGGGTCATTAACTGTTCCTTTGGCCTGTTCTTTACCGTTTACAGCGTCTACGTATATAGTTTGTGCGCTTATTTGCAAGCCAAATCCCATTAATATAATAGTGTACAGAAGTTTTAACATGTTCATTTGTTTAGTTTAATTTGCTGAATAAAAATGATGTTTTTTGCTTTTGACAGTAAACATATTAAGTTTTGTTATTTATGGCAATTCATAAACCAGTCATTTTTTTTCAATTTATATCATACTGAATACCAATGATTTCTGATACGGGCATTATTCTTGAAACCGAAAGGCTGATCTTCCGGCAACATACCATGGCCGACCTGGATGCCTACTGCGCCATGGAGGCTGATCCTGATTTCCGCCGCTATGTAGGTGGCCGCCCACGCACGCGTGAGGAAGCGGAACGCAGGTTTATGGAAGGCGCCATAAAGCCTGCCGCAAATCTTTTATCAATGTGGGCAACAATTTTAAGAACCGCGCGTCAATACATCGGGCGATGCGGCATTTACCCGCATTTTAAACCAGGTGGCGGCGTTTTTGAAGGTGAGGCTGCTTTGGGTTTGTACATAGCGACTGAATATTCAGGCAGGGGCTTTGCAACCGAAGCCGGGCGCGCCTTTGTTAAATTGGGATTTGATGAGCTTAAACTTAACCGGATAGTAACAGCGATCGACACACGCAATGATGCATCGGTACATGTTATTAAAAAATTAGGATTTGAACTGGAATCGACGGAAATTGGCGAACTGCGGTCATTTTATCACTTTACGCTGCAAAATCCCGGGATCAAATAAATATTGCACATTTTTGGAATGAGCACATCGGATATAAGACGTTTATTAACTATTATTGAGCAACAACTCGACTGGGGCGATGCCGCAACCTGGCAGAGCAAGGATTTTGAGATACTTAATCAATTGATTTTCGACAAAACCAAAATCTCATTAAGTGCCAGTACATTACGGAGGGTATGGGGTAGGGTAGAGTACAAAAATTTGCCAAGTGGTACTACCCTGGACACCCTTGCCATGTTTGCCGGCTTTGAAAACTGGCGGGCCTTTATACGATCAAATTCACACCAGGGGAAAAACAATGCGGCGGCGCGCCCAATTGTTAAACCGGCTGTCGACCGCCCCAAATTCAATAGTATAATAGCGACCACCCTCGTATTGGCAGTAATTCTTATCGGTGTATATTTTACTGAACGACCGGGACCGGGCATCAATAATAACGATTATAAGTTCAGCAGCAAGCGGCTCACCGGGAGCATCCCAAATTCGGTTATTTTTAATTACGATGCGACGGCCGCTCCAACGGATTCCATTTATATCCAGCAATCATGGGACCCGCGCACAAAAACACTGGTGAGTAAAAGCCTGCACCAGCATACTTCTGTTTATTACGAACCTGGTTTTTACCAGGCAAAACTGGTTGTTGGCGGCAAAACCGTAAAACAGCATAAGCTGATGATCCCGACAAACGGCTGGCTTGGCCTTATCGAAAATAGGCCCGTCCCTGTTTACTTAAAACCGGCCGACTTTATCGGCAAAGATGTAATGCGGCTAAATACCAGTCGCGAATGGATAAAAAATGCTGCATTGCCGTTGCAGGTGCCTTTTATAAAATATTACAATGTCGGCAACTTTGTGCCGGTCCCGCTGACTGATTTTTCTTTTAGTGTCAGGGTAAAAAACGAGTACAGCGAAGGATCAGCCGCCTGCCAGTTCGCCGGGGTCTCGCTGATCACAGATAGCGGCCCAATCATTATACAGTTATCAACCAAAGGCTGTGTATCTGAACTGAACATGATCGACGTGAACCTGATCATTTCGGGGAAAAACGTTGATCTTTCCGGCTTTGGCGTCGATTTTTCCGATTGGGCTTTGGTTTCCTGTAAAAGTGCAGCGGGAAAAATCCAATATTATGTCAACAATAAGTTGGTTTACGAGGCGCCGATGCCATCGTATAAAGTAAAAATTGTTGGTATGGGTTTTAATTTCCAGGGCGCCGGGGCGGTGAAAAATATTGAGTTAAGAAGCGGGGATAAAATAGCGTTTCAGGCGTTTTGAGGATTAACACGTGTATAAGTCTGATTTCCCATAATTTAAAAATTCCTACTCCGTTTAATCCACATTTAGTTTTACCACAACGTTTTTAACCCAACACTTTTATACTGATTTAAATCATCATCTTTAGTTATCAATATCAAATTTCGTTGTATTGCCTGCCAGATAAGCATTCTGTCGAACGGGTCTTTATGATTTGTCCTTACGAGGTTATTATAGGTTGAGCTTTCTTCAGGTGAAAGTGAAATAGTTTTAAAACCTATTTCTAATGACAAGTTGGGAAGTTCTTCGGGCAAAATTCCTTTAATTCCTAATTTACCCGATGAAAACTTTAATGCTATTTCCCAAAAAGATATCGCACTTATGAAAAAAGCATTGTTAGCTTCGCTTAACGTGTTAACAACACGGGAGGATAATTTCTCTTTTTCCGAAAAAACCCAAATTAAGGTATGTGTGTCAAGCAAGTAATTCACAACCCCAAAAATTCTTCCTCAGTCATTTTAAAATCAGGAGCAAAGGTGAATTTTGCCTTACCCTCCAAAATTCCTAATTTGATTTTTGGTTGCGGTTGTGTTTCGGGGGAAAAATACCCGATTACTTCTTTTTTTTTGCCATAAGTGACAGTAATTTTTTCACCGGCTTTTACCTGTTCAATCACATCAGAAAAATGGGTTTTAAATTCCCCAACCGTCATTGTTATCATAATCTTAAATATCTTTTTATCAAAGATAATTTATATTTGTCAAGTTGTCAAGAAGTTGTTAAAATTAATGCCCCATCAATTCCTTTCCACCTTATGATCATTCGGCGGAACTGTTTGTAAATAAGCATAAATAGCATCAATTTCGCCATCGCTTAACCTGTCGAATCTCGGCATGGGTGGGTGCAGTTTCCGGTCGGGCGCTTCACCATCTTTCAACGCTTTTAAAAATTGCTGCCGGGTATAATTTCCTATGCCTGCATTTTTATCTGGTGTAATATTTGTGGCTGTTACTACCATGCCTTTTTCGCCTTTAAGTTTTATACCGCCTGCCAGGTAGCCTTTTGATTGATCAGGGTTTACGAAATTTAAAGCAGTAAGACTTTTTGAGTGGCAATGGAAACATCCTAAATTATCAACCAGGTAATAACCAAGTGCAGTGGGGTTACTTTCCGATGGCCTTTTGATGCCAGTTTTGTAAGGCACAGGGTCGGCATGCATACCCATATATATTTTGCCTATGCCGGTAAAATGGGTGAGCCCGATAGTGGTATCGGCCGCAGCAAGCGCCGGGTCGTCATTGGAGCGAAGGAAAATGATAATGTCATTGATATCCTCATCCGACATATTGGGGCGCAGCATATACGAAAGAAAGCGCCCGTCCCTGGCTACGCCGGTTTTAAGCAAATATTTTATTTCAGCATCGGAGTAACGGGGTATAAGGCCATGTGTTTTGGAGTGAGTTAAGTTAGCCGAATATACTTTTCCGGCAATACCCGGCACATCCTCAATTTGATTCCCGATAAATTTGTTAACGCCCCGGTTATAATGGCAGCCTGCACAAATACTATAAACCAGGTTCTTCCCATGTTCAAGTGCCCGCGGCGACTCGACAGCAGTGAATCTTTCTTTTGTAGTTTCGAACTGCGTTTTACAGCTAATGATAATGACTCCAGCTGTTACTGCACTTATTGCGGCAATCAATTTGTATTTTTTCATAGCTATTTTGATGTCGTTTTATATCATTAAAGGACGGTATATCACTCATTAATAAATTATTGCAATAAATGTTTTAATAATAGTATAAATCCTGGCTGCTGGCCATAATAGGGTTAAGGGGCGCTTTTTTTGGTTTTTTATAAATACGTGGTATGAGTGGGCTTCGTTGCCTGAAGAAAGATATAAATTAAAAAGAATTAGGGTGGTTACATAACCTATTACCCAAAAAAACGTTTAGAACAATACATTATAGTCCATGGTTCGGTCGTCGTCACAAAACGAAGGAAGATTTGACAAACTTCAACGTTATCAAATCCAGGTATTAAAAATACGCCTATGAAAGTCAGATATTTTCTTCCATTGCTGTTATTTATCTTCATTCTCGAAGGCTGCAGTAAAAAACAGAATAATACGCCTGCCACTACATCAAAAAATACCGGCAGCACCTGTGACGCGCAGCTCTCGGATGTTGAAACGATGTCCATCTTTCCGGCAGACAATTCGTGGAACCAGGATATTTCGGCAGCCGCAGTTGATCCTTATAGCAGCCAGATCATCGCCGCCATCGGCACATCTGTTTTGAAGGCTGATTTTGGAAGCGGATTATACAATGGCGTCCCCATAGGCATTCCGTTCGATGTTGTATGCGGGAGCCAGCCAAAAGTTACGGTAACATTTCGCGCCAATGCTTATGATGGCGACTATGGCAGCGAAAGTGACGCGGGACCTTATCCCATTCCTTTAAATGCTCCCATTGAAGGTAACGGCCAGGGCGATTCGCATGTGATTGTGGTTGACAAAGACAATAAAATACTCTATGAGCTGTATAACGCCAGCCTTAATAACGGCCAATGGCAAGCATCCAGCGGTGCTATTTTTAATTTAGCCTCAGACGCGCTCCGGCCAGCGGGGTGGACATCGGCAGATGCGGCAGGCCTTCCCATCTTCCCGGGACTGGTACGTTATGATGAAATATTGAATGGCGTTATTAACCATGCCATACGCTTTACGCTTTCTTCTCAAAATGTAAAACCCGCCTATATTTCACCTGCGCGACATAGCGTAAATAGTTCGGGCGGCCAATATTCGCTGCCATTCGGGGCTAAGATAAGGTTAAAGGCAAGTTTTAATATTAGCAGCTTCCCACCACACTTACAGGTTATCTTAACGGCCATGAAAAAATATGGCCTGATCCTGGCTGATATCGGCAGCAATATGTACTTCAGCGGCGCACCCGATGAACGATGGGATAATGATGAATTGCATGCACTGGATACTATAACAGCAACGGATTTCGAGGTCGTGAAGTTTAATTAAGTTATCCGAACTGAGATATATTTTTTATGGCTTAAACACAGTAAACCACCGCACCGGGGATAAAAATTCAGGTGATATTATCGACAACTTTTGTTTTATCAGTTATGTCTCCGATAACGTCATCCAGTTCATTTGCTGATACTATAAGGTAGTTCAGCATCTTGTCCAATTCAATATTATTTTCTTTCAGATCATTAATAAGCGGGATAAGGCCCATGATCCTGGCAAGAGGAGCCCTGACCACATGGGATTGCATCCATGATATCTCCTTCAGTCTTTCATTTTGCTTTTCAAGTACCTCTGCGTTCTTTTTCCGCATTATGGAAAGCTGGGCCTGTTTTTGCAGTTCAGCCATTTGCATCGTTTGAATAAAATGAATTTCGTTATATTTTTTTAACTGGTAGGCCCATAACCCGCAGATAAAAAATATCACGGCGGCCAGCAGCACATGGATTATAAAAGTCCCGATGGTAAAATAATCCAGTTGTGTGAAATAAACATTGGAAATACCAATGTCCTGCAGGTAACCTAAGGAGGCATGATGAACAGTTACCACGATCAGCAGGGGGATCTGCAATTTCCACTTCTGGTAGGTAATAAGTAACGCGCTGCCGATAAATGCAAAAAAGTGCATTTCAAACAGCCCGTGCATCTGGTAAATAAATTGTGCCATAAAAACACCTAATACGGCGCTTAATACATATTGATATAGCGATGACTCAGGTAAAGCCATCTTTACGGAATAGTAAGCCACCAGGGAGAGCCCGCCTACGCCAAACGCTATCAGCCAGGTATCATAAAAAGAAGCGAATACCAACCCGACAAAAAAATAACTGATCAGGAAGTAATTCATTAACCTGTCCGATCTTTCTTTTACTTCAAACCGGAAGGCGTGGCTATGGTCATCACTTGCCATAAGCTCACTATTCATTATGTTTTCCTTTTTCATCTGGTACAATTTGGTAAACTGCAGCCATAAGCTTTTAATGCCACCTGGCTAAAAACCAGCCTGGCATGTTCATTCAGCAAACCTGCTATAGCTATTTTTGCAAAGCTGGTTTTTTCGTTTGTGCAGTAACGGCTGCTGTTATAATTTCCCCTAAAATATAATTTATGGTCCGTGTCAAGCAGTACGGCTTGCGGAGTAGAATAAACCCCGCAGGAAACAGCTATAGACGGATCGAACAAAACAGGTATATTTAAATTAAATTTATCTCGTATCGCTTTAACTGTAAAAGTTTTATCGCTCATTATCACAATTACAAAATTTACCTGGCTGCCATACTTTTTTACCAGCGATTGAAAATTTGAAATATTAAACCGCGAACAGGGGCAATCCGGGTTAAAAAAATGAAGGAATACCGGTTTACTTCGGTCCTCTTTCAACGGCAGTTTTAATGCAATAAGCTGGCCGGGGTAAACAGCTTTATAGTTTCGGGGCACCGGGGTTGGTAAATGGTACACCCATTCGTTGTACCAAAATAATGCTCCAATTGAAGAAAAAAGAAGTATTAACCAAAATATCACCACCAATTTTTTCATTGATTCCCTGTTTATCTGACAGTTTTACGTGTTGTCGCGCTTAAAGGTTATTTGTATCAAATGCTGTAACGAATTTGATACAAACGCATCTTTTGTATGAGAATATAGGTGAAAATTGTGATCGACAATTTTTCGGATGCTACTATTTTTCAACAAATACCAGTAGATATCTCGTTTGTCTTCTTAATTTGCGCAATTCGGAATAATTCGTGAAAATTCGTGCTCATTCATCAAAAAGCCGCAAATTTTCAGAACTTAGCGGCCGGTAATTTATTGCATTGATGAATATTGAACTGTTTATTCCCTGTTTTATTGACCAGTTATTTCCGGAAACTGCTTTTAATACTATAAAGGTGCTCGAAAAGGCGGGCTGTACCGTTCAATATAACCCGGAGCAAACCTGCTGCGGACAACCGGCTTTTAATGCGGGTTTTTGGGATGACGCCAAAGCAGTTGGGAGTAAGTTTTTAAACGATTTTAAGGCTGACAGCGTTATTGTATCGCCATCGGCTTCTTGTACCGGCATGGTAAAAAATTATTATAATGATCTTTTCACCAATACAACCGCGCACAACAAATGCCGTGCTATCCAGGGCAATATTTATGAACTGTCCGACTTCCTTGTAAACATTTTGCAGTTTGACTATTTTGGCGCCGAGCTGGGTGGCAAGGCTGTTTACCACGATAGCTGCGCCGCCCTGCGCGAATGCAAGATCAAAAATGAACCCCGCCAGTTACTGTCAAAAGTGCTCGGGCTTGAGTTGATCGACATGAAAGATGAGGAAACCTGCTGCGGTTTTGGGGGTACCTTCGCCGTTAAATTTGATGGCATCTCCTCGGCCATGGCCCAGCAAAAGGTCGATAATGCCATAGCTGCCGATGCTGAATATATCATTTCAACTGATGCATCCTGCCTGCTCCATTTGCAAAGCTATATAGATAAAAACAGCCTTCCTTTAAAAACCATGCATTTAGCGGATGTACTGGCCCACGGGTGGGGAAACGTTTAAGGATTTTAGATTTACGATTTCGGATTGTTTGAGAACAAAAACCTGCGTTCTGATCGGCTTTCAGCTTAAACCGGTTTCTGATCTACGCTCTTAAATTCACGGTTTCCCCCAAAGTATAAACCATTAAAAGTTATTTACAAATTATTTATCCGGGGTTTATTGTAGAGGTGGATATCGCCAAATATTGTATTATACTTTCTTATTGAGCTACTATGAGGCTTATCCCGAACGGCACGATGGCAGCAGTCGATAATTTAGATGTTTAAGGTAATTTATCAAAATAATGTTATGCATCTAACTAAAAAATTAGAATAATATTACAATTAGTTTGTATATTGTAAAACAATGTTATATAAAAAATAGTTATTACAAAATAATGTTATTTTAAATGTGTTTAAAACGACGTTGTGAACACATCTAAATGAGCAAAAAAACCACCTTTGACGATGATCTCATCATCGCTAACAAGCAACTCGCCATCCAGAGCCATGAGAAGGAAAAACGCGCCGATGAGCTGGTGATAGCTAACAAGGAGCTTGCTTTTCAAAACAAGGAGAAAGGGAAACGGGCAGAAGAACTTGTAATTGCTAACAAAGAACTTGCCTTTCAGAATAGGGAAAAAGGAAAACGCGCAGATGAACTGATCATCGCCAATAAAGAACTTGCCTTTCAGAACAAAGAAAAAGAAAAGCGGGCGAATGAACTGGCTGTCGCCAATAAAGAACTTGCGTTTCAGAATAAAGAGAAAGAGAAGCGTGCGAATGAACTGATCATCGCCAATAAGGAGCTTGCTTTTCAAAACAAGGAAAAAGAAAGACGGGCAAATGAACTGGTTGTTGCCAATAAAGAACTTGCGTTTCAAAATAAAGAAAAAGGGAAGAGGGCCGAAGAGCTGATCATTGCTAATAAAGAGCTTGCCTTTCAAAACCATGAGAAAGAAAAACGGGCTGATGAGCTGATCATTGCCAATAAAGAACTGGCCTTCCAAAATAAAGAGAAAGAAAGGCGGGCGGACGAATTGGTCATCGCCAATAAGGAACTCGCTTTTCAAAACAAAGAAAAAGAGAAGCGCGCGAATGAAC
>Ga0206794_1190_pt1 | contig 14127 bp, 9 predicted proteins | sample Alteio_BWOrgCont_70_FD_152877 | JGI IMG/M metagenome (GOLD analysis project Ga0206794, IMG submission 152877) | Enriched cells from forest soil in Barre Woods Harvard Forest LTER site, Petersham, Massachusetts, United States -... | ecosystem: Environmental > Terrestrial > Soil > Temperate forest > O...
GTGGTTGCTCAGGAATGCTGCCCAACGTCTCGCCGGCTCGGCATTCCTGGGCGCCTTTCTCATCCAGCGCAGGACACTTCGCTCGGAGATTTCGTATCCGAGCATCTTCAGCTCGCCGTGGATACGCGGCGCACCCCAGGTGTTGTTCTCCACTACCATGCGAAAGATGAGTTCGCGCAGCGCCTTCGGTGTAGGTTTCCTGCCGGCTCGGGCGTGAGCACGCGAGATCCATTTCCAATACAACTTGAATCCGGCGCGATGCCAGCGAACCACGGTCTCGGGATGCACAATGACAAGAACACGTCTCCAATTGGACCAGAATCGCCGCAGGATGACCCAGAACAGACGGTCATGGACAGCCAGCCGGGGCCGCGGCTGCCTCGCCGCCAACGCCGCAAGCTGCTGACGGAGTGCAAGGTTCTCCAATACCAGCTCGCGGCGAGATCGAACACAGCGAATCACGGCTTGGAAAATGGCCTGCAGCATTTCCGGCATGAATGGGTTATATCATTGAAAACTTAGGCCGGACGGAATTTTGGCGAGGCACAGGGCTTTGATCACTACCAAAATGAATGGTCCGCTCTGCCATTAGTTGCCGGGCGCGGACCCCACTTTTAAGAAGTCCGTCAGGGGCACACCAAGGATGATGGAAATCAAACGACGGCTCGATGGGGCGGGACGCCGATTGGATTCAACACCGCGAGACGGTTCTCCCTAAAATCATTAAGGATGGAGTGATGACGCCGCGCGCAGTTTGGCACGCACAGCGATATCCGCCAGTTTGTCTTCCGAGTGCTTCCGAGGTTCGGCAATTTCAACTACGGAGGCGTACTTGCATGCATGCAGTGGAACATCGGGCTGGCTGACCAATCCCACCGTCAATATGACTTGGTGACCCTTTTCGATACACTCACGGAGACGATCCTTGTCAAGCGACGTATGGAAGGCTCGAGACCACAAACCCTTTTCAGTGACCACACACCAACCCGAGGGTTTCCCAACCAATTCGGAATAGCGAGCGTCATTTTTCACGAGTAATGTAGCTTCGCGAGAGCATCGTTCCGCTTCGGCCAATACGGATTCAACAACCTGCGTATCAAGAACCGATGTCATGACAAACTCCTTAAAAGCTCTAAGTTGTCAAGGCAACGAAGGGATACGAAGATTGAAGCTGGGCAAATTAAGCAAACTGGACACGGCTCCCCCAGTTCGGCATGAGGCTCTAATCGAACTCTAAACCCTGCTATCCCACTCTGGTCTGGATGGGAAACATGCCTGTGTATGTATCTCCAGAAGGTTATCACGGCCGAACCGTGATGTCAGCCCTCAATTGAAAAGTTCAGCCATTGCATTCGGGAATTCTCAGAATCGAACTACAATACAATTGGGCCGCATCGGTTCGGAGGCTTCCCCAACCCGGTGACAACTATTTCTACGCGCACACGCAGTTCGATGTGCAGGGTAGTTATCGCGTGTACAAAGGCCTGCGGATCGTGGCCTCTGGCCTCAACCTCAGCAACGAAGTCTTCGGCTTCTACAACGGCAACGGGATCTATCCGGTTCGGCGCGAGTACTACAAGCCGACTTATTCCTTTGGATTGAGGTGGACCGTCGCATCAGAATAGGGAACCCTCTGCGCACGTCCGGAATATGCCTTCATTGTGTCTTAAGCTTGTGTGCTTATTCTGGCTCATTGCTGTCCAAAATAGCAGGTAGCTCATCACGCCTGCCTGACGCGCAAAGCGGCTGATCCCCCGTTACTCTGGAGTAGGTTCCTGAGAAGAGCCACATTCAGAGGAGGAAGGATCAGCCATGACACAAGTATGCAGTGTCTACTCGCAGCTTTTGCAACTTTTTCCACGCGGACAGTTCGCACAGGTCGTCCAGCAACATCGAGCCGAGTTCAACGCCAAGGGGTTCACCTGTTGGGAACAGTTCGTGGCCATGCTGTTTTGCCAGGTGGCGCATTTGAACTCGCTACGCGAGGTTTGCTTGGGGCTGGCCGGATGCGAATCGCCGCTGAAGCATCTGGGCATCAGCACGGCGCCAAAGAAATCGACCCTGGCTTATGCCAACGCCAATCGCCCTTGGGAACTCTACGAGTCTATCTTCATGCAGTTGCTGGAAAAGTGTCAGGCCGAGACGGCCACGCGCAGTCGCCGCAAGTTCCGTTTCAAGAACAAGCTGATGAGCCTGGACGGGAGCATCATCGAGTTGTCGGCCACCATGTTCGACTGGGCCAAGTATCGCCAGCGGAAGGGCGCGATCAAGTTGCATTTGTTGTTGGACCACGACGGCTACCTGCCCTCGTTTGCGGTAGTGACCGATGGCAAATATAGCGAACTGAAAGTGGCACGAGGCCTGTGCCTGGAGGCGGGTACGATCCTGGCCATTGATCGCGGCTACAACGATTACGTTTGGTTCGGGCAGTTGACGCGGGACGGGGTCTTCTTCGTCACGCGCATGAAGACCAACACGGTCTACACGACGGTCGAGGTGTGCGCGGTTCCAGAAAAGAGCAACGTGCTCAGCGACCAAATCGTCTCTCTGCCCGCTCTGGACAAGGATGGTGAGGCGCCGGTCCTGTTCCGCCGGATCGAGTACTGGAACGCGGACAAGCAGGAAATCCTGGTGTTCTTCACCAACCTTCTGCACTTGGCGGCTTCGACGGTGGCCGCGATCTACAAGGAACGCTGGGCCGTCGGCGTGTCCAGTCAAGGTCACATTAACCAGCCGGTGAAAGTCCGGCCAAGGCTAACAGACTCAGGCCTTGTAGCTTGGGAGGCATCGTGGAACGAAAGCGAGACGATGAGGCCCTCCGACAACATGCTCAGAAAGGAGTATGCGCAACTCACCAGGTTGCAACGTGCAGTGAACGTAGATGTAGCCTCGTTACACGCGAATCCGGAGGCTGAGACTGTCGACAACGTGCGAAAGCAGCAAGAGCCAATCGAAACGAGTCCGATGCGGTGGCTCTCTCCGGCGGGGTATCAGCGACGACATGGTGAGAAGGAGAATGTGGCAACTGGAGAAGCCCTCGGCGCCCGGCGAAGAAATCTCGTCGAGGAGGCGACTGCTATAACCGCGAGTGGGAAATGCAGACGCAGGCGCCAGGGTGGCGGATCGGGTCGTACTACCGTTGATGGACGTGCAGCAAAACGCGTCCGGAGGGAAGGGCCCGGACCGGTAAGTATTCCGCTCGACAAAGTGAGGCAGGGGTGAAATGACAAAAGCACCTATCAGTCTGCAGGATCTGCGGAGACGGATATATCGAAAGGCGAAGTCGGATAAGGCGCATCGCTTCTGGGGTCTCTTCGTACATATCACGAAGATCGAGACCCTCGAAGAGGCTTACCGTGCTGCCAAAAAGAATGGAGGCGCACCCGGCATCGATGGCCAGAAGTTTGAGGACATCGAACAAGCTGGGCGGGTCGACTTTCTCGCCGCAATACGAGAAGACTTGGAAACAGGCAGGTACAAGCCCATGCCGAACCGGCGGGTGGATATACCGAAAGGGAATGGCAAATTCCGAACGCTTCAAATTCCTTGTATACGCGACCGCGTGGTGCAAGGGGCAATGAAGCTTATCCTCGAAGCTGTGTTCGAGGCGGACTTTTGCCAGAACTCTTACGGATTCCGACCCCGGCGGTCACCGCACCGCGCACTGGCGGAAGTCAGACGCAGTGTGATGCGGCGCATGTCAACCATCATCGATGTTGATCTGTCGCAGTACTTCGACACGATTCGACATTCGGTGCTGCTAGACAAAATCGCGAAGCGGGTCCAAGACCCGCAGGTCTTGCATCTCGTGAAGCAGATCATCAACGTCGGAGGGAAGATCGGGGTTCCACAAGGAGGCCCGTTCAGCCCACTGGCTGCGAATATCTATCTGAACGAGCTCGATTGGGCCTTTGACGCGATACGTTGCAAGACGGCAGAGGGACCCTATGAGGCAGTGAACTATCATCGGTTCGCCGATGATATCGTCATCACCGTCAGCGGTCACCATACCAAACGAGGCTGGGCTGAACGAGCCTTGCAGCGGCTCCATGAGCAACTCGCGCCACTCGGCGTGGAGCTGAACAAGGAGAAAACGAAGGTGGTGGACACGCTGAATGGGGAAGCCTTTGGGTTCTTGGGATTCGACCTGCGCCGTACCCGCAAGCGCAAAGGAAACGGCCATTATATCCAGATGACACCGAAGAAGAAGGCTCGCAAAGCAATCAAGGCCAAGGTACGCGACATCATTCAGCACAGCGGGGCAACCCCTATGCCGAAAGTGGTGGCGCAAATCAATGCCTCGCTTGCTGGGTGGGTCAACTACTTCCGGGTCGGAAATGCGAGTGGCGCATTCAGCGAAGTGCGCGACTACACGGAGATGAAGGTGCGCAGCCTTTTAACTCGGCGGAAGCGGCGGCGAAAGACAAGTACCGGATGGCGGCGGTGGAGTAACGAATACCTCTACGGAACCCTTGGGCTGTACTGGGACTGGAAAGTCCAGCCACTGCCCGGTGTAGAGAGTAAGTCGTGAAAGTCTCCAGCATCCGAAAACGACACATAACCCTTTCAATGAAACTTACTGGGTGAGCTGTGTGAGGGAAAACTTCATGCACAGTTCTTATGGGGAGGGGCTGGAAACGGATCGCACTCGACGCAGATACCGCGCCAGTCCCTTACCCGACAGCTCTTCTTCAAGGCGCTGAAGCAAACCGCAAGAGTTAAGTCGTTTCTGGGCACCAGCGCCAATGCTGTCAAGACGCAAATCTGGACGGCGTTGATCGCCATGCTGATCTTGAAGTTCCTGCAGATGAAGTCCAGCTTTGGCTGGTCGCTGTCCAATCTTGCGGCTCTGCTGCGCCAGCAACTGTTCATCTTCAGGGACTTGTGGGCGTGGCTCAACAATCCGCTGGAGGGACCGCCAGCCGCAAGGCAACTGGCCGAGCAGTTACCCATGCCGCTGGTTTGGTAGCCATGAGTTGGACAGCAGCACAAATGCAAACATCCACGTGAGCACGAAGCACGGCACTTAGATACTTACAACTTGGACAGCAGAATGCCGGACACGTAGAAAGTCCTTCCGCGGGACTTATCGAAGAAACCATGACGTTATCGACGGGAGAGGATGCCTATGTCCAGTGAAATCAACCGTTCAATTCAGAGAAAATGCTGTCTTGGACAAGAGTGATTCTGGCTACAACAGTTGCGTGTCTTGACTGCACTGATGCAAGGTGCCTTTTACCCTTCAACGAGGAAAAGGCACCTTGCAAGCAACAAGCCGAATAACTGCACTGGCAGCGCCCGGAAGTGTGCTTGACCAAATGTGCAGAATTCCTAAGGAGAATGGACGTGCGATCGAAACGTTTTGTCCTGAGTGTTCCCTTTTTGCTGATCATCGCCGCATTGTTGCCCGCGCGGGCGCAATCCGGCTGGACTGTTGAGACGACCTTTCACATAGGAGGAGACGGTGGATGGGATTACGTAACTGCGGATCCCGAGCACCATCGGCTCTTTGTGACCCGCACTACTCACACTTTGGTGCTCGATTCTGAAAGCGGCCAGGTGCTCGGAGATATTCCCGGGTGTAATGGTGATCGGTAGATTCTGAGATGTGCCGACGGGGACGGGCGGAAAGAGGAGTCCTTCATTTGGACTTACACAGAGGGCGGGGGCTGGAACAGTGGCATCGATCAAAGCGACATAAGCGTAGGTGGCCATGCTAAGTCCGGGTCCTGGAACCTGGACCTGCGGATCGTAAACGCCCGATGTCGTGTACATGCCGTACTCGGCTGCGCCGGCGACGTGGGCACGGTGCTGCGAATCAATAGCGACGCTGCTGGCGTATCCAGCAGCCACGCCACCCAGGAAGGTAGAAAACTGAAGCTTTTCGCCAGTCGGATCAAACTGATCGATGACGGAGACTGGTCCCGGAAGGCCTGGAATCGATGCCGGGAAAGTGGACTGAAGGGGCGTAACAAGTGAAAACTGCGAATTCCCGGTCCTTGCAGCGATCCAAATATTCTCATTGCCGGGATCAAGGGTGAGGCCGCCGATGGTATACGACGTGTCTCCTATCACAGTGGCGTAAGTCAGGGCTGACCCGGTGGCATTGAGTTCGGTTAAGAATGACTCCCCGCCTGCTGCGGACCCTTTCTGATATGCGTTGAGAGTGGTGGGGTAATTTGGGCCCATAGAGTTACCGGCAACCCAGACATTGCCGTTCGCCAATGGGGAAATGCCGGTTACGACATATGCGTAGTCGAGATAAGTGGAGTAGACGAGGCTCTTGGCGTCGGGCGCCACTTTTGTCACGAATGGGTTTGCATAGGGCATGCTGCCCGGGATCTGCTTCAGATAGGCATTGCTTGAAATCGGCCAAAGAGTTCCGGCCTGGCCGGCTACATAGGCGTTTCCTCCCGCATCGACTGCCAAGGCGTAAGCCCCGATAGGTCCGCCTCCACCATTCTGCGGGTCCGCAGCTCCGATTACGGCGCTGTAGAGCAGCGTGCCCGTAGGTCCAAATTTGGCGACGTAAACGTTAAACTGGTTGCCAAATGTTCCGCCCCCACCCTGATTCAGGGCACCCTGCGTGACAGGGAAGCCGTTTCCTGTCTCTCCAGTTACGTAAGCGTTGTCTGAGGGATCAAGGGCAACCGCCATGGCATAGGTCAACGAATTCTGGGTTGCCGTCGGCGCCGGACCGAGGAGCGTCCCGAAGTTGAGGGATGATCCATCCGCCGAAAGCGACACGAGGAAGCCGACATCGTTGTTGTTTTGCGCGAGTATGGGCTGGCCATTCTTTGTAGGAAAGTCTGTAGCGCCTGTCCAGCCGGAAACGACGGCGTTTCCTTTCGAATCGACCGCAAGGCCGGTGGGCTGGGCAAAGGCATTGCCGCCAAGAACGGTCGAATAAAGCAAGGCTGTGCCATCGGGGCTGAGTTTGCTGATGAAAGTAACAACCGCGCTCGCTGTGCAGGTCGTGCAGCCGGCGAAGGCCTTCGTGGTCACCGGAAAGCCGAGCGATGCATACCCTGTCACGTAGTTGTTTCCGGCAGAATCTGTAGCAATGTACATCGCGTCAGCGGCATCCTGCGAAAGATATGTAGCAAAACTAAGTACCGGGTCAATGATCAATGGTTGCGCGCGGTTATAACGGGCAACCCTGAAGGCGATATCCCCGTTTCGAAGCAACCGAAAAGAGCCTTTTCGGGGAATTCGAATGCCGTTCTGCCGCTGATAAATGACGGGATGCCCGAAGTCCAAGGAGCCGGTCGCCATTTCAATCGAGAGCCCGCCGTCCTTTTTCAGTTTGGCTTTGCCGCCGCCGATGCGCATCCGGATCAGCCGATAGTCGGCACCTGGAGACACCATGAAGTCGTGCTCCATTGTGCGCCCGTTGCCGTAAAAATAGGCATCGACCCCAGGATAGAGAGCCGGATACTTCACCTGCCGGTAGTTAGGCACGTGAGTACGCCAGCTGCCCGAATCGTTTCCCACGAGGTAATTCGTCTGGCTGTGAAGCAAGTCCACACCGATTGGATCGGATGCTTGCGACCCGGGAAAACCGATCTTCAGATTGCTTGCTTCAGTAGTTGGAAGATAGAGGTCGACGGCGGAGGACTGGAAAACAACCGCGGCCCCCGAAACGCGGCCGATCATTTGCTGGAATTGTCCGCCGTGGCGACTGGTTCAAACTGGATCGGAAGACTGGCTTGCGAAATTCGCGATCGGTTCTGTGAGGGCTCTTGTGCAAGGCAAAGAAGGGAAAGGGACAGAACTGTCCAAATGACTGCAACTGATCGTGCGTTGGTCAAGGCTCACCTCTGCAAAGAAACGGGAACAACCGGAGCTTAACAGGAGGATGATGTGAATGAAAAGAGGAACTGGGGTTGCTGGGGCGCTTTAGTGGTTCACCGCCAATATGTAAACCGCTGGCAATTATTCAACGGATGAGGCCCTTTCGAGATCTCCACTCGAAATCGATGCGGATTCTGTTTGTCGGATGGCCTTGAGAAGCGTTTTACCATTCGCCAGTTCCTTGTTCGGAAAACGGGGATCGAACATCCGACTCGCATTTTGGTTTTCACATATATCAGATAAGGGCAATTTGCCTTTCGGCGCATAAGCCGCACCGCGACCTCAACCCCGGCTGGGCTTTCCACCCAGTGCCGGCCAGAGCCGGGGCAGGGGAACGGGTGGCAAAGGTCCGAGTCGGCCACGATACGACCTGGACTTCACGTTCGTACCGAGACACTCGAACCGGAGTGCCCCTTACAGCGCTGAAAGAAATCGCACAATCTCTTGCATAACGCGAGCATTCTGGTCGGATTGAAAGAGAAACTGAGCGTGTGCAGAACCATCCAGTACGATCAATTGCTTCGGCTGAGGAGCTTTTTCGTACTGCGCTTTGATACCAGGCAGCCTTAGGCCGCTTCCGTTGCTGTCTTCGCGCGCGATTATAAACAATGCTCGTGATTTCAAGCCGTCTGCAGGAAGATTCGGCGCTGCGCCGAGAAATACGATCCGATCAATTTCACCTGGTGCCGACTTAATCGATGCATCGCCGGCAGCCGCGCCCCCAAAACTCCCCCCAACAACCGACACCGTTTTCGCACCGTGCGTTTTCAGGTAACGAACCGCAGCGAGCACATCTTTCTCAAACGGAGCATTGTCGAAATCCTCCTGGCCCGGACCTTTCGAACAACCGAAACCTCTGAAGTCGATGGCCAGCACTCGAAACCCTGCCGATGTGAGCGACAATGCCTGGTCGCGCCAGCTCTCTTTGTTAAATCTGCCGCCGTGAGCGAGCACAACAGCATTACTGCCTTGACCATAGAGATCGGCGCAGACCTCTCCACCATCGTCAGTTGCAAAGGAGACGGTCTGCTGTTCAGGCGCCACGATGGAAAGAGCCAAGGCGAGGGGAAGGATGCGAAGCGCCAACATGGGCAGATTATAAGGTCCTTCTGCAACTCATGTTTGAACGAGATTGGAGTTGAAAATCGTTCCGAATGTCTCACGGCGTATGCTGACCTTTGGCGGAACTTCGCCCTTTCCTGCCCAGCCCCCGGCTGGCGACCCGGGCTCCGTTCTCACCAGAGACTTCCCCATCTCCCACAATCCGCCCAGAATACGCATGTATGGGGGCTTCGATGCGCTCATTCACGGCATTCTGGGAGTGTCACCCCCACTCTTTGCTTTGCCATGCGTTCGCCCCGAGCCGCTTTCCTAGACTTGGATTCCTGAAGTATGAGCGACATTCCTTCCAATGTAGGCTAAGCTGGGTTACTGCTCGAAGGAGAATTCGCGCTCGTTGATGATGCGGATGGCAAGAGCACAGCGAAGCAGTAGTCGTACCTGCATGATGGCGGACAATCATTTTTGCTTGCGGCGTTAATTGGACACGGGCGCGGGTGAGTTCGGGAGGCAAGATTGCCGCACGCTAATCGATGCGGAGTGCCTTCATTGGGTCGAGTTTTGAGGCTCGCACAGCCGGCAACCAAGTGGCCGCTAGCGCCACGGCGCTGAGGACGATGGGAACTGTGATGAAGACGGCAGGGTCCCAGCTTTTCACGCCATAAAGAGAGCTGGCGATCAGGCGCGTGAGCGCGAATGCAGCTCCGGTGCCGAGGACGACTCCGGCAAGCGCCAGGCGCATGCCCTGCCACACCACCATCTGGCGGATGTGGCGCCGGTCGGCCCCCAGTGCCATGCGAATCCCGATCTCGCGCACGCGCTGCGTCACACTGTAAGCCATCAGCCCATATATGCCGATGGCCGCGAGTGCGAGAGCCGAGAAGCCAAAGATCGACAGAAGGAGCATGTTGAAGTTCTGACGCGCGGTGGAGCGCATCATGATTTCGTCCATGGTGCGGATATGGGCGGTAGGGAATCCACCGCTGGCGTTACGCAGCTGCTCCGTCACGGCGGGGATTACCTGGTGCGGCTCGGTCCGCGTGCGGACAACCCAGATCAGCGGGCCGATGCGCGAATTGAGCGCCATGACGCCGTCCGCCATCTGGGCAAGAGGGATGATCATCACCTCGTTAACCGGCTCATCGAGAGCCCCGTCGTGCACATCGCCCACAATGCCGATGATGGTCCGGGCGGGCTCTTCGAATTCGGGACCCACTCCCTTTCCGATCAGCAGTTGCTGGCCGACCGGATCTTCATCCTTTTTCCAGTTCTTTTTGGCAAAGGCCTCGCTGATCAGGACCACGGGTGGAGCGCCGGCCACGTCATTCACGGTGAAGTCGCGGCCGCGGACGATGGGAATGTGCAGCGCGGCGAAGTACCCAGCCGAGGTGGCCTTCCATTCGCCTCCGCCGTGATACGGGCCGTCTTTGAGCGGGCGGCCGACAACGATGAATGGGAGACCAAACCCGCCATCGAGAGGCAGCGTGTTGCTGACGGCGACCTCTTCGACGCCGGGAATCGCGCGGATACGGTCGCGGCTCTCGTGGATAAGCTGCGCCACTCCAGCCGTCTTTTCGTACCGCGGGCCGTTGAGCGCCATCTCCATCGTGATGACGTTGTGGGCGTCGAACCCGGGCTGCACCCGATGCAGCGCGATGAAGGTGCGGATCAGCAGAGCTGCGCCTACCAGCAGCACCAGCGCAAGGCCTACTTCGCCAACAATTAGCAGCGAGCGCGCCTTGCTCTGCCGCAAGCCAAAGCCGCTGCGGCTGCCGCCTTCGTTCATGGTGGCCGCCAGGTCCGGACGCGAAGCGCCAAAGGCCGGCATGAGGCCGAATAGGATGCCGGTGACGATGGACACGGCGATGGTGAACAGGGCAACGCGCCAGTCGATTGTGACGCCGGCGCCGTCTTCCCCAATGCGGGGTATGCCTCCGGGGCTGATGGAGAGCAGCCAGCGAACCCCCGCAAACCCCAGGCCGAGGCCGAGCGCTCCACCCACGAGCGCCAGCAAAATGCTTTCCGTCAGAAGCTGCACAATCATGCGCGTGCGGCGTGCGCCCATCGCGGCGCGGATGGCGAACTCGCGTTTGCGGCCGGCGGCCCGAACCATCAGAAGGTTGGCCACGTTGGCACACGCAATCAAAAGCACGAAGCTGACCGCGCCAATCAGAACCAGCAGCGACTTGCGCATATCCCCGACGATGGCGTCATTCACGGGTTTCACGCTGAAGCCGCTCTTGGGATCGGCGTCGGGATAGAGCCGCTTGAACTCGCCATAGGCGAGCTTCATCTGGGCCTTGGCCTGCTCGAGCGAAACCCTGGGCTTCAACCGCCCCGCAGCTGTAAAGTAGTGTGCCTGGTCCGTGGAGTTGGGCGGGAACTGGAATGGGAGCCAGACATCGGCCTCGGGATCGGTTACGAAATCCTGGTTGGTGACGCCAAGGATGGTGTACGGCTCGCCGCTGAACGAGAGCGTGCGGCCCACGATGCCGGAGTCGCCGCCAAACTTGCGTTTCCAGAAACCGTAGCTGAGAACCACGAGATTGCCGCCGTGCGGCATGTCCTCTTGCGGCGTGAAGGTGCGGCCCAGAAACATGCGCGCGCCAAAGAGACGGAAGTACGCTTCGCTCACATGGACGCCGTGGATCTGCTCCGGAACCGTGCCGGTAAGGTTCAGGCCCTTGCCGCCAAAGTCATACGCCGCCACATCCTGCACCACGCTGGTCTGCGCCTGCCAGACGTGGAACTTGGTGGCCGAAGCTCCCGGAAATTCGCCATCCCGCGAAGTATTCAGGAACTGAACGATCCGATCGGGATCGGGATAGGTGAGCGGCTTGAGCAGCACGGCGTTGACGACGGAAAAAATGGCGATATCGGCGCCAATGCCCAGAGCCAACGCGCCCAGGACCGCGAGTGTGAAGGCGGGACTCTTCCAGAACATGCGAACGGCCTGGCGGATGTCGGCGAGGAGAGTAGCCAAAGTCGTACCCCTTTTCACGAGCCGCGTGCACAATCGATCCGACAGGCACGCTGGCAAGAGCATTAGTTCGGGACTGCGGAAGCGAATGCGGAAGCCGATTTCTATAGTGATTCGGCTGTCAGAAAGACTTTAACAGCTGGCGATGGTGAGCGGTCCGGCTCGCCGGGAAGCTGCGCCAAGGACGACCGGGTTGAGGACGGCGTAGCGGTTACTCGACCAGAAAAGGCATGACGCTCAGCATCGAACAGAACTCGCAGCAGGGAATCGCGGGTGCGGCGCCGGGGGCGACCAACCTTCAAAGGGACGAGTTGGCCACAACACGACCGCAATCGGGCACCAGACTGAGTCGCTCAGAAAACAGCCGCACAATTCCGAATGACGATCCCGTCAGATCGTCGTCTGAATGTCATGATGAGCTGGGACAAAGAACAGCACCCCCAACGGACAGGTCAGTGATGATGGCATGCGCCAGAGTAACCTCACCTTGGTCATTCGCTTCCCCTATGCGACAGGCATCGGGGGCATTGGTATCCGTCCTTCTTCTGCTTGCGATCTGTCAGAATCGAGTCCTGGGCCAGGAAAAGTCCAACCCTCTTTCTCTTTCTCCTACGGAGTCTTATAAAGTCGCACTGGCCCCTTTTACGGCGACACGGAGTCAGCCCGACGATCTGACAGATGCGGATAAGGTCGCGCTCGGCATCGGAATGGCTCGGGCTGCCCATGACTGCTTAGCCCTGTCAAGCAACACCACGAGTTTTTCCGAGAACGCCACTGAGCTCTTCGCCCTAGCCCAGTTGTGCATCTTCGGACAACAATTCGAGCCAGCGCGCACCGACCTGCTCAACTATCTCGCGCTCCCGCAGCCACCGCAGAGAGAGCAAGCCCTCCTGCTCCTAGTCCGCGCATTTCTCGGTCTCCGCGCACCGGATTCTGCAGAACCACAGATAGGTTCCCTACTCCACGATTACCCATACGACGCTTCCATTCACATGGCGATCGATCAAGTTATTGACGAGGCCGAGGGCTCTCTATTTGTTCCGCATTTTAATGACATCGCGGTGCAGCTATGTCAGACCCAGACTACCGCGACGCTGCCGGTCCTCAGGGGCGGAAAGACCCTTGAGGGCAAAGACTCCACCGTCTCCGTCGCGACTTTGTTCATTGACGCAGTGTGGTGCGCCGCGCTTGCCCGTTCCACCGGTCGGTCCGACAATCTGAATGAACTAGCTTCGGTTGCACAGCAGTCAAGTTGGGCAGGAACTGCTGACCTAGCGGTCATGCAGCAGGCTCTTAGGCGCGAACAGATGGTCGGAAAGAGAGTACCAATAGAGTCCTTGGACGGCCACGTAATAGCAACTGGCACCCTCTCTTCTCGCGTCGTTTCGTTGACCCGCGGGAGACGGTTGGTCGTCCCGTTCACGCTATGGTCGCCCAGCGCATCTGAGATTTTGAGGAGTCTGGCCCAATCCGGGCCGCAGCAAATCATCTACGCAATCACCAGCTGGCGTGCCAACACTGGTGGAGCAGATCAGCCATCGAGTCAAGTGCTTGATGGCCTGCGCTCATGGCAAAGGAGCCTACCGCAGCATGTGCTCATCCTGATTGTGCCCGACGCGGAACTCGACTCATTTGCAGCCGACATCTTTCCTGCAGGTATCTTGATAAGCGACGGGAAGGTGCTCATGAACAGTCCACTTTCGGGGAAGGGTGAGCAACGGCGTCTGCTGAATCTTTTAAACGGACAAACCCCGCACTTGCTTCCCTCGCATTAGGTTTTTTCGTGATTGCGGGCGAGTAACCGCCACCGCCGACTCTGACCTTTGACTGCTTTTCGGTGCGCCAGGATAAGCCCGGCGCTTTCAGCGGGTGTGATTCCCTGTGCCTCGCCAAATTGCAATCGGTTGCGAAAAAGGGTCCCTTTTCTTTGCCTAGAGTCAGCCAACTATGGCACCCAAGTGTCGGGTAGACGCCGAAATCCGTCTTCGGTCGGTCAGAGCTACGGTTCGGCGGCGTTCACGCCGGTTGGTTACCCATCACAGACACGCTCCCGGCTGGTAGATTTGGGCAGGGTCTGCTGTGCGAAGTAGCAGCGACTACGCGGCGAGGCGGTATCGATGATGCAGGCCTCCCAATCGCGGGATCGAAACGACTCGGCAATCGGGTGCTGGATTCTCTTCGGCCTTGCGTCCGGCAGGAGTTTCTTTGCCGAGGCCGAGGTGGGTGCGGTCCTC
>Ga0206794_1191_pt1 | contig 14106 bp, 13 predicted proteins | sample Alteio_BWOrgCont_70_FD_152877 | JGI IMG/M metagenome (GOLD analysis project Ga0206794, IMG submission 152877) | Enriched cells from forest soil in Barre Woods Harvard Forest LTER site, Petersham, Massachusetts, United States -... | ecosystem: Environmental > Terrestrial > Soil > Temperate forest >...
ATTTCAGCATCAATATATTGCTTTACCTTTTTTTCCTTGCCGCTTATAGCCCTAACCACATACCATTTTACCTGATCACTCATTGTTTTGCTGTACTATTAGGTTAGTGAACTATAAAAATATTTAACCAAAAAACCGATGCTCTGATCCATTACCATTATTATTATTGCAATAATAAAGGCAGCTATCAGCACCAAAACAGCGCTGTTTTGCAATTCTCTCCAGGTTGGCCAGGTTACTTTCTGGGTTAACTCTATGTAAGATTCCTTAATATACTCAGATACTGAAGCCATTTTCGTTTTTTATTGTATGCACGGGAACAAGGATTCGAACCCTGATCAAAGGTTTTGGAGACCTCTATTCTACCATTGAACTATTCCCGTATTCCCTAACCCTAAATCCCTAAAGGGACTTTTAAATCCTTAATCCCATAAAGGGACTTATTTATATTAACAAAGTACTTAGCCATTTTGGCTAAGTACTTTGCCTAAATTAACCTTACCTTTTCTTCCTCCGCCAGCTGGCGGAGGCCAGGGGGCTTGGTCTTATTTCAAAATTTCAGTTACCTGACCAGCACCTACAGTCCTGCCACCTTCACGGATAGCGAAACGTAAGCCTTTTTCCATGGCGATAGCGTTGATCAGCTTTACAGTGATTGTAACGTTATCACCAGGCATAACCATTTCTACACCGTCAGCTAAGGTGATTTCACCTGTAACGTCAGTTGTGCGGAAATAGAATTGCGGACGGTATTTATTGAAGAACGGCGTGTGACGGCCACCTTCGGCTTTTGATAATACGTAAACTTCTGCCTTGAAATCAGTGTGCGGGGTTACTGAACCTGGTTTGCAAATAACCATACCACGACGGATATCAGTTTTTTCAATACCACGTAACAATAAACCTACGTTGTCGCCGGCTTCACCCCTATCGAGGATCTTACGGAACATTTCAACACCTGTTACGGTTGATTTTAAGTTTTCGGCGCCCATACCTAATATATCAACCTGCTCGCCAGAGTTGATAATACCACGCTCGATACGACCGGTTGCAACAGTACCGCGACCAGTGATCGAGAACACGTCTTCAACAGGCATCAAGAATGGAAGCTCAGTTAAACGCGGAGGAATTGGAATGTGTGCATCAACTGCATCCATCAGTTCCATGATCTTTCCAACCCAGGTTGGATCGCCATTTAAACCACCAAGTGCCGAACCTTGAATTACAGGGATATCATCACCAGGATATTCGTAGAATGATAATAATTCACGGATCTCCATCTCAACTAATTCCAACAATTCCGGATCGTCAACCATATCCACTTTATTCATAAACACAACCAATGAAGGCACGCCAACCTGGCGGGCTAAAAGGATGTGTTCACGTGTTTGAGGCATCGGGCCGTCAGTAGCGGCAACAACTATAATTGCACCGTCCATCTGGGCAGCACCGGTAACCATGTTCTTTACATAATCCGCGTGACCCGGGCAGTCAACGTGCGCGTAGTGACGTGTAGCAGTTGAATACTCAACGTGTGCTGTATTAATAGTAATACCACGCTCTTTTTCTTCAGGAGCCGAGTCGATCGAATCGAAAGAACGAGCTTCTGAGAAACCTTTATCAGCCAATACTTTAGTAATAGCTGCGGTAAGGGTTGTTTTACCGTGGTCAACGTGACCGATTGTACCGATGTTTAAGTGCGGCTTGCTGCGGTCAAACTTTTCTTTTGCCATGATTTATATTTAATTATTGTAGGTTAATTTTTAACTTTAAATTGTATTCGTATTCTGTTTATAATTTTGAGCCAACAATGGGATTTGAACCCATGACCTCTTCCTTACCAAGGAAGTGCTCTACCCCTGAGCTACGTCGGCTATTATTCAGTTTGCAGTTTTGAGTTTGCAGTTTGCTTAACTGCCAACTGCTTACTGGCAACTGCCAACTCTACTCAGAGCGGAAGACGAGGTTCGAACTCGCGACCTATAGCTTGGAAGGCTATCGCTCTACCAACTGAGCTACTTCCGCTTTTTTAATTAGTGAATTAGCGATTTGTTGAATTAGTGAATTAAAAACATCACTAATTCACTAATTCACCCCTCACTAATTAAACCCCTCGTGGGGGGAGAAGGATTCGAACCTTCGTAGCCGAAGCAGCAGATTTACAGTCTGCCCCATTTGACCGCTCTGGTATCCCCCCGGTTAATTATTGAAGGTTTGAATTATTGAATTGTTGAATTTAAAACTCAATAATTCAGTAATTCACTAATTCAACAATTAACAGAGCCTCCTATCGGGATCGAACCAATGACCTACTGATTACAAGTCAGTCGCTCTACCAGCTGAGCTAAGGAGGCTTAAATTATTACCTTTCTTTTCCCCCGCCGGCCATTACTGACCTTCGGAATAGTGCCGGTTAATTAATAAGACTGTATTTTTTATTTTAAAGAACCACCCGTTTCATAAAAAGGAACGCATTAATAGGCCTCTCCGAAAGGGATTGCAAATTTACACATTTTTAACGCTGAACAAAATTTATTTTTCAAAAAAATATAAGGGGAATTTGACAGGAATTTTTTAGGGGAATTTTGTGGGATTTGTCGTCGAAAAAGCATTGAGTTATATCAGCCCCTGATCCTTTAACCGCTGGATGAGAATACCTACATCCGCTGTATCGTGTTCATTTTTAAGATAAATTTCGACCAGCAAAACTGTTTCCTCATTGAGGATTACATAAGTAATCACTCTTGCGCCTCCGGATTTTCCTTTATTTGTTCCGGAGATGGGCATTCTTATTTTATAAAAATCATGACCCAATTGGGAGCCCATAATTGGGTTAGCCGCTAAATCTCTGATTAGCTTAGCAATATCCTCTTTAATCCCGACATGTTTTTTTGCTATTCTTTTTGCTTCCCTGGCAAATTCAGAAGCTATAATGACCTTATAGCTCATCTAAAAATTCACTTGCATCCTGAAGCTTGATCTTGCCTTCCTTGTACAGTCTGATCTCTTCGGCTGACTTTTTCAAGCGATCATAAATCAACTGTTCCGATTTATTTAATGGCCGCTTAGTTGTATCATTATTTTGACTTAGGTCGTAATCTAATCCAAAGGCATCCAGCACAGCTTTAATGGCTTTTTCAGTTTTCTTATCGTCAATATTTACTGTAAGTGTGGTCATTGTTGCAAAAATACGATATTCTTTAAAAAACGGGGATCAGAAATACGTAATATTATTTTATTGCTGTTGTGCACTATGATGATCTAATTCACTTTACGCGAATGCCCATACAACATATCCTCAAAATCTTTATCAGTATAACCCTTTTCGGCTACTATTTTATCTAAATGCTCTTGCATTTTACGGTTGTTAAAATCTAATAATAATTCACGCAGTTCATTTAAGTCCTGCTCATTGTACTGATTTTTGACTATTTGCAAAACCATCAATTGGGCCTCACTCAAAGGCCTGGATTTTATTACACTTTCCATGTTACAAAATTATTAAACAAATTTAACAAAAACGCGGGCTTTGGAATCGGATTTCAAAAAAAAAATCGGCGGGTTAAAACCCGCCGATCCGATATAAAATTTGTTATTTATTTATCTTAAAAATCCTCCGTCACTTCTAATAACGCGGCTTTTTTAGCCGTCTCGGCAGCGGTTGCTTTCTTTTGTTTATGTTTCCCGATTTGCTTGCGAAGGCATTCAACCGCAAGGTCAGTGGCCTCTTCAAACGTTTTACATTGCTCCTTTGCGAATATTTGATTACCCGGCAGCAACAGTTTAATCTCCGTTATCTTATTGGCTTCATCTTCCACATTCTCCAGTTTTAAATATATCTCGCCGCTTATGATATGATCATAAAAGGTCTCGAGCTTATCAACTTTTCTCTGAATAAAATCCAATAATTTTCTGTCTGCATTAAAACGAATAGATTGCACTGTAATTTTCATGATTCCTCCTTTTTATGCCTTTGGATGGGCTTGTTTGTAAATAGACTTTAATCTTTCAACAGAATTATGCGTATAGATCTGGGTGGCGCTAAGATTAGCGTGACCCAAAAGTTCTTTGATGGCGTTCAGATCGGCCCCGCGGTTTAACAGGCTTGTTGCAAAGGTGTGGCGCAGCACGTGCGGGCTCTTTTTATTCTGCGTTGATATGTAAGAAAGGTATTTCTGCACAGTTAAGTATATAAGCTTGGCGTAAGCATTTGCTCCTTTATCTGTAACGATTAACGCGGACGAATTGTTACTAAAAAAATCCTGTTTTTTCTTTAACTCCTGGTATTCAGTGAGTAATAATTTCAGCTCGTTGTTAACCGGGATGATACGTTCCTTGTTGCGTTTTCCTAAAACTTTCACAGTGCCTTCGTAAACGTTAATGTCGGCATCTTTTACCCCAAGCAGCTCGGATAAGCGCATGCCGGTACCGAACAGCATTTCAATGATCAGCTTATCGCGCAGGCCTTTAAAATCATCGCTGAATACCTCGTTTTCATCCAGCATTTGGGTAAGCTTTACATCTTCAACAATAACCGGCAAATTTTTCGGGATCTTCGGCGTGTTGATCTTTGAGGCGGGATTGATGGTAATAGCCCCCTCCTGCAACAGAAATTTGAAGTACTTACGCAGCGTGGCGATCTTGCGGTTGATGGAACGGGCGATGATATGTTCGTTCATCAGCTCCACCATCCAGTTACGGATATGGTAATGCGTAATTTGCGAAGGATGCGTTATTACAGCTTCGGGCGCGGGTGTTTGTTTATCGGGATTGTTAAGGAAGTTGAAAAATTGGTCAAGGTCTGACTGATAGGCGGAAACGGTATGTTTGGAGTACCTTTTTTCGAATTTGATATACCGGATAAAACGCTCTGAAAACATAAAAACTACTTGTACATCCGAATGATGAATGTACAAATAGTTTTGATATATTGATTAGAAAAACTGAAAAATTTTTAAATAAATTTAAAAAAGTCACACAGTTGCTTCCAGGTTCATATTTTGCTTGTAGATGGCATGTTTCACCACGTGGCGACGGGTTACTGATTTCTTTTCAAATGCCTGGCGACTGCGAAGCTCTCTTAAAACCCCGGTCTTTTCAAATTTCTTTTTAAAGCGTTTTAATGCTTTATCTAATGATTCGCCGTCTTTTACGTTAATAATGATCATAATTCCCAAATACCTCCTTTCAGGGAAGGCAAAGGTAGGGAATGTTTTTGGGATTTGAAAGGGGGATGTTGAATTAGTTGATTGGGTTGAATAGGTTGGATTGTCGAAGCACATCTCGTAGGGGCTACCCTTGTGGTCGCCCCCGGGTACAGTGCCTCCAATTTTCTGTTTAATTTAAAGCCCTAAAGGTTACCTTTCGTTAAGGGCGACCACAAGGGTCGCCCCTACCCTCTGGCGTACGTTTTTTGATCACAAATCCTTCACATTATCATCCGGGATACGGTCAATTAATTTAACATAGGGGTCTATCCCTACCCGTACGGGCTTGCTGCCTTTTACTATTAGCTGTATATCGTGTTCACCGGCGGTAAGCTTATGCTTTTTTAGATAGAGCGGGTTGGTTTGGGTGCGGCCATCTTTATCCTTACTGTCGGCAGCAAACACGCCTATATCTATGTAGTCGTTCATTTTGGCTGCGGGTTTTTCGTTACCGGCGCTGTCGGCGTACATTTTGCGGGTGCTCACTTTTAGGTCAACTTTGTATTCATCTTTTTTGCCGGTTGGCGTTACTTTCGCATCGATGACTTTGTTTTCGTACAGGGTTATTTTATTCCAGGTATCGTCAAGATAATATTTTACGCTGTCGGGCACATGTTTGGCTATGTAACGATAAAGATCGTTACTTCCCGGGTAAGGTGGCGCTCCGTGAAAGGCATAGGCATCCCTGAACTCGTGCAATGCCTTATTTAAGGTATCCAAACCGATCAGGTCCTGCAAGCCATAGAGTATTAGCGAGCCTTTGTTATACCATTCATAAGCGCGGTTACAATTTATAAATACATTTTCCTTTTTTGCCTCATTGGCACGGCCGCGCAAATAATCGTCAAGTTCCTGCTTCAAGAAACGTTTCATATTATCCTTGCCATACTTTCTTTGGGTAAGGATAAGGGCGGTATATTCAGCCAGTGATTCTGAGATCAGGTTTGATCCCCTGGTACGATTGGGCACCACCTGGTGGCCCCACCATTGATGCGCCAGTTCATGCGCGGTTACAAAATAGCCGTAATCGAATTTGTCCAGGTCGCTGAAATCGGCCGACCATCCAAATCCTTCCGCATACGAAACCGTATTGGGAAACGATTGTGCAAACGCCCGGTATTTCGGAAATTCCAGCAAACGCATCTGTTTAAACTGGAAAGGCCCGTACACGCTTGAGTAATATTGAAGCCCATCCTTATAGGCGCCGATAAATCGGTTTAAATTGGCGGAATGCTGCTGGTGGTAATAAACCTCGATGGCGATAGGCTGCTTATTGTATATCGTAACTTCGTCTCTCACAGTAGCATAGCGTGCAGAAAGAATGTCAAAAAACAGATCGACCGGCGGTGCGCTCTGAACGTAACGGTAATAATTGCGCCCGTTTTGCACCCATTGCTTTTGCAGGTAACCCGGCGCTATGGCCATCTGGTCAGCCGAAGTGCTTACCGTGATGTCAAATGTAACCAGGTCGGCATTGTTGTTAAAAAGGAGCGTTTTCATTGCCTTCGGATCAGTTTGAACGGGGTATTCGTCCTTCTTCTCTGCCAGTTTATATTTTTTACGCTTCTCATCGCTAAACAATTCGTTGTCGGGATTATACCCTATGGAAGGCAGCCCCCCGGCATAGAACGTACCGTTATGCACTATGTCCGTCCCGCTTATATCATTGGTAAAGCCCGTGTACGCTATCGTCGAATTAACCTTCAATATAGCGCTGTCGCCGGGCTGGAGCGGGGCAGGCAGCTGGTATATGCGGTACTTAGCTGTATCATTTTTTGACCGGAACCAGTTAAATTTGCCCCTTTTATAAATAAGCGGGTATTTAGCAGGTAACACAGCGTTGTTATATTCAATACTATAGCTCGTTAGGCCTGTGCCATCAAGATGCAAAGCGCTGATGGGCTTATCAGTTTTGTTGACGAGCGTAATTATCCCCTTTACCAATACTTTTCTTTCCGCCGGGAAAATATCTGAAAATATCTTCAGCGTTGTTACTTTGGGCTGATCGAGGTTTTCATATCTCTTTAATGTTTTTTCGTATTCAGCCTGGCGCTGTTCGGTTTCCCTTACTGTAAGGTAATCATTCAAATAGCTCACGTTATAATAGGTGTAAGCGCCTGTCCCAATAAAGCCAAATAGCAAAACCACTGTAATTACCCGTACCGGGCCATGGAAACGCTGTTTTGCTATTCGTATTCTTTCTTTGAGCGATGTTATTACACCCCTGTCGTAAAACATCGCGGCTATAACCATTAACAGTAAGCCAAAAAGCGTCCAGTATAAATTGAACCAGAACACGCCCACCACGGTATGACCAATGCCGTCCATATCCGACCATAAATAATTAGGGGCATACGAGTAAAAGAACAGGTTATAATTCATGTCGCCGAAATTGCGCATCAGGTACATTACTATCCATATCAGCAAAGCCACGGCATGCCCGGCAAATTTGTTATTCACTATTACGTGTACGGCAAATGAAAGCATGATCATTTCAATAAATTGCGGAAACGTTATGGCATACAACTCGGCAAAATAAACATCGAATTTAAAAGTAGTATAGCCATGCAGCAATTGAACAATGACGCCGACAACGAGGGGCACAGTTGTTAGGGTAAAAGCAAGTAATATCAGCCCTAAAAACTTCGACCCATACAAAACCCAGTCGGGGGTGGGCAGGGCGTCGTTAATAATTGCAAAACGGGTGGTTTTATCGCGGTGAATAGTTTCGCCGGTGTAAAAAACGATGATGATAAAGATGAATACTGTGTAGTCGTAGCTTTTGTACTCCATCAGGTTTACCGTAAGCGGAAAATTCGATACCCCATACGTAGGGTTCCCGATCCAGTAGTCTATCACCAGGAAGACTACGCCGCCAAGCAATATGGCCCTGAAATATACATCTTTGACTATATTCAGGTATTCGATCTTCGCCATGTTGAACATCACCCTGCGGTAATAGTTGCCGGCAAAGCTCACAGATACCTTCGGCAGCTTAGCCAGGTAATCTTTAAGGGTTATTGCGTCGTCTTTAACAATGTTCTTATCGGCCCTGCCGCTGAAGAAACGTTTAAAACTGAAGCTAAAATAAGTTGCCAGTAATATAATCAACCCTACACCCGACCATAGCAGCCGGTTGTATAGCAACAGGCCTTCCACCGGCAGCCTCAGCGCGTTCTTTTCTACAGGTGTATAAAAACGTACCGAAAGGTTTACCGAATTAACAGCAAAAGGGTCGAGTATTTTGACGAGGGATTTATTATCGATATCGCGGATCAGGAAGTTGGCGAGCAAGTAGGCAATAAGCAAGAGTATACTGCCTGAATATATTATCTTGATGTTGCGGCTAACGGCCACCAGGCCAAAAAAGATAGAGGACGCGAGGAAAAGATTTGGCAGGGCTATAAAAAGATAAGGCTGCACGTAATTAACCAAAAGGTTGGGCCCCATACGTTTGGCTGGAACCCAATCGAAAACAGGACCTACCACCGATCCGAAATACGCACCAAACATCAGCGATGTACTGATGAGTATCACGAAAATGAACGAGCCGAGATACCTGCCCCAAAAATAGCCGCTCTCTTTTATAGGATACGATAAATAATAGTTACTGGTATTATAGTCGATATCACGATAAAGCGGTACGCCCATTATCGCCGAGCAGATCAGCATCATGATCATACTGATAATGGCGGTCATTTGCGCAATTACCACCGGCGAGTTGTGATAAACCTTTTCGGACGCAGATGTTGACCCGGATGCGAAAAAAAGCGCGGTTAGTAAAAAGAACGTTAAAAAGTATATATAAGTAGCCGGCCGTTTTAACCGGTATTTTATTTCGAATGTGAATATTTGCCAGAACATAATGATAAGTTTAAGGGTAAACTAAAGTGTTACAACATCAACTTTTTCAGCGATCTTGCTGAAATAAACATCCTCTAAAATTACCGGCGCGGCAACAAAACCATCGCCTAAAGGAATGTCGCTGTAAGCCCGTATATTCAGGTTGCCGCCCTTCAACTGGGTTGATATCATGTTATAATTGTCTTTATAATACAGCACATCTTCCTTCTTGATGGATTTGCTGTATATTCTTCCCTCCAGCTCGCTTACAGCCACGTCAGGTTCGCCGGTGTACATCAACTCACCCTCGCATATAATGGCAAAATCCGAACAAAGGGTGCGCACATCCTCCACGATATGGGTTGACAGGATCACAATGGTATTCTCCCCTATCTGGCTCAACAGATTATAAAAACGGTTGCGTTCTGCCGGATCGAGGCCTGCGGTGGGTTCATCCACAATGATCAGCTTTGGGCTGCCCATTAATGCCTGTGCGATACCAAACCTTTGCTTCATCCCGCCCGAATAGGTGCCGAGATTTTTCTTTTTGTCTTTTGAAAGGTTCACTTTATCCAGTAATGCGCCAACCAACTCCTTACGTTCTGATTTTTTGCCGATACCCTTCAATTGTGCGATATGATCAAGCATTTGTTCGGCTGATATGCGGGGATAAACGCCAAAGTCCTGGGGCAGGTAGCCGAGTATTTGCCTTACCTGTTCTTTATGCTTTAGTACATCAAGGTCGTCCAAAAAAACGGTGCCATGGTCAGCCTCCTGCAGGGTGGCAATGGTACGCATCAGCGACGATTTGCCGGCGCCATTTGGGCCAAGCAGGCCAAACATACCCTGGTTAATGGTTAACGAAATGTTTTTAAGCGCTTTTACCCCGTTAGGGTAAGTTTTTGAAAGTGATTCGATACGTAATTGCATAAGATGAGAGGTTTGTGTACCAGCAAGTTACTATTTAATTATTTACAAATAAAAATATAAAGTGAAAATAAAAAAGGCCGGGACAACGCCCAGCCTTTAAACAATGATAAATATGTTTGTTTTAATCCCGCAACACTTCGCGCGAAATAACAATCTTTTGTATTTCCGATGTCCCCTCGCCTATCGTACATAGCTTGGCATCACGGTAATATTTTTCAACCGGGAAATCTTTGGTGTAGCCGTAACCGCCGAATATCTGTACAGCTTCGGTAGCTGTGCGCACCGCAACTTCGGACGCGAAGTATTTTGCCATGGCCGATTGCTTGGTTACGGGCAGGTGTTTGTTTTTAAGATCAGCGGCCTGCATAATGAGGAGCTCAGAAGCCTCAATTTCTGTGGCCATATCGGCCAGTTTAAAGGCAATGCCCTGGAAATTGCTAATTGGCTGCCCGAATTGTTTGCGTTCTTTTGAATAGGCTACGGCAGCCTCAAATGCGCCTTTGGCCATACCCAAGGATAAAGCGGCGATAGATATACGTCCGCCATCCAATACCTTCATCGCCTGTTTAAAGCCTTCGCCTTCGTTGCCTAAAAGGTTTGTTTTTGGTACGCGACAGTTATCAAATACCAGTTCTGTTGTTTCAGAGGCCCTCATGCCTAATTTATTTTCCTTTTTACCGTGGGTAAAGCCGGGAGTGCCTTTTTCAATTACCAGTGTTGAAATGCCTTTTGAATCATTTTTCTCCCCGGTACGCACCATTACAACAGCCACATCGCCTGATTTGCCGTGGGTGATCCAGTTTTTTGAGCCGTTAACTATATAATGGTCACCATCCAAAACGGCGGTGGTATTCATCCCGAGGGCGTCAGAGCCGGTATTGGCTTCGGTCAGACCCCAGGCGCCAAGCCATTCGCAGGTCGCTAATTTGGGCAGCCAGCGGTGTTTTTGTTCTTCGTTGCCAAATGCCAGGATATGGCCGGTGCATAGTGAATTATGCGCCGCAAGCGACAAACCTATCGAGCCGCAAACTTTGGCGATCTCTACAATAACCGTTACATATTCAAAGTAACCAAAACCCGAACCGCTATATTCTTCAGGTACCAGTACGCCCATCATGCCGAGGTCACCGAGTTTTTTAAAAAGGTCGATGGGGAAATGCTGGGCTTCGTCCCATTCCATTACGTGGGGCCTGATGTGTTTTTCGGCAAAATCTCTGGCCATCTGGCCTATCATCCGCTGGTTATCATTTACAGAAAAATCGTATCCGCCAGCTGGCGGAGCATCTGTTAATAAGGATTCCATTTGTTTATAGTTGATTTAAAGCAAAGTAACGTAATAAATTGCCCAAAGGTTTCAAATAAAACTGCGATAAAAAGTGAACGGATCGGTATATGGTATGAATAGTGGGTTTAGTTAATTTTAGGCAATCTTTGATGGATTGGGCGTAGAAAATAAATTTCTCATTTTGATGGAACAGGAGCTGCTTTGAAAAAATTATAAAAACCAATATATTCGTTTAAACATAAAAGACACTATCGTTGTGTGTAATTGTTACTGCTCTCAATAGTTATAAACGATGAATGTAGAAATAATAAACAAAAACCTCAAGTTAAATATTTACGGTTTTTCCGGGACCGCTGTGGGTAACGATTATGCGGGAACCGCCTTTAAGTTAATGGATAGAATGTGGCAGGTAGTTAAGTCGAACTGTTTAAAACACAAAGGGCTAAACATTTGGGTTTATGAGCCCAATGAAAAAGTATTCGCAGGAGTTGAACTTGAAGATATTCCCGGACATAACACCGGACTGGAGCAAAAAAGTATTTCCCTTGCAAAATACGCTTATTACAAACATATTGGGCCTTATAGTTTAATAAAGCAAACAGGACAAACTATGAGAAGTGAATTAAAGAGCAAAGGCTTTGAACTTACCTACCCATACATTGAAATATATGGACATTGGACACAAGATGAAAGTAAATTGGAAACTGAGCTTTTGATGTCGTTAGCATAGATACCTGGTAAATTGTCTTTTCGGATTAAATCTAATACTCCGCCAGCACCACAACTTTATCACAAACCGGCGTTATCAGCTCTCTCCCATTCAAAAAGTTGAGCCCAACCACAAAGGCAAAACCGGCTACTATGCCGCCCATTTCCTGTATAAGTTCGGCGGCTGCAAGGGCTGTGCCTCCGGTTGCAAGCAGGTCATCATGGATCAGCACGTGTTTTCCGGGTTCAAAGGCATCGCTGTGCAGTTCGATAGCCGCCGTGCCATATTCCAGTTCATAGGATTTTTGCCTGATGGTAAAGGGCAGCTTGCCGGCTTTACGGGCGGGCACAAATGGAACGCCCAGCCGGACCGCAAGGCTTAATCCGAAGAAAAAACCCCTGCTTTCAATTCCGACAATAGCATCAATGCGGGTGCCTTTTAGTTGCTCAACAAAAGCATCGACAATCCCCTCACACAGAAGCGGGTCCTTCAATATGGGGGTGATATCTTTAAAAATAATACCCTGCTTCGGGAAATCAGGGATATCACGGATGGCCGATTTTATTTGCTGCGCTATCATTTAAAATTTTAAATATGGCTCAATTTTACGCAAAATTCCGTCATCCAGTATGGCAATGTTTTTCATATCGGCAATTGAGGCATAATTACCGTGCTGCGCTCGGTACTGGATAATGGCGTTTACCTGTTTATAACCAAGGTAAGGAAATATCCGCAGCTGGTCGAACGAAATGGTATTGATATTTATTAGCTTCACCTTGCCGGGATTTACCGAAACCTGATCTTTTATTTCCGCATATTTCATCGAATCGATACCATAAATTTCCTTCAGTTGCTCCTTCTGATAAAACCCGCCCAAACGCCCGCGATACCTTACTATGCGCACGGCAAATGATGGCCCTATGCCCCTGACTTCCGTCAACTTTGCCGAATCGGCGCTGTTGAGTTCGATAATTTCGCCAGGCTTTGCTTTTTTAGAAGTATAGGCAGCTTCCGGGATCCGGACATACGGTTCAAGGCGCTTATAATCATCGGCGGTAATGGCGTATATTTTTTTTACATCTTCCTTACTGTAAAACTTACCGCCTTTGGCCTCATAATGTTTTATCACGCTGGCCTGGCGTTCACTCAAGCCCAATTGCTCCCATTGTTGTATGCTGAGATTGTTTGGATCAAAAGGAAACATCACCGGGTGTGCTAATTTATCATCCGATAATGGTTTGTTACCAGCATAATTTTTTTGACTATCTATCTTACTTAATTGTGCAACGGCTTTATCAAAATCTTTACTATTTATTGTATTATCTTTGCGGAACAATTGGGAAATATAGGGCGCAACCAATACCAACACAATTAAAATAACAAGTACCACCATGCCGTTCCATTCTTTTTTGGTGATGGACAAGTACTTTTTTATTTGCGCTTTCATTTACAAGGTTTATCAAAGTTTAAATTAAACAATTTTTCAGGATATTTATTCCCGTAACGCAAGAGTTTATTTTCTATAAAATATGGAAGTGATCACCACCGAAGAGTTTGCTAAAGCCACCAAACTGGACAAGTTAAAAATGCCGGGCCTTGCTGCTTTACTGATGGAGATCATGAAAATTAACGATGTAAACAAACTGTTTTCACAAGCGCAGCCTAAACAGGGCCCCGAGTTTATTGACGCCATTTTAGAAGGCTGCGGCATTAAAATAGAATTTGACGAGCGGGAACTGAAAAACATCCCAACAAAAGGCAGTTTTATAGCTATTGCCAACCATCCTTATGGCGGCATTGAAGGCATGGTGCTTTTAAAGATATTATGTATGGTGCGGCCGGATGCTAAACTGATGGCCAATTTCCTGCTCAAAAAGATCCCCAACCTGAGCAATTATTTCATAGCGGTAAACCCGTTTGAGAATATCGAGCATTCTTCAAGCATCAGCGGTTTAAAAAACACACTGGAGCTACTGGCAAAAGGTACGCCAATCGGCATATTCCCGGCAGGCGAGGTTTCAACCTTTAAAGTCGATAAACAACAGGTAACCGACAGGATATGGCACCCGGTAGTGGGGAAAATCATCGCAAAAGCAAAAGTAACCGTAGTGCCCATTTATTTCCATGGCAAT
>Ga0206794_1192_pt1 | contig 14077 bp, 9 predicted proteins | sample Alteio_BWOrgCont_70_FD_152877 | JGI IMG/M metagenome (GOLD analysis project Ga0206794, IMG submission 152877) | Enriched cells from forest soil in Barre Woods Harvard Forest LTER site, Petersham, Massachusetts, United States -... | ecosystem: Environmental > Terrestrial > Soil > Temperate forest > O...
GGAGGAGTTTGTTCGCAGCAAGGTCGACCTCGTGATTGAGTTTCAGGTGGAGCAGGAGGTTGCGCCGATGATCGGCGACAAGATTGCTGGGGCGGGAATTCCTTTGATCGCGATCGATATTCCGCATCCTCATGCGACTTACTTTGGGGTGGATAACTACAGGGTGGGGATTGAAGCGGGTGAAGCACTGGCGGCGCATGCGACGGCGAACTGGGAGGGCAAGGTGGATTGGGTGGTGGGGCTCGATCTGCCGGAGGCGGGGCAACTGGTGCAGAGCAGAATTACGGGAGCGTTCGAGGGTGTGAGGGCTGGCCATCCGGGGCTGCCGGTAGAGGCGTTTGTACGGATCGATGGACGGGGCATGCGCGATCGAAGCAAGAAACTGATCTCGGATTTTCTGCAACGGCATCCGAAGGATAAGCATATTTTGATTGCGGCGGCGACGGATTCGAGCGGGTTGGGAGCGGTGGACGCCGTGCGGGAACAGAAGCGGGAGAAGCATGTGGCGATTGTGGGGCAGGACTGCATCGCGGAGGCAATCCAGGAGATGAAGAGAGACAAGTCGCCGCTGATCGGGTCGGTTTCGCATGAGACGAGTTCGTATGGGCCGAGTTTGATCCATCTGGGGTTGTCGCTGCTGAAGGGGCAGACGGTACCTCCGTATAACTATGTGGCTCACAGGATGGTGTCGCGGGAGTCGCTGGCCTAGCGGGTTCGGCCTGTGGTTTTCCCATTGGAAATAGTTGCCGTATTGGTGTTTCGTGTGGAATGATAGTCGGGGTCGGATTTTGGACGACACGACAGAGGTTGACACATGACAGCACAGAGTGGCCTTCGGTTTCTGGAAGATCGTTGGGATGATGCGGTTGCGGCGAAGCTGGATGCACCGGAGTTGCTGCGGTACCGGTCGAATCTGCTTGGTTCCGACCTGCGGATTACGAATTTTGGCGGGGGGAATACCAGCTCGAAACTGGAGCAGGTTGATCCGCTGGATGGAAAGACGAAACAGATCCTTTGGGTGAAGGGAAGCGGGGGCGACCTGGGAAGCATCAAGCGCGCGGGGTTTGCGACGCTCTATATGGATAAGCTGCTGGCGCTGGAGAAGGCGTATCGCGGCGTTGATATGGAAGACGAGATGGTGGATATGTATCCGCTGTGTACGTTCGGGAACAATCCTGTTGCCGCTTCGATCGATACGGCGCTGCATGGATTCCTGCCGTTTCCGCATGTTGACCATCTGCATCCGGACTGGGGGATCGCGTTGGCGGCCTCGGCGAATGGGAAGATCAAGATGGAGGAGTTCAATAAGGAGTTTGGACACAAGCTGGCGTGGCTGCCGTGGCAGAGGCCCGGTTTCGAGCTTGGCATGATGCTGAAGAAGATTGTTGCGGAGACCCCGGGGGTGCGATGGCGTGGTGCTGGGTGGGCATGGGTTGTTCACGTGGGGCAATACGCAGCGTGAGAGCTATCTGAATACGATTACGATCATTGATCAGCTGGGGCAGTTTATCGAGCGGCACGCGGCGGGTGGGTATAAGGTCTTTGGCGGTGGGAAGGTGAAGACGCGGGAGGATCGGGCGGAGATTGCGGCGGCGATTATGCCGTATCTGCGTGGGGCGGTGTCGAGGAAGCAGAGGTGGATTGGGAGTTTTTCGGATTCGAAGCAAGTGTTGGAGTTTGTCGATTCGGCGCAGGCGGGGAAGCTGGCGCACCTGGGGACTAGTTGTCCGGATCACTTCATTCGGACGAAGATTCGGCCGATGTTGATCAAGTGGAACCCTGCCGGCGAGCCAGCTGAGTTGAAAGAACTGATCGAGACGGCGCTCGAGACGTATCGCGCGGAGTATGCGGAGTATTACAAGAAGCATGCAGTGAAGGATTCGCCCGCGGTGCGTGATGCCAGCCCGACGGTCGTGTTGGTGCCGGGTGTGGGGATGTTCAGCTTCGGGAAGAATAAGACGGAGTCGCGGATTACCGGCGAGTTTTATATCAATGCGATTGGTGTGATGCAGGGCGCTGGTGCGCTTGGCGCCGGCGTGGACTGCAAGGAGATTCCCCAGGCTGGGCCAGCGGCTTCGGCGGACCAGTTTACGGTGCATGCGAATTATGTTGCGCTACCGCCGAGTGAGGCTTTCCGGATTGAATATTGGAAGCTGGAAGAGGCGAAGATTCGCAGGCAGCCTCCGGAGAAGGAGTTGAGCCGGCGGGTTGCGCTGATTGTGGGTGGAGGGAGTGGGATTGGGCGTGAGGTTGCACTACTGGCGGCGGAGCGCGGAGCGCATGTGATTGTGGCGGACCGCGATGTGAAGGGTGCGGAAGCAGTGGCTGCTGAGACTGCGGCGATTTCTGGTAAGGAGGCTGTTAGCTGGACGAGTATTGATATTCGCGATCGGAAGGCGATCAAGGCTGCGCTCGATGCGACGATCAAGCAGTTTGGCGGGATCGATATTTTGGTTAATACGGCGGCATTGTTTCCTTCTTCGCCGGATGGTGTGATCAGTGATGCGCAGTGGGCGTTGACGCTGGAGGTAAATGTTACGGCGAACTATCTGCTGACGGATGAGGCTGCGAAGATATTTGCCGAACAGGGCATTGATGCGAGCGTGGTGCTGACGAGTTCGGCGAATGCTGTTGTTGCCAAGCGTGGGAGTGAGGCTTACGACGTGAGCAAGGCGGCGTTGAGTCACCTGGTGCGCGAGCTTGCGGTTACGCTGTCGCCGAAGGTGCGGGTGAATGGAATTTCGCCGGCTACTGTGGTGAAGGGGTCGACGATGTTTCCGCGAGATCGGGTGATTGCTTCGCTGAAGAAGTACAAGCTGCCGTTCGATGACAAGGACACGGACGATGGGTTGCGGAATGTGCTGGCGCAGTTCTATGCGACGCGGACATTGACGCATCAGCCAATCGATCCGAAAGATTGCGCGCAGGCGATTCTGTTTCTTGCGGGACCGCTGGCCCGGTGTACGACGGGACATTTGATTCCAGTCGATGGTGGATTGACTGAGGCCTATTTGCGATGAGGCGAACGCCTGACATGGCGCTGCCTGCGGACAGACGGGCTTCGATCGCGGTGGACCTGGGGGCGGAGAGTTGCCGGGTGTCGCTGTTGCGATGGGTGGCGGATAAGGCGACGATTTCGCTGGTGCACCGATTTGCTAATGCTCCGCGTGAGGTGGATGGCGCGCTGCATTGGGATCTCAAAATGATCGAGGCTGGGGTGGACCACGGCCTTCAAGAGTGCGCGACGATTGCGACAGAGGGTGTTCGTTCGATTGCCGTGGACGGGTGGGCCGTGGACTATGCGCGGGTGGATGCGGAAGGGCGGGCCCTGGCGGATCCGTTCTGCTATCGCGATGAACGCACGATCAAGGCGGAGCGGGCACTGCATCGGAAGATCGGTCCGGAGAGGTTGCGAGAGCTGACGGGAATTCAGTTGCTACGGATCAATACGTTGTATCAGTTGTACGCTGATGCGTTGCAGGGGCTGCCGGAGGGGCGGCAGTGGTTGAATCTGCCGGAGTATATTCTGTCGCGATGGGGCGGGGCGCGTGTGGCCGAGCATACGAACGCGACCCATACTCAGATGGTGGAGCTGTACCAGCGGCAGTGGTGCAGGGAGATATTCAGCGCGGCGCATCTTGACCTGGCGAGTGCGGCGAAGATTGTTCCTCCGGGCACGGAGATTGGTAGGCTACGAGGGCCTTTGGCGGAGTTGCCAACGCTGCGCGGTGCGGTGTTGATTGCGCCGGCGTGTCATGACACGGCTTCTGCGATTGCGGGGATTCCGGCTACGGGGAATGACTGGGCGTATATCAGCTCGGGTACATGGTCGCTGGTGGGAACACTGTTGGAACAGCCGAGGAATGGCGACGCTGCCGCGGAGGAGAACTTTACCAACCTCGGGGCAGTTGGCGGACGAATCTGTTTTCATAAAAACGTGAATGGGATGTGGCTGATTCGGCAATGCATTGAGAAGTGGACCGGCGATGGACGAGTGTGGACGGTGCCGGAGCTGGTGGCTGAGGCGGAGAAGATGCCGAAACCTCATGGGCTGCTGGATGTGGATGATCCGGATCTGCTGCTTGCAGGGCGGATGCCGCAACGGATTAATGCACAGCGAGTACGCAAAGGTTTTGAGGCTTTGGATGAGAGGCCTGAGAATGCTCCGGTGTTTGCGAGCCTGATCTTTCATAGCCTGGCGTCGCGGTATGCGAAGGTGCTGGACCGGGTGGCGTTTCATAGTGGCAAGAAATTGAAGCGGCTGTTTGTTGTCGGTGGTGCGAGTCAGAACGACTATCTGAACCGGTTGACGAAGGAAGCGACGGGGCTCGAGTTGTTTCGCGGTGCTGCGGAGAGTTCGACAGTCGGGAACTTTGCAGTGCAGCTAGCGGTGCTGGAGGGTAGCCGCGATGCGGTGACCGGCGCGTATGCAGAGCAGGTGTCGCGGTGGGCTGGGCTGTTTGTTGCAGCGCTGGCGCAGACGCCGGCGAAGTAGCGAGGCTGCGTGATAGGCTTTCTCTTGCATGTCTACCCAACCATTTGATCTTGTTGCTTCTGCCACTGCGGAGATGATCCGTGAAGGTTTCCATCCTGACTTCCCCAGTGGTACCGACGCTCAGATTGAGGAGATTCGCGCTTCGGCAAGTGTTGCGCCCGGCGAGAATGAGCGGGATATGCGCGCTCTGCTGTGGTCTTCGATTGACAACGATACGTCGCGTGACCTGGACCAGATTGAAGTGGCGGAGCGGGTGGATGGCGGCATCCGCGTGATGGTAGGGATTGCGGATGTGTCGGCTTCGGTGTTGAAGGGCACGCCGATTGACCAGCACGCTGCCGAGCAGACAGAGACGGTGTATACGGCGGTGCGTAATTTTTCCATGCTGCCGACTGAGCTGTCGACCGATTTGACCTCGCTTAATGAGGACGAGGATCGCGCGGCCCATGTGGTGGAGTTTGTCGTGGACGCTCAGGGAGTTGTGACGCAGACGAAGATCTACAAGGCTGTCGTGAAGAACAAGGCGCAGCTTGCCTATAGCCATGTGGGGCCCTGGCTGGAGGGGACGGCTGGGCCGGATGCGAAGGTGGTGGCGTCCGCGGAGTTGCAGGCTCAGCTGAAGCTGCAGGATGAGGCTGCGGTGGCGCTGCGGGCGCAAAGGGTAAAGCACGGCGCGCTGGAGTTCAGCAGGGCGGAGGCCGATCCTGTGGTGGTTGATGGCAAGGTGGAGTCGTTTGGGACGGCGTTTCACAACCGGGCGAGCGACCTGATTGAGGAGTTGATGATTGCCTCGAATGAGACGATGGCGAAGACGCTGCGTGAGGCGAAGCGGTCTTGTATTCGCAGGGTGGTTCGGTCGCCGGAGCGTTGGGCGAGGATTGTTGAACTGGTGGGTCGCTATGGGACGACGTTGCCGGCGGAGCCTGATTCGGGTGCGCTGAATACTTTTCTGCAGGGGCAGCGGGAGGCGGATGCGGTGCACTATCCGGATTTGTCGCTGGCGATTATTAAGTTGATGGGGCCGGGGGAGTATGTGCTGTCGAAGGGGAATGAGGACGAGGCGCAGGGGCACTTCGGGCTGGCGATACAGGACTATGCGCACTCGACTGCTCCGAACCGGCGGTTTGCGGATCTGGTGACACAGCGTGTGGTGACGGCGTGGTTGAAGGGGGAGGCTCCTCCGTATAGCGATGATGAGCTGGCGGCGATTGCGGCGCATTGCACTGAGCGGGAGTCGGCGGCGCGCAAAGTGGAGCGGGCAATGGTGAAGCGGGTTTCCGCGGTGGCGCTGGCGGGGAGCGTCGGGAAGACCTTCCACGGAGTGATTACGGGGGCGAACGAGAAGGGGACGTATGTTCGGGTCTTCGATCCTCCGGTTGAGGGCAAGATTGTGAGCGGGGCGAATGGGTTGGATGTTGGGGATACGGTCGATGTGACTCTGGTCCATACCGATCCGCAACACGCTTTTATTGATTTTTCGCACGCGAACACGGTGAGTAAGACTGACCACGGATTAAGCGGATCACACGGATCACACGGATCAAGCGGAACGAGCCAGTCGCACGGATAGGCTTCGTGCGGATTCGGATCAAGCCCCGTCATTTGGGTTCGCCGTAGGGGACGTCTTTGGTGCTGGCGTTCGCGGAGTCGGTGAAGGTGACTTTGCTGCCGTCGGCGGTCTTGATGATGTTGTCGGTCATGGTCCAGTTTTCTGCGTTGGCGATGGTGCCGGCGGTTTGTGCTTCGATGTCGAGATGATCGATCTTGAAGTCGACGAGGGGAGCGTTGGGATAGGCGCTTACCCGGAATGCCTGCTTTGCTCCGGTAGCCTTGATGTTCCAGATGTGGACGTTGGAGAAGTGAGGCAGGCCTTTTTCTTCGGGCACAGGGGTGGTGAGGGGGATCCAGTAAGGCGGAACAGTCTTTGGGTCGGTGCCTTCGGGCAGTTTGGTGTAACTGTAGGCGGGGTTCCAGTTCATGGTGATGGAGATGGGAACGGCTACGCCGTTGAAGGTGAGGTCGTGGATGCGGATGTCGGAGGCATGGCCGCCGCGGACGTGAGCGGACTTGAAGAGGACGCCATTGGGGACGCCGGATTCGGCGGTGATGTTCCAGGCTTCGATGTTATGGAAGCCGCCGGAGGTCTCCGAACCGATGGTGATGGCTGCGGCGCCACGATGGATGATGGAGTCGTGGATCTTGACATTCTCGGTGGGGCGGTTAACGCGAAGGCCGTCAGCGTCGCGTCCGGCTTTGAGGCAGAGCGCGTCGTCGTTGACGTCGATGTCGGCGTGGGAGACGTCAATGTCATGGGATGAGTCGATGTCGATGCCGTCGGTTGAGGGACCGTGGCCGTCTTCGTTGTTGCGGATGATGAGACCGTCGAGGGTGACATCGTGGGAGTAGAGAACCTGAACGGTCCAGAAGCCCGAGCGCTTGAGGGTGAGGCCGCCGCCGTAGTGAACGTTGTAGGAGTTCTGAATGAGCGAGAGGCGCACGCGTTTGGCGTCGTAGTCAGCGGCCCAGCGGAGGCCTTTGGGTTGGTAGACCTTGAGCGTGTCGCGGAAGACTTGCCACCAGACGGCACCGTTGCCGTCGATGGTGCCTTTGCCGGTGATGGTGACATCGTGCTGGTCGCGGACGTTGATCATGGCGGCGGGCCAGGTCATCTCGATCCCGGCGATGCGGCTGGGAAGTTCGGGGAAGTCTTCTACGTGCTGCGAGCCAGTGAGGGTGACGCCTTCGGGGATGTCGAAGGTGACTCCGGATTTGAGGAAGAGGGAGCCGGTGAGGTAGGTTCCGGGCTTGAAAGTGACAGTAGCTTTCTTCGGAGCGGCGTCGTCAATAGCCTTCTGGATAGCGGCTGTTGCTAGGGTGGTTCCGTCGGGTTTGGCTCCGTAGTCGTTGGCAAAAAATATTTTTGGTTGGGCGTGCGCGGAGGAGGGAATGAAGGCGAGGAGGAGAGTGAGAGCAAGCTTCGGGGTGTGTTTCGTGGTGGCGGTCATAGTACCTCCCCCCTCCCGGGGTTTATTGCGCAAAGTCTTCGAAGGAGAGACTTTAGGTTTGGACTTCGGTTGATGTTAGCGGTGCGTTAAATGGAGCAGTCCGGCTTGCGCCGGACTGTAGGTGTCTGGCTCGATTTTATCGTGGGTGTCAATAGATAATTGTGCGGCTTGCGGGCGAGCATCAGACTGTTTGATCTGCCGGAACGTCCAATTACATTATCGTTTGAGGTGAGCTTATGTTCGTCTGCAAGCGTGTCTTTGCCATTCTGGCGGTGATGCTGCTTTGTATTACGACAACCTCCGCGCAACAAGGCTCCAGTGAAGGCGGAGCGGCCTCCCGAATCGTTCATCTCAATGTTGTCGTTACGACGGCGTCCGGACAGTGTGTCACCGATCTTCAACAGAAGGACTTCAAGATTCTCGACAACAACCTGCCTCAACCCATCACGTCTTTTAGAACGGTGACTATAAGCCCGAAGGAGATAGAGGTTCCCGGTCGCGACTACTCTCCTAGTTTTAGGACCGTCATCAGCCCGGAACAGGTAGAGGTTCCCGATCGCGGCTACTCTTATGGTAATGGGGCCAACAATGGGTGCTATGAACAGGGTGAGCTCTTCCAATATGAGATAACCTTCAACGTTCCGAGTGACGCACGGCCAAACGAGTACCACGGGGTTGAGGTCAAGGTGTACAAGCCGAATCTCATCATCCGAACACGGCGAGGGTACTTCACACAGCCCTGACGATAGATTTGATCTGAACCTGTCGGCGTCGACAAAGAGAGAATAGACCAAAGTCGGCGCGCTCCAGTCGAAATGGCGCGAGTGAAGAGGCGGGTTTCGGAAGAGGCGTTTCACGGAGGAGAGGTGACCACTAGAATGGTTTGGACTATGAATAGTTTCGTGAAGCGTTTCGTTTTGATTTTGGCTCTTGTCTTGGCTGTTCCGGCTGGTGCGCAGATGGCGATGCCGTCGGCTGGTGCTACTGCGTTCAAGGACACCTCTGTGTTCAAGCCGCCGAGTGGGGCGAAGGTTGCGATCATCGAGTTTGAGGATCTGGAGTGTCCGCTTTGCGCACATGTCTCCCCGATGGTGCGAGAGGCCATGAGCCACTACCATATTCCGCGGGTTCATTACGACTTCATCATTCCGGGCCACGTGTGGTCGCGCTCGGCTGCGATCTATGCGCGCTATCTTGAGGACAAAGTTTCGCCACAGGTGGCGGAGGATTTTCGGCGAGACGTGTTTGCGAGTCAGCGGCTGATTGCGAGTGCGGACGATCTGCAGCAGTTTACGCGGAGGTGGTTTCAGACGCATGGGCAGGCGATGCCTTTTGTCATCGATCCTTCAGGACACTGCGCGGCGGAGGTGGAGGCGGACTGTGCGTTGGGGAGACGGACCGGAATCGCGCACACGCCGACCCTGGTGGTGGCGACGGCGCATCGTTGGATTGAGGTAACGGAGCCGGACCAGTTGTATGCGGCGATCGACCGGGCGGAGGCGGAGGCGAATGCTCCGCAGCCGAGGTCGCGATAAGAGCAAAAACGAAATGTGGGCGTGTTTACACTTCGGAGGCAAAGTACGCCGTCTTGGGTGAGTGCACGGTTGAAGAGGCAACCGCAAAAGCAACGCAGGTCCTTCGACTGCGACGCGCAAGGAGCGCGTCTCCGCTCAGGATGACAGGGTTTTTCTTTGACGCAGTTTTCTTTGGCGGAATTTGTCATTTGGCGGCCTCGGTGACGAGGTGGATGGGGCCGAGGATACCGGAGGGGATGGGTTGGACTTTGTCGAGGTCCTGCATCTGGAAGCGGTCGCCGTATTTTTCGATGAGAGGTTTGTAGTCGTGGGGCGGGAGCGCGGACCAGGCGTTGAGAGCGGTGTTGTAGACGTGGATCTCGATGCGATTCTGGCCGGGTTTGAGGAATTTTGAGATGTCGAGGCGGTAGGGTGGATGCCAGAGGGAGCCGGCGCGCTGGCCGTTGATCATGACGATGGCTGCTTCGCGGATGGGTGGGTCGAAGTAGGCGTGCATGCCAGGGCCGGGGCGGGTGATGCGTGGGTCGGGTAGTCCGTTGGGGCCTAGGACGCCGGGTTGGGGGCCGTGTTCGGGTGGGGAGTTGGGAGCGCCGGGAAGAGATCTGCCACCCGGGACTTCCAGATAGACGGGAACGGTTTGCGCTGCGAGGGAGAAGTCGCGGGCGTAGACGGCTTCGCCGGAGTAGTAAAGGGTGGCGGGGTTGGTGGTCCAGTCGGTGAGGGTAGGTTCCGTCTCCGTCTCTTTGGTGCCGGTGAAGGTGGCTTGCCAGTCTGAGGAGAGGTCGGCTAGTTGTTTGGCTGATTGTTTATCAGGGCGAAAGATTGAGGCCGACGTCTGAGGAGGTGGGGACGAGGCGGCCGTCGTGGCGCTGAAGACAAAGACGCGCGACTCATAGGGGGCAAGACGAAGTGTTTGAGATGCGGGTGAGGCGGGCGTGAAGGCAGCAGTGTCGGGGTCCCATGCCTCGCCGGTCTTGTACGAGGTTGCGAAGGTTGCGGTGGTGGTGATGGGTGCGTTGGAGGTGTTGACGACAAAATAGATGTCAGTGTTGGGGAGTTTGCGGCGGATGAAGCCGATGTAGTTCTCGCGACCAGGCATCTTTGCAGGGGCCTGATGGATTGGAGTTCGCTTTGACAGCACCACCGCGCCGTCGGTCATCGTGATGTTTAGGGGGCTCGTTGTGTAGGAGGAATACGTTCCGCTCAACCACACCATCTGCCCAATCGCAGTTGGAGTCCATACGTGCATCGCTCCAGGGTCAAGCGGAGCCATCATGAACGTGAAATCCGCCACCTTGTCCTGGATAGCTTCGTCGGAGACCTCGACTTTTAATACCTGGGGCGAGGATTCGATCACAAGTGCAGGAATCGTGTCCGACTTTCCCTTGATGGCCGAGAACATCTTCGCGGCCTGGTCGGGCGAGCCATTCTGCAGGATGTACTCCTTGTCGCTCACAGCTAGCGTCGCCAGATCCGGCGTGGTCTCGATCACATGGCTCACGATCTCTGCAGGCGTCGGGGTTGGCAAGGGCAAGATTTGGAGGTCTGGCGTGGCGGCGTCGCGGAGAGCTTGCGCGAGGTTAGTTTCATCGGGGACCAGAGGGATGGCGGAGGTGTCGCCACCGGCGGTTTTGAGGGGTTGGCCTTCGGGGGTTAGTGTCGGGAGTTTACCGACGGCGATGACCTTGCCGCCGTTTTCGGTCCAGGCGACGATTCTCTTGAGGGTGTCGATGGGGATGCGGTCGGTGGGCGGGATGACGAGGATCCGGTGGGTGCCGAGGCCGACGGAGTTGATGGCGTCGGCGTCGATGAAGTCGGCGTTGTACCCAGCGGAAAGGATGGCGGACATGAGTGCGGGGGTGATGAGGCGCTGCATGGCTCCCGTGACGGTGACGTGGGCTGGGGTGAAGCTGGCCCAGGCGTCGTCGGTGGGCAGGAGGATGGCGACTTGATTTGCTGGTTCACCTTGTCGCAGTAAATAGCTGATGCGCTGGATGTAGCGGGTGACGTCGGGCATGACGGAGTGCCAGGGGTTGTGATTGTTGAAGACGGCGGCGGCGTAGAGCGACCAGCCGGGTTCGGGAACTTTAGCGTCGGGTGGAGAGTAGGGCCAGCCGTGGAAGATGAGCTGGTTCTCGCCCATGATGAAGTCGATGTCGGCTTCGGCCTTCATGTCGAGAGGCGTGGCTCGAAAGACGGGGGAGTGGAGCCAGGTGAAGGTTTCGCCGGATGTGACATTGTTGTGGAAAACGTGGTTGGCGGAGGTAGCCCAGCGTAGGGTGGAGAAGGCTCGCCACTGTGGGCCTTCGCCTTCCGGGAGGGCGGCGAGGCGTTGACTTGAGAAGGTAACAGCTGGTTCCCCATATGTTTGAGAGCGGAACTTCGTGTGGTGGGCGATGGCCCAGTTATTGATTTGGGTCAGATAATTTTCGTTGACGAGATCGGTGAGGGTCTGGCCCCAGTCGTGCCTTACTTTGTCGGCGGCGGGGGTGCCTCCGGCTACGAGTTCGGGGAGGTGAGGGATGAGATCGTAGCCGCGACGCTTGAGGAATTCGGCGGGGAGGTTGGGGGTCCAGTCGGCTCCGTAGGCTTCGAGGGAGTCGGAGAAGATGGCGTAGGGTGGGGTGTCGCCGAAGGCTTTGACGAGAGGTTCGCCTACGGTTTTGAGGTGGGTGGCGACGGCTTGATGGCTGAACGGATCGAGGACGTAGCCTTCGGCTCCTACGGCGGCTCGTTTGACTTGCTGTTTGGTATGGCTGGCGATGAAGAAGAGGGCGACGCGGGAGTAGTCAGCGGCTGCGAATTGCTCGATCCCTGGCGGGCAGCATGTTCCAGCGATAAGTTCAGGCATAGGTTGTGCAGTGTTTGCGTCCCAGTGCCTGGGTTCGCCTTTGACAAGGGCGACATAGATAGGCTTCTCGCCTTCGTCGAGTTTTGGGTATCGGATGGAGGTGGTCGCGGGTGGTACGGCGACTTCAATGGTGCGGAGGCGGCCTGCGGCTTCTGCGAGGGTGGTGGCGGGACCGCCGTAGGGCCAGCCGCTGCAGAGAGTGACGTCGATGCGGAGGCCGAGCTTGCGGCCTTCGGCCTGGGCGTAGTGGACGGCGTCCAGCATGGGGGGCGAGAGGAAGGGGAAGTTGATGAGATTCTTTGCTGGGTCGTTGAGGACCTGGGGATAGACGAAGGCAAGTTCGGCTCCGCCGATGCCGTCGGCTTTCATCTGCTGGAGTTCGCGGAGAATCTCGGGTTTTTCCACAGCGGTGCCGAACCACCACCAGCGGACCATGGGCCTTGAATCGGCTGGGGGACTCTTAAAGCTGGACTTGAGAGATTCTATTGGGGATTGGGCAGAGAGGAAGGATGTTAGAGAGAGGGCTGAAGCTGCGGCGAGGAGGATAGCCTGTGGAAATCTTGAGGATAAGTTGGCCATGTTGTGGATTACTCCGGTTTGCCGGTGGGACTGTTGTCGGGGACGGGGCCGTCGAGGATGGGAGTGGCGAGGCCCGCGACGGTTGGGGTGCTGGATGCAGGGGCGAGATCGAAGACGACGATTTCGTTGTCGCCAGTTTTGAGCCAGGGGCCGGGGATGTAGAGGGTTTGCTGGGGGCCGATGTTCCAGAAACGGCCGATGGGGTGGCCGTTGATCCAGAGAGCTCCTTTGGTGAGGGAGTGAACGTCGAGGAAGGTGTCGCCGGTTGAGGTGAGGGTGAAGTGGCCGCGGAAGAAGGCGGGGATGGACTGGCACCGGGACGAAGGACATACTCCAGCGGCTGCAGCCCCATTTTCTTGTCCGGCTGAGAGACCCGAAAGCCGCCCCGGCAATCGCATCGACGACCCTCCACCCGAGCCACCGCAGAATACCAGCCCCCAACACCAATCGACACAAAGTTCTTCCCTTGAAACATTCTCCCAAATGAACTAACGTGGCTCCGTCACTATAATTTCTCCTTCCATGAAACCTTCCGCAAAATCGAAGCTCTGCACCCTCTTCATCAGCGTCCTCGCCCTCGCGAATCTCACCGCATTCGCTCAGCCGGCGACGCCAGCGAAGCACACATTCGCCATCGAAGGCACCCACTTCACGCTCGACGGTAAACCCTTCAAGATCCTCTCCGGAGAACTCCACTACGCCCGCATCCCCCGCGAGTACTGGCACGCCCGCCTCAAAATGGCGCGCGCCATGGGCTTCAATACCATCGCCACCTACGTCTTCTGGAACGTCCACGAGCCCAGCCCCGGCCGCTTCGACTTCTCCGGACAATACGACGTAGCCGCCTTCATCCGCGCCGCACAAGAAGAGGGTCTCTACGTCATCCTCCGCGCCGGCCCCTACTCCTGCGCCGAGTGGGAATTCGGCGGCTACCCCGCCTGGCTCCTCAAAGACCCCCGCATGTCCACCGCCCTCCGCACCAACGACCCCGCCTTCATGGTCCCCGTAGAGCGCTGGATCAACCGCCTCGCCCAGGAAACCGCCCCACTCCAGATAGGCCGCGGCGGACCCATCCTCATCACCCAGGTTGAAAACGAGTACGGCAGCTTCGCCCAACGCGACGGTCCCCTGGACCCCACCCACGCCTACATGACCCACATGCGCGACATCTTCCTCCGCGCCGGCTTCACCAGCTCCCTCCTCGACACCGTCGACGGCGGCGAAGAACTCCCGGCCGGCGGCGTCCGTGGCGTCTTCACCGGCGTCAACTTCGGCGTCGGCGAACACCAGAAGGAGATGGACCTCCTCGCCGCCTTCCAGCCCGACAAGCCCCTCCTCGTCACCGAATACTGGCCCGGCTGGTTCGACTACTGGGGACACCCCCACCAAACGCGCCCCCTTGACGCCCAGCTCGAAGACCTCGACTACATCCTCAACCGCGGTTCCGGGATCAATCTCTACATGTTCCACGGCGGCACCAGCTTCGGCTTCATGTCCGGAGCCAACCTCAACAACGGCAACTATCTCCCCCAGGTCACCAGCTACGACTACGGCGCACCCCTCGACGAAGCCGGCCATCCCACCCCCAAATTCCTAGCCTTCCGCAAGATCT
>Ga0206794_1156_pt2 | contig 14008 bp, 18 predicted proteins | sample Alteio_BWOrgCont_70_FD_152877 | JGI IMG/M metagenome (GOLD analysis project Ga0206794, IMG submission 152877) | Enriched cells from forest soil in Barre Woods Harvard Forest LTER site, Petersham, Massachusetts, United States -... | ecosystem: Environmental > Terrestrial > Soil > Temperate forest >...
GAATAGAGATCGTTGCACATGTAAGCAGCGTGGGTAAAATAAACGCCCCGAACGTGGAGATCACCAGCGCACAGGAATTTATCGACGAACGCGAAAAAAACATCGTCCGCTGTGCCGATCCGGCTACTGCCGAAGAAATGATCGCTTATATCGACAGCATCCGCAAACAGGGCGATACCGTTGGCGGTAAAATAAGCTGCCACATCATCAATTGCCCGGTTGGCCTGGGCGAGCCGGTGTTTGATAAGTTACATGCCGATTTGGGCAAAGCCATGCTCAGCATAAACGCGGTACACGGTTTTGAATACGGCTCCGGCTTTGCAGGGAGTGAGATGAGGGGGTCGGAACATAACGACATCTTTGTAAAAAACAATTCAGGCGATATAGAAACCCTTACCAATTTCTCCGGCGGCGTGCAGGGCGGGATCAGCAATGGCATGCCTATCGAATTTAAAGTAGCATTTAAGCCTGTGGCCACAATCATGCAAAGTCAGCCCACGGTTGACAGCGAAGGGAATGCCGCTGAAATATCAGGTAAGGGCCGTCATGATCCATGCGTGGTGCCACGGGCGGTGCCTATTGTTGAGGCCATGGCGGCTTTGGTTTTGGCGGATCATTGGTTGAGGAATAGGAACAGCATATTGAGGTGAAAGGTTAAAGGCGAAAGGTAAAAGGTATTTGTGCCATTACCTTGTTAAAACTTTGTGCCCTTTGTGAAATCCTTTGTGTTCTTTGTGTTAAAAACTAACCGCCAAATTCGCAATCTAACCTATACACCATGCTAAAAGCCATACTATTCGACCTCGACGGCACCCTTATCGATTCCGAGCATTTTTATTTTGATTGCTGGAACGAGATTTTAACCGAATGGGGCCCGCCATTAACTTTCGACGATTGGCTAAACAATTATGCCGGCACAACCATCCATACAAATGCGCAAAAATTAATTGAAAAATATGGCATTACCGAACCTTTGGATGAATTAATAACCAGGCGTGAAAAATTAACCATCGAACGTTTTAAAACCACGGATGTAAGCCTGATGCCATACGCACTGGAAACGCTGCAATTTTTTGCTGAAAAAGGTTTGCAGATGGTCATAGCAACCTCAAGCCTCAGGCAAGACGTGGAAGCTATATTTAACCGGAACGGCTTAGCGCGTTACTTCAAATTTATCATTACCCGCAACGAAGTTACCAATAGCAAGCCCCATCCCGAAAGCTATAACCTTTGCGTTGAGCGCCTTGGTTTATCAAAAGACGAGTGTATCGTTTTTGAGGATACAGTAACCGGTTTAACCGCCGCTAAAGCAGCCTGCCTGGTTTGCTATATTATCCAAAACAATACCGCTGAACACCCAAAGCTACAGGCCGCCGATAAAATTTTTATCGACCTAAATGAGGCTATGCAATATTTGCTTGCCACAAAACGGGTTTGAGGTGAAAAGTAAAAGGCAAAAGGTAAAAGGTTTTTTGTCCGCGACTTCTTAATTGCACCTTTCGCCTTTCGCCTTTTACCTTTCACCTTAACAAGCTATCTTTACCTCACAATGCTAACCTCCTTTTTCCAATTATACAAAAACGCTTACAGTGGCCTTTCCCGTAATAGCTGGTACCTGAGTATCGTAATGCTGATCAACCGCAGCGGCACTATGGTGGTGGCTTTTATGAGCGTTTATTGTGCAAGGCAGCTGCATTTCGATATGGCACATGCGGGATATATCATGACACTGTTTGGCTGCGGCTCCATCTGCGGGGGCTTTTTAGGCGGCAAAGTAACCGATACATTCGGGTTTTACGACCTGCAGGTTGGTGCATTAATAAGCGGCGGCCTGCTATTTGTTGTGCTGGGATTTCAGCATACTTTTTTATCGCTCGGCATTTGCGCCTTTGTATTGAGCTTGTTTAACGAATCGGTGCGGCCCGCTAACTCGGCGGCTATCGCGCATTACAGCAGCGATAAAAATAAAACACGCTCGGTTTCGTTAAACCGGCTTGCCATAAACCTGGGCTGGGCTGTTGGCGGCGGCATGGGCGGTTTGGTGGCTTCTATTAACTACCATTTACTGTTTTGGGTGGATGGCGGCACCAATATAATGGCGGCAGTGCTGTTGATAATACTGATGCCAAAAGCAAAGATCGTTAAAACTATAAAAAAGCGGGATAAAACTGCCGTTCGTGTTTCGGCTTACACCGATGGTACCTATTGGGCGTTTATTTTATTAGGCCTGTTATTTTTTATTTGTTTTTACGAGTTCATGATCATGGAGCCGGCTTTTTACAAGATCGACTGGCATTTTAACGAACGTTTTATCGGTTTCCTGCTGGCATTGAACGGTCTTTTGATAGCCCTCGTTGAAATGGTATTGATCCATAACCTGGAAGGGAAAAGGCCCGGCCTTGTTTATATCATCGCCGGCATTTTAATAGGCGCTTTTAGTTTTATTTTGATCAACCTTGTACCGCAAACCGCTGTTATGGCTATACTGATCATTGTTTTAATAACCTTTAGCGAAATGCTAACCATGCCATTTATGAATTCCTTCTGGATCAGCCGCAGCAGTCACCACAACCGCGGTGAATATGCAGCCTTATATAGTATGACATGGTCTTCGGCACAAATTATTGCGCCGTTTATCGGGGGCTTCATGATTGCCAGCGGTGGGTTCAGCTTATTATGGTGGATACTTGCGGGAATGTGCCTGGCATCGGCAACCGGCTTTATATTTTTGTTTAAGAATAATCATACCGATACCCGTAGTTCGCCTGTACTGCCGTAAATTTAGACCCAACTATGAAACAAGCCCTGATATTAGACCTCGATAATACCATTTACCCGGTAAGCTCAATCGCCGACGATCTTTTCAAAAGCCTTTTCGACCTCCTCGACCAAAACCTGGACGGTAAAAGCTACGAACACGTTGAAGCAGCAAAAGACGACCTGACGAGGCGCCATTTTCATTTGGTTGCCAATAAATTTAACTTCGGCGACGAGCTAACGGCAAAAGGCATTGATCTGCTAAAGAATACGGCCTATGAACTGCCGATGCAGCCTTTTGAAGATTATCATCATATCAAAACAGTTAATCTCCCGAAATTCCTGGTTACCACGGGCTTTACCAAATTGCAATGGAGCAAAGTAAAAATGCTTGGGATCGAAGGAGATTTTGTAGAGATCCATATTGTCGACCCGGAAACATCAAAGCAAACAAAAAGAGATGTGTTTGCGGATATTATGGCAAGGCATAACTATAAGGCCGAAGATATCCTGGTGATCGGCGATGATCCCGAATCTGAAATAAAAGCCGCCATTGAATTAGGGATCGATACTTTTTTATTTGATCCGGAAAATAAACATGCGGATGCTGTAGTTACTTATAAGGCAGCGGATTTGAAGGATGCTTTAAATCATATAAATTAGCAAATTTTTTTGCTGATTTGCCGTCTCAAAAATATTTATATTTGCATATGGAAACACTTATAATTAATATTCCAGATAAAAAAAGCGCTTTGGTGAAGCAACTTCTAAAAGAATTAGGTGTTACCATTAAAAGCGCTAAAAGTGCCGTTCCTAATGCTTTAACTATAAAAACAATAGAAGACGCACATAAAGGCATTGGCTTGGGTGAACCGATCAAAAACATCAGTGATTTCATTAAATCTCTATAATGTTTAATTTAATACCTACCAACCAATTTGAAAAGGACGTAAAAACATTAAAAAAACGCTCGTCCAAAAACTTCGGATTGATAGTTGGATTTTTGGCAGAACTGGAGAAAAACGGAGTTGCCGGTATTGATAAAAAACATCGGGCTCACAAACTTTCCGGAAACTACCAAGATAATTGGGAAGCTCACATAAAACCGGACATGTTGATTATATGGTTTGAAATAACCGATAAAAATGAAATTATCTTATTGAGAGCAGGTTCCCATTCTGACTTATTTTAAGTTTTCTCCGGTGGATATCCTTAGTTATGCGCTCTGAATTAAATTCGCATCGGACCTTTATGTCAAATTCCTATCCCTAAACCAAACCTCATCCGGTTCTACCTTACAATCTTCCATCAAATTAACCAGCTCAATGGCATCTCCGGATGTTATCACCAGCTTGCGGTTGGCCGGTTTTAAAAAGCGCTGTTCAACCATCAGGTCCAGTTGCTGCAGCAGCAGGTCGTAAAAGCCGTTTACATTTAAGATGCCAACCGGGTGATTATGGAGTCCCAATTGCAGCCAGGTCAGTACCTCAAAAAACTCTTCCAGTGTGCCAAAGCCGCCGGGCAGCATGATGATGCCATCGCAAAGGTCGTTCATCAACTGTTTACGCTGGTGCATATTTTCAACCACGTGCAGCTCGGTTAAACCTGTATGCGCCACTTCCTTTTCCACTAAAAACTGAGGGATCACACCGATAGCTTCGCCATCCATACTTAAAACTGCATCCGCCAGGATACCCATCACCCCAACTTTGCCGCCTCCGTAAACCAGCTTAATTTTGCGGCTGACCATAACTTCGGCCAATTGCTTAACAGCTTCTTTTAGCAACGGATCGCCGTTAAAATTAGCGCCGCAGAAAACGCAGATGGATTTCATGTTTGAATTAGTGAGTTAGTGAATTAGTGATTTTTCGATGTTATGCATAGTTAGTTTAGCCTCGATAGCCCCCGCTAAAATAATAAATCCGATCCCGATAGCTATCGGGACGAACATTCGACATCCCAAATAATAGCAACCAACATTTCCCATGTAATGGGAAAATTACGAAAAGTCCAAAAGTTTATGGTATTATTTTACTAAAATTGTGAACCCCATATACCTGCATTAAGTTTATATACTTTTTAAATTTTTTTATGAAGAAATTAATACTTCTCGCATTGTGCTGCTTTGCAGCCCAATACGTATTTAGTCAGAATGAAGAAACGGAAAATTATCGCGTGTTTTTAAAAGAAGGCTGGACGATGCAATCGGCGGTAACCGATGCTTCCGCAGGCAAAGCCATATCAACACCAGGTTTTCAAACAGCTAACTGGTACAAAGTAAGTGTGCCTACTACGGTAATTGCAGGATTGATCGCCAATAAGGTATATAATTTCGATCCCTTTTATAGCCGGAATTTCGAGAAATTAGCTGACGCAAGATTGGATAAACCCTGGTGGTTCAGGAAAGAGTTCACATTACCGGAATCGGAAAATGGCAAAAACGTCGTATTAAAACTACATGGCATCAATTACAAAGCTAACGTTTGGCTGAATGGCGTTTTGATAGCTGATTCCACCCAGATAATCGGCCCGTTCCGCATTATCGAGCTGGATATCACCAAACAAATAAAATATAAAGGCGAAAATGTTTTGGCTGTAGAAGTAAAACGACCGTTCAATCCTCAGAAACGCGGCGGCGACCTTGCCATTGACTACGCCGACTGGATACATTACCCGCCTGATTTCAATAATGGCATCATCAATAATGTGGAGCTAAAAACCTTTCGTAAGGTTGGTATTGAATACCCGTTGGTCACAACTAAGTTCGACCTTCCTTCGCTTGCTGTAGCGCATCTGCAGGTTGATGCAATGGCAGTAAATTATACTGACAAGCCAGAAAATGCACTGATAAAAGGTAAAATTAATGGCGCGATCAATTTTGAGCAGAAAGTTCATTTGCTTCCGCGTCAGAAAAAGCAAATAACCTTTACCCCTGCAGCTTATCCCCAGCTTAACGTAAAAAATCCGCCTATCTGGTGGCCCTGGGAATACGGCAAGCCCGAGTTGAGCCGCTTAGAACTTTCAATTAGTCAGAAGAATAAACTGAGCAACCACATAGGGGAAAATTTTGGGATCCGCCAGGTGACTTCCATTTTGATAGATAATCAAAAAGGCAGGGAATTCATCATTAACGGTAAGCCTATTATGCTGCGGGGCGCGGCATGGTCGCCGGATATATTTGAACGCCGTTCAAAATTACGCGAGGAGCAGGAATTAAGGCTGGTGCGCGATATGAACATGAACATCGTACGCTCCGAAGGGAAATTAGAGGATGACGGCTTTTACGACCTTTGCGATAAATACGGCCTGCTGGTAATGAGCGGCTGGATGTGCTGCGGCGCCTGGCAGTACCCCGAAAGGTGGGATGTGGCTAAAAGAAGCATTGCCATGTCGTCGGATAGCAGCGTAATGTACTGGCTACGCAACAAACCGTCCATGCTGGTATGGCTAAACGGCAGTGATATGGTGCCGAGGGACAAAACTGTTGAAACTGACTGGCTGGCTATTGAGGCCGACCTTAAATGGCCAAACCCAACAGCCGGGAGCGCCGCGCTGAATATATCAAAAGTCTCGGGCAGTACAGGCGTAAAAATGGCCGGGCCTTACGATTGGGTACCCCCCTCGTATTGGGAAGCCGATACCGGCAAATACGGCGGCGCATGGAGTTTTGCGACAGAAATTTGTCCGGGGCCATCTATCCCGCCTTATGAAAGCCTCATTAAATTTATCCCTAAGGATTCTATATCCAATACAAGCGCTGATTGGCTGTATCATTGCGGCACCGGGAATTTTGGCAATACCAAAATTTTCGATACCGCATTATATGCCCGTTATGGCAAGCCGGCAACCATGAAACAATACCTTTCAATAGCCCAGGCACAGAATTACGAAGGCCACCGCGCAATGATGGAAGGCTATGGTCTAAAAAAATACGCAAACGCCACAGGCGTGGTGCAATGGATGCTGAGCAATCCATGGCCAAGCATTATCTGGCACACCTACGATTATTACTTATACCCTGCCGGCTCATATTTCGGCATGAAGAAATCGATGGAGCCGCTGCACGTAATGTACTCTTACCAATCAAATGCTGTTGATATTATCAACTCTACTTTAGAAAAATATAGCGGGTTAAAGGTGAGCGCAACTATCTATAACCTGGACGGCACGCAAAAATTTACAAAAGAAATAACCACGCAAGTTGGCGAAGACAGCACAAAAGAATGTTTTGCCCTGCCACAGGCCGATGGCCTTTCGGATGTTTATTTCCTGCGGTTAGAATTGAAAAATGCAGCCGGTAAGGTAAAAAGTATCAACTGGTACTGGCTATCGGGTAAAAAAGATGAATTGAACTGGAAAAAATCAACCTGGTATTATACGCCGCAGTCCGCGTTTTCCGATTTCAGCGCTTTGCAAAATATACCTGCAACGGCGCTGGATGTTCATCAAACCACGTCAAAAACCGAAGGCAGCACCACGCACAAAATAACCATTACCAATACCGGGAAATCGGTGGCATTTTTTGTGCATCTGCGGGCTTTAAAAGGTAAAGATGGGGACGATATACTGCCAGTTATTTTTGAAGACAACTATTTATCCTTAGCCCCCGGCGAAACCCGAATCATTGATTGCAGCTACGAAAACAGGTATGCAGGTAATAGCGCACCCTATATTTCAGTAAGTGGCTGGAATCTGGATACAACCAATAGTAAAATTGGAGAAAATACAGGGTTTGAGAAATAGGCGGTAGAGATTAGAGGTTCGAGGTCAGAGATTAGTTGAAGGTACATCAAACTTACGAAGTTTTTAAAACTTCGTAAGTTTTCACGTGTGCCTGATCTTGACGATAGAACGGCGGGTTTTCATCTTTTATTCCTAAATTTGAAAAAAAATCCACTCATGAAAACTTTAAAAACGCTGTCAATAATAATGATAATGGTCTTGTCAGTTTCACTGGCGTCGGCACAAAAATCTGCAAATACCAATATTGATAAGATCACTACTGCCTATTTAGGCGTTAAAAATGCGCTTGCCGCGGGTAATGGCACAGCGGCTGAAAATAAATCAAAAGAGCTTTTCGATGCCTTATCAACCCAGCCTGATAAAGGTTTAAAACCCGATCAGCAAAAACTTCTCGCCGGCTATCTTGATAAATTAAAATTCGATAGCAGGCATATCAGTGAAACTACCGTTGTTGACCATCAGCGGGAGCATTTTGCAAGCCTTTCAAAAAACCTTTACGAAGTTTTGAAAGGGCTGAAAATCAATACTTCAACCATTTATATGGACTATTGCCCGATGAAAAAAGCCTACTGGCTAAGCGAGACATCAGCAATCAAAAATCCTTATTATAACGATAAAATGATGACCACCTGCGGGCGGGTGGCATCGACCTTAGCGCCGGTTAAATAAATGACGGCTGATTCAGAAATCCTACAGTCCGATACCACTGGGGCTGGAAAAACCCCATCGGGGTTAAAGGTCGGTAGAAATATAATTCCATATTAATTTCGTGCCTTTAGGTACGAAACTGGCGCGGTGTTGCGTACCTGACGGCACGCTAAATGGTTTGTAACGATATTTTCTACCGATGTTTTGCGCCGCTGGCGCATGGATTTCGTGGTACAATCATAAATTGCCTTGGAAAAATCATACATTTATGTGAAAATAAATAAGCATGAAATCCCTGAAAACCTTTTCATTACTGCCGGTATTGGCATTTTTAGCATTATCAACAAATGCCCAAAAACTAACACGCGATTATAATATCGGCAAAATATTTTACGCTTACTTAGACATTAAAAATGCGCTTGTGGACAATGAAGGCACCAAAGCCGAAATTAAAGCAAATGAATTATATACCCTGTTGGCATCGGAACCAGCAAAAGGCTTAAACCCCGAGCAAAGCAAACTGGTAGCCACTTACCTTGAAGCGTTACTAATTAACAGCCGCCACATGGCTAAAACAACTTTTGTAGACGAACAAAGGCCCCGGTTTGCCAAATTATCAACCGCCATGTTTGAGCTCCTAAAAGGGCTAAAAATAAATACCCAAACCATATACCAGCAATATTGCCCCACCAACAACCTGTACTGGCTGAGTGACTCCCCAACTATCACAAATCCCTACTACTACAGCAAGGATATGGTTTCGGAAGGCAAAATAACGGCGAAGCTGTTACCCGTTAAGTGAGTTTGCAGTAGGCAGTTTGCAGTTTGCCGCCTCTCGATTAAACTGCAAACTGCCTACTACAAACTGCAAACTCTACACCCACCACTTCAGCGGGAATTCAATTTCATCAACTGAGCTTACGATCAGGTCGGGTTTGAAGGCGTAGTGGCTCAGATCTTCTTTTTGCGCGATACCCGAAAGTACCAGGATGGTTTTATAACCCATTTGTACGCCGCCTTGTATGTCGGTTTCCATGGTGTCACCCACTACGGTTGTTTCGGCAGTTTCCAGTCCCAGGAATTTGCGGGCCGAGCGCATCATCACAGGGCTTGGTTTCCCGGTAACAAATGCTTTCCGGCCTGAAGCTTCTTCAATCATGGCTGTGGTTGCAGCAATGCCTAAATTGTTCCAGCCGGGTTTTTTGGGGGATGGGTCGCGGTTGGTGGTGATAAACTTAGCACCGCCCAGTATCATATCCACTGCGCGCTGTACCATTTCGAGGGTAAAATTTCTGCCTTCGCCTAAAACAACAAATTCGGGGTCGCTATCTACCAAAGTGATGCCATTTTCATGCAAACTCGTTAATAAACCGCCTTCGCCAAGTACATAGGCCGTGCCGCCGGGCCCCTGTGCTCCGAGGAATTTCCCGGTCGCCATCGCGCTGGTGTATATATGTTCTTCATTGACCTCAATACCCAGCCGTTTTAATTTACGCACCGCCTCAAGACTGGTGCGCTGGCTGTTATTGGTCATAAATGCGAATGGTATATCGTTTTTAAGTAAGTGTGCAATAAATTTATCGGCGCCTTGTATCATCTGTTCGCCGCTGTAAATAACGCCGTCCATATCAATCAAAAGTCCTTGTTTCATATTATTTTTATTAGTTAATAATTTATCAGAACAGCATATTATTTGCTACCTGCTTTTATCAAAGATAAGCAAACAGAAATTTAAATAAGAATATATCAACGAAAATGAATTAACATTAACGATTTGATAACATTAATTGCAATAAATTATCAAATCATCACTTATTACGCGCCTACCGATTTTGCATTCAATAAACCGAAGATACAGGAACTTGTTAAAATTTTGCAACGAACTTTCGCAGCAATGCGATAAATTCCTGCGGCTTTGTAATCATCGGGAAGTACCTGTGGCATGGATGTAAATTACCTGGTATGGGATATGATATGTTTGGAAACGGCTTTGTCGATCGCGTATTGTCAGGACAGCTTTACCGATAACTGCTTCACCAGCCTTACATTCAATTGCGGTTCATAACTAAATTCTTTTTGAAGTATGGTGATATTTTGAAAATTATTCACCAAAAATCTGCAGGTATCAGCTACCAGGCCAATACTGAAGTATTTTGCAAGGCAATTATGTCCGCCTGCGCCAAATGTGAGGTGCGCATCGTTATTGCCTCGCATCAAATCGAATTGGCCCGGATCTTTAAATACACGGTAGTCAAGGTTGGCTGCAGCCAGCACTATCAATATGGTCTCTCCTGCTTTGATAGTTTCATTGCCCAGGCAAATGTCTTTATTCGCAATGCGCCTGGTATTGTGAACCGGCGGGTCCCAGCGAATTGTTTCAGCCACCAGCTTATTATAAAACTCAGCGTCTTTTTTATTTTCAGGCCGTTTATTATTATACCCTGCCAGGCTTAAAAGCACATTGCAAAGCAATCCCCTGCCGCCATCATAACATTGAATAAACAAGCCAATAAGGTTACAGGTAATCAGCGCATCTGTTTCGGGTTCGCCAGTTGCAAGATGATGAGTGACTGCATATTTTTCAGCGATAGCGTAAAACCTGCTAACCAGCGGGTTAAGTTCGTCAATATCTTCAGCGGTTTTACCTGGCAGCATAACGCGTACCAGCATAGCAAGATTTGCAGTTATATAAGCAGAGTCTTCCTCATTAAAGCCTAATCCTTTTAAAATAACCAGTATTGGTAATTGCTTTCCAACTACCTCTACCCAATCAAATTCATTTTCAATATCTATACCGCCCAATAGTTGTTGAAGAACATCGTCAACGGCGACTTTGCCGATGCTTTCATATATCCTCATAGCCGCTCCGCGCGATGCCAGGTGTTGTTCGTTATTGCTGATGCGCGCTAATTTATGCAACAGTAATTTCACTTTATCATTCATCGGACCGTCATCATCAATAAAAGGTACGGGCACATAGGCATCTTCATTCATTAATAAGGCTTTGCAATATTCATAGCTGTAAGCCACCCATATTTTAAGATTGGGATCGTAACAGAGCGGCTGCTCTTTTAGTTGTTTTAAATAGATTGACCTATAATCGGTGTTGTTCCAGTTTGAAATAGCGCTGTTCATTTTTTGTGTTTGGATATTTCAAAAGTATTTACTTTTAACCTTTAATACTTCAGCTTAAACTGAATTGTCGGGTAATAAAAAAAATTAATTCAACAGGATAGCCCTCAATGAAACAACACCTCGCGCATATCGCAATAGTAGTTAATGATTACGATGAAGCCATCCGGTTCTACACCGAAAAGCTAAATTTCGACCTAATTGAAGACACCGTCTTAAGCGAAACCAAAAGATGGGTGTTGGTAAGGCCGAAAGGCGCCGTGGAATGCTGTTTACTATTGGCAAAAGCCGTTGGCGATGAACAAAAAAGCCGCACGGGCAACCAAACCGGCGGTCGTGTTTTTCTTTTTTTGTACACCGATGACTTTTGGAGGGATTATCATCAAATGCTTGAAAAAGGGATCAGCTTTGTAAGGGAACCAAAGGCAGAAGAATATGGGACTGTCGCCGTTTTTGAGGATCTGTATGGTAATTTGTGGGATTTGTTAGAGGGAAAGAAATAATGATTACCCGCTTTTTAGCAGTTCGTCAATAAATTGCAGCAAAATTCGTGCATGGTTATGCTGCTCATCGTGGGCGGCATAAAGTAAGGTTACTATTTCGCTTTTGCTGATCATATCCAGCAATTCATCAACAGCCGGATTATCATTTAATTCAAGCAGGTACTTTGCTTTAAACTCATCCCATTTTGCACGGTCATTTTCCTGGTGAAACCATTTCCGTAGGGCTTCCGATGGCGCAATCGCTTTCATCCACTCATCAAGCTGCGCCACTTCCTTTTTTACGCCGCGCGGCCATAAACGATCGACAAGGATGCGCTTGCCGTCGGATTTATCGGCGGGCTGGTAGATTCGTTTTATTTGGAGTGCGGCCATAAATTATTAATTACAATTTGTTGTTACATTAGAAAACCATCCGCGAAATACACTACCGGCAGGGTGGTTTACCCAGCCACGTTATCTGATCCTACTCCTCTTTTGGTTCCCAAAGCTCGATAATGTTCCCTTCCGGATCAAGCACATGGATGAATTTGCCATAATCATATTCGGCAATTTCATCAACAATGGTCACGTTGTCCTTTTTTAGCTCTTCAACCAGCGCAACGAGGTTTTCTACCCGGTAATTGATCATAAAAGGCTTTGCCGACGGATCGAAATATTTGGTATCCTGCGGAAACGTGCACCAGGATGTGGATCCTGTTTTCGACGGATCATCAGCCTCCAGCCACTCAAACGTTGTTCCATACTCGCCGACAGGTAAGCCAAGGTTTTTTACATACCAATCGTTCATTCCTTTTGGGTCATTACATTTAAAAAATACGCCGCCCAGGCCCGTTACTTTTTTCATATTTACCGGTTTTATTTTAATTTATACGTTTATTGTAAATGGATCAGATTTCTTTTTAAGTATAAGCGCGGCTATTAGAGATACCACAATGCCAACCGGCACAATTTCCAAATAGGTGAACATCACTCTAAAGGTGGCGCTTGCTTTATATTTCGCCATCGTGGATGCAATTTCAGCCCCCTGCCTTTTTATTTCTGCAGCATTTACACCGCTTGCCTTCATTTCGGCTACAGCCTGGGCCTGGTATTTTTCGCCATAATCAGGAACGAAATAACTAAAGTCGATCATCCAAACCACTACGTACACAGTTGATGCGATAAGCGTTATCAAAAGGCCAATACGCAACGCTTTACCAAAAGTGATCTGGCCGTTGTTATAAGTATCCCGGTAATTTTTAATGGCTACAAAAATGAGTGAAAAACCCAGGATCATAGTTGCATACCCAAAAATCAACCGGGTGTTCAGGCTTAAATGATCGCTCAGCAGGCCTTCACCAACTACGCCCCAGGATACACTTATAATACCGGCTATTATTCCGCAAACCCAAATTGTCTTTTTCATTTTGTTTATTGTTTTATGTTTAAACTCTGCCCAAAATTGAAGTATCGGGCTGATCTTTCAGTCATACTTTCGGGTGATTTTTTAAAAAAAGGCAATTATCATACTAAAGAACGATGCACCTCATCAGGGTATCAATCCTAACCTTTTTGCCATTTCAATAGCCTGCGTGCGCCGCTCCACTTCCATCTTTAAAAACAGATTTGATGTATGGGTTTTTATGGTATTTAATGATACAAACAACCGCTCGGCAATTTGCCGGTTGCTTAAACCATCGGCTATTAATTGCAAAACTTCCAGTTCGCGGGCGCTTAAACGCAGGCGGTTCAATTCGTCCCGGTTTAAAACAAAGTTAGTATTTGCAAAAACCTGTTTTTCAATTATCACCGTTTTTACTTTGGGGCTTATCAGTTTTATGGCAAGCCATATACCCAGGCCGGTAAAAATAACGGCTATGGCGCCGGCATAAATTTCAAAAGCGTGGTTAATAATAATAAAGCGCCACTCCAGCCATTTTAATAACAGCAGCAGCAAAGCAAGCGACACCCCATATAGTATGTTTTGCTTGTTCTTTATTAATATCCCCGAAAGCCATGCTCGCTTCTCCATTTTTATACCGATCGTAAAATTTCATTATGAAATACTAAAATACTGCATTTTTACTTTAATTCCGGCAGAGACTTAAGAAGTTTAATTCGGTGTTTAATTGTTTTTTAAAGCCTCATTGAGGGCTCCGCCTTTAAAGACTTAAAGTCTGGCAGGTTTAACAAAAAAACGCCCTCACATTTCTGCAAGGGCGTAAACTATCATCTTAATTCATGCC
>Ga0206794_1194_pt1 | contig 13783 bp, 14 predicted proteins | sample Alteio_BWOrgCont_70_FD_152877 | JGI IMG/M metagenome (GOLD analysis project Ga0206794, IMG submission 152877) | Enriched cells from forest soil in Barre Woods Harvard Forest LTER site, Petersham, Massachusetts, United States -... | ecosystem: Environmental > Terrestrial > Soil > Temperate forest >...
TCGCGGTGGTGAGCCGGCGCCTGGCCGAGCTCGACCTCCTCGGAGTGCTCAAAGCAAGAGACTGATGAAACCCACGACGCAATCTTCACCCACCACGCGCCGGGCCGGTGCCGGCCGCGCCGCAATGTCGTGGCGCAAGTATTTGCCGCATGCCATCGCTGTGGGGCTGGTGCTGCTGCTCATCAATGCCCTGCGCCCGGAACCGGTGGCCGTGGAGGTGGGGACGGTGACTCATGGGCCGCTGACGGTGACGGTGCTCGAGGAAGGCAAGACGCGGATCCGGCACCGCTACATCGTTTCACCGCCGGTCGCGGGTTATCTCAACCGCGTGCCGCTGCGCGCGGGTGACCGCATCGAGGCGGGGAAGACGGTAATGGCCACGATCCAGCCGCAGCCGGCGAGTTTTCTCGACCCGCGCGCCCGGGCGGAAGCCGAGGCGCGGGTGAAAGCCGCGGAAGCGACGAAGATGCAGCGCGAAACGCAGATCGATCGAGCCACCGCCGCGCTCGACCTGGCGAACAAGGAACTCGAACGCGCCCGCGAGCTGAAGAAATCCGGCGCGATCGCGACTCGGGATTGGGACACGGCGGAGAACCAGGTGAACATTCTGACGCGCGAATTGCACACCGCGGAGTTTGGCTTGCAGGTCGCGGATTTTGAACTGGTGCAGGCCAAGGCCGCACTCACGCAAGTGCAGACGCCGTCGACGGACGCTGTCGATCCGCTGAAGATTGTTTCTCCGATCACCGGTTATGTGCTGAACGTTTATGAAGAGAGTGCGCGGATGCTGAACGCCGGGAGTCAGATCATGGAAATCGGCGACCCGAGGGATTTGGAGTCGGAGATCGAACTCCTCTCCGCCGATGCGGTGGGCGTGCAGCCTGGCGCGGATGTGAGCATCGAGGAATGGGGTGGAGAGGTGCCGCTGCGTGGGAAGGTCACGGTGGTGGAGCCCGGCGGCTATACGAAGGTGAGTTCGCTGGGCGTGGAGGAGCAGCGCGTGAAGGTGCGCGTCGATTTCGTCGATCCGTTCCCGCCTGGGATGGCGCTGGGCGATCGTTTCCGCGTCGAGGCGCGCATCGTGACGTGGCATTCGGATAATGTCCTGCAGGTGCCGACCGGGGCGCTGTTTCGCCGGGGTGGAGATTGGATGACGTTCCTGCTCGATGGCCACACGGCGCGGGAGGTGAAGGTGGAGATTGCGCACAACAATGGCATCGCCGCGGAAGTGCGGTCGGGGCTGAACGAAGGGCAGCGCGTGATCGTGCATCCGCCGGACGCGGTGTCGGAGGGGAGCGCGGTGAAGGCGCGTTCGAGGTAGAGCGCTGGCGCTCCGAATTACGCGCTAGCGATGTGCTGCGCCCACTCTTCTTCCTTGAAGCCGACTACTCCGCCTTTTTTAGTGAGCGCGAAGGGGCGTTTTACGAGGTTGCCATTGGACGCGAGGAGCGCGAGGGCTTCGTCAGTGCTGAGCTTTGGCAGGCGCGTCTTCATGTCGAGCGCGCGGTAGTCCTGGCCGGCGGTGTTGAAGAGTCTACGCAGGTCGCCGTCGACATAGGCGAGCATGGCTTTCAATTCCGCCTTGGTCGGAGGCTGCGCGCGGATGGCGATGACTTCGTGCGCGATCTTTTTCGCGGCGAGGAATTTCAACGCCTTCCGGCAGGTGTCGCACTTTTCGTAGGCGTAAACGCGCAGACTCATGCGGTGGGGAGACCGAGGTTGCGCGCGATTTGCAATGTCGAGTGGGACTTGTTGAGCGTGTAGAAGTGCAGGCCGGGCACGCCATACTCGAGCAGGGAGGCGCACTGCTCGGTGGCGTACTCGATGCCGTAGGCGGCCACGGCGGCGTCATCGCCGTCGAGTTCATCGAGGCGGCGGACAAACTGTGGCGGAAGTTTCGCGCCGCACATGGCGACGAAGCGCTTCGTTTGGCCCGCGGAAAGGATCGGCATGATGCCGGGGATGATCGGCACGGTCACGCCGAGCTTGCCGACGAGGTGATCGTGAAATTCGTAAAAGTCCGCGTTGTCGAAAAAGAGCTGGGTGATGATGAAATCCGCGCCGGCCTCGATTTTTTCCGCGAGGTATTTCCAATCCACGAGCTTGCCGGCCTGTTGCGCGATGTGGCCCTCGGGGAAGCCGGCGGTGCCGATGGAAAAGCCGTTGCGCTCGCGGATGAACGCGACCAACTCGCGCGAATATTCGAAGCCGCCCTCGGTCTTGACGAAGTCGCCGCCATTCGGGGGATCGCCTCGGAGCGCGAGGATGTTTTTGACGCCGCGTGCATTGGCTTCATCGAGCACCGAGCCGAGTTCGTCGCGGGTCGAGTTTACGCACGTGAGGTGCATCATCGCCGGGAGGTTGTGGTGGCGCTGGATGCCGTCGACGATGCCGAGCGTCTTGTCGCGCGTGCCGCCGCCGGCGCCGTAAGTGACGGAGCAAAACGCGGGCTTGATCTCGAGCAGGGTGGGCAAGGTCTTTTCCAAAAGCGTGCGCTCGCCCTCCTCGGTTTTCGTGGGGAAAAACTCGAGGGAAAGGACGGGGCGACCCGCGAGGCGGGCCGCGGCGTAGATGTCGCGGATGAACTGCATTTGGGGCGGCGCAGTGTGTACGCGCTTCAGTGCGACGACAAGCGCGGCGCGGAGTTTTCGAGGAGAAAATCGGTGACCTCCTGCCACCACGGCAGGTCCACCGTGTTTGCGACCGTGTTGTGGGTGGCGTCGGGGTCGATCCACCGGCGCTTGGGGCCGGTGTAGCCTTCAAAGAGCTTCTGGCCTTGGGCCGCGGTGACGATCTCGTCTTCACCCGCGATCATGATGGCCACGGGGCCGCGGTAATGGCGAAGCGCATCGGCGTTGTCCCAGCGTTCGCGCAGGATGAGTTTCACCGGCAGCCATGGGTAGTGAATGGAACCGACATCGCCGAGCGAGGCGAACGGCGTCATGAGAAAGACACCGGCGACTTTTTGCGGCAGATCGCCTGCGAGGGCGCAGGCGGGACCAGTGCCGATCGATTCGCCGGCCAGGTAGATAGGGCGCGAATCCTCGGCGGTGAGTTGCTCGATGGCCGCGCGCCCGGTGGTGCGGAAGGAGGCTTCGCTGGGCTCGCCGGGGCGGGAATCGTAGCCGGGATATTCGAAGAGAAAGACCTGCCAGGTGCGGCCTTCATCCAGGTGGCCGAAGCCCTTGACGTACTGGGAGCGGTCGAACGCGCTGCCTGCATTGCCGTGGAAGAGAACAAGCCGATGGCTGGCCTGCTTTCCAGGCGGCGAGGCCTGGCGCCAGCCGATGCGAATGCCTTGCGCGTCGCGCCATGGTTCAAGTCCCAGCGGCACAGCGATGCGGGCCATCTTTTCTTCCGATCCCATGGCGCGGGACGGAAAATAAATGAGCCGACGCTGGAAGCAGGCGAAGATCACGAAAATGCCGATGTAGGAGAACGCGATGACGCGCAGCACAGAGACGAGGATGCGCTTCACAGGGCCGCTATAGGCTGGGAAGGCCAAGCCGACAAGTACGGGTGGATGCGCATTGGACAGCGCGTGCGGGAACGTCTTTCATGCCTCCATGCCCCCTGTTCTCCTTCGCGTTCTTTTGGCCATCTTCGTGGTGCTGCCGGTTTGGGCTGAGGATGCGGCCCCGCCCGCGCATCCGCCGTATGAAAAGCGCGAGGACCATGACCCGAACGGGATCGGTGTTTTCTACATGGAGCGGGAGATCGCGCACGTCATGGGGCATCAGGCGGCGAACTGGTTGGAACGCCCCGATCGCGTAGAGGAAGAGCGGACGGATTTGCTGATCGATGCGCTGAAGTTCCACGACGGCGAAATCGTTGCGGATATCGGTTGTGGCTCGGGCTTCATCTCGCGGCAAATCGCGAAGAAGATCACGCCGAGCGGCATCGTCTATGGCGTGGATATCCAGCAGGAGATGCTCGACCTGCTGGCCAAGCGGATGGCGATGTTCCGAATCACCAATGTGAAGGGAGTGCTGGGCACGACGACGGACCCGAAGCTGCCGCCTGCGTCGTGCGACACGATGATCATGGTCGATGTTTACCACGAGTTTGACCAGCCGTACGAGATGATCCGCAGCATGATCGCGGCCTTGAAACCGGGAGGGCGCATCGTCTTTGTCGAGTTTCGCAAGGAAGACCCGACGTTGCCGATCAAGCGTGTCCACGAGATGACCGAAGCGCAGGTGAAGCTGGAGATGTCGGTGCAACCAGAGCTTGAATTTGCCGAAAGCATCGAGACGCTGCCGCGGCAGCACATCATCATTTTCAAGAAGAAATGAGCACCCATTACGCATGGCGCAAGTTGGGCGCGGCCAAGTGGGAGGATGCCTGGGTGGAGCGGCTGCGGGAGTTTAGTGATCGCCTCGCGATTACCACGTTGGTGGGTGCAAAGACCATCCGGCTCGAGGCGTTTCAGCTGACCAAGGCCCAGGCGACCCGCTTGCAGAAGAACTTCGGCGGTGTGATTGCCGTGCAAAAGCAGCAGCGGACGCCAAGTGAGGCCGTCACCGCGCCAATTCGGGTGCGGGATAGGCTTGTCGTGGTGGGCAGCGAACGGGCTCTGGCCGCGGAGAAGAAGGCTTCGCCGGGTCGGAGGGTGCTCCTGATTCCCGCCGGGATGGCCTTCGGCACGGGCGACCATGCCACCACGGCGAGTTGTCTGCGCTTCCTGGCGGATGTGAGCGACGAACTGGCCGGACAGTCTTGGGAGATGCTCGATCTCGGCGCGGGCAGCGGCATTCTCGCGCTCGCTGGCCGGCTCCTGGGTGCCCGGAGGACCGAGGCGGGCGATTTTGACCCACACGCGGTGCGCACGGCGAAGGAGAACGCGCGTCGCAATGCGCTCGAAGGCATCGCAGTGAAGAAGCTCGATGTCCGTGACTGGCATCCGACGCGCACTTGGGACGTCGTGGCGGCCAATCTCTTCAGTGATCTCCTGATCGAGGTGGCGCCGAAGATTGTCGCGGCCGTGGCGCCCGGCGGGCGGCTGGTTTTCTCCGGCATCCTGCGCACTCAGGAATCCGAAGTGATCCGCGCCTTTCGCCGTGCTGGCCTGCGGATCGATCGGGTGGTGCGCAAGGGCAAGTGGGTGAGCGGGCTGGCCACGAGACTGGCTACAAAATCTTAGCTGGAAAAACTCGTTGACGCTCTTTGGCGACAGCCGATAGGTTGCCGCCCCACAAAAAACCCGAAAAATTTAAGAAAATAATCCTGCCTGCGTGGGTTTGGAGCCGCGAAAAGACGTTTTTCCGGCCTGCCGCGCGGGCTCTTTTTATCTATGGCCGAAGAACTTTCCTACGTGATCGTGACTCCTTACTCGATCCGCAAGTCCCGCACCGGGGGTATCCTGGCGCGGTTGATCTCGCGGACCGGCCTGGATCTCGTAGCCGCGCGCATGTTCGCGCCCAGCGCCGAGCTGGTGGAAAAGTACTCGATTTCCATCGTCACTGATCCCGAACCGCGCCACCGGGCGACCCAGGAGCTCATTAAGAAGTACGTGGTCAAGAATTTCACGCCTTCGGCCACCGGCCCGCGGCCGCGTGTGCTGCTGCTGGTCTTCAAGGGTGAGGATGCGGCACTCAAGATCCGCTCGACCGTCGGCCACATCGTGAACGAGCGCACCAGCGGCGAGACGATCCGCGACACTTACGGTGACTACATTTCCGACGCGAACGGCGAAGTGAATTACTTCGAGCCCGGTGTGCTCGCGCCGCCGGACGCGGCCAGCGCGCGTGCCGATCTGCTGCTCTGGGCCGCCTACTCCGACAAAGACGGCGGCCTGCTCGATGAAGCGGTGTCCTTCCCGCCTGGCACGAAGGTCGAAAAGACCCTCGTCCTGATCAAGCCGGACAACTTTCGCTTCCCGAACGCGCGCCCCGGCGGCGTCATCGATCTCTTCAGCCGCACCGGCCTCTACATCATCGCCTGCAAGGTCCACCGCATGAGCGTGGCCCAGGCCGAGGAATTCTATGGCCCGGTACTCGAAGTGCTGATGGACAAGCTGCGCGAGCGTTCCGGCAAGACCGCCAGCGAACTGCTGGAGAAGGAATTTCACATCAAGCTCAGCGCCGAGGTCCAGACCAAGCTCGGCGACCTGCTCGGCCCGATCAATGGCCGCGAGAACTGGGAGCAAATCGTGAAATTCATGGCCGGCTTGAAGCCCAGCGAGTGCCAGGCTGACAAGCGCCACGAGCCCGGCTCGGAGAAGTGCATCGCGCTCTGCTACCAGGGCGTCGACGCCGTTCGCAAAATCCGCGAGGTCCTCGGGCCGACCGATCCTTCCAAGGCGCCTCCCGGGACGATCCGCCGCGAGTTTGGCTCGACCATCATGGTCAACGCCGCGCACGCCTCGGACTCGCCGGAAAACGCCCAGCGCGAAATGGGCATCGTCAACATCAAGGAGAACAATTTGAAGCCTCTGATCGAGAGCTGGTTTGCCAAATAGGCACCCGCTTTTCGCCCCACCGAAACGAAGTCCTAGAGACCATCCAGAAACCAAAACCAACATGACCATGGAACTAGCCAATCGCGCCACGATCCTCACCCCCTCGCTCACGCTCAGCATCGACTCGAAAGCCAAGGCCATGAAAGCCGAGGGCATCGACGTTTGCGGATTCGGAGCCGGGGAACCGGATTTTGACACCCCCGACCACATCAAGGCCGCCGCCCAGGCTGCCATCGAAGGCGGGTTCACCAAGTACACCCCGAGCAGCGGCACGCCGGAATTGCGCCAGGCGATCGCCGACAAATTTGCGGCCGAAAACGGCCTGACCTACAAGCCGTCACAGATCGTCGTGAGCAATGGCGCGAAGCACTCGTGCTACAACGCCATCCTCGCCACGGTCCAGCCCGGCGATGAAGTGATCATCCCCGCGCCCTACTGGCTGAGCTATCCCGAGATGGTGCGCCTGGCCGGCGGCGAGCCCGTCTTCGTCCAGACCAAGGAAGAGAACGGCTGGAAGATGACCGCCGAGGAATTCCAGGACGCGATGACCCCGCGGACGAAGATGGTGATCATCAACTCGCCCGGCAACCCGACCGGCGCGGTCTATTCCAAGGAAGAGCTGCAAGCGATCGTCGACGTCGCGGTGGACGAGGAGATCCTCATTCTCTCCGACGAGATCTACGAGAAGCTCGTCTATGATGAGTCCAAGCACGTGAGCACGGCCAGCTTGAGCAGCGCCGCCTACGACCTCACCATCACCGTCAACGGCTTCTCCAAGGCCTACGCGATGACTGGCTGGCGGCTCGGCTACCTCGGCGCACCGGAAGCGATCGCCAAGGCGATCGATGCCATCCAGAGCCACAGCACCTCGAATCCCTGTTCGTTTGCCCAGAAGGGCGGCGTGGCCGCGCTCAAGGGCGACCAGCAGCCGGTGGCCGACATGCGCGATGAATTCGACATGCGCCGCAATTACATGGTCAACCGCCTGTCCTCGATTCCGCGGATCAGCGTGGTCAAGCCACAGGGCGCCTTCTACGTGCTGGTCAACATCGGCCAGCTCGGCCTGAGCTCGACGAACTTCGCCGACCGCCTGCTGAGCAAGCACCACGTCGCTGTGGTCCCGGGCGTCGCCTTTGGCAACGACCAGACCGTGCGCCTCAGCTATGCGACCAGCCTCGACGTCATCAAGAAGGGCCTCGACCGCTTCGAGGAGTTCACGAAGACGCTGTAAGCGCCGGTTCGAGTTCAAGATTCAACAACGACGCGCCGCTGGGAGAGATTCCGGCGGCGCGTTTTTTGTTTGGTGCTGACGCTTGGAACCGAACCGCCCCAAATAAAAACGCCGCGCTATCCGAGTCGGAAAGCGCGGCGGTTGAAGGAGTTACGGCTGCCTAGGCCAGTGCCTCGAGCTTTGCCACCATGTCGCCTTTGGAGCGTGTGTGGAGCTGCTCCTGGAACGAACCGCCCTTGAAGACGAGGAGTGCAGGGATCGAATTGATCCGGTATTTCGCCGCGAGCTGCTGGCTCTCGTCGACATTCACCTTGGCCACCTTCGCCTTGCCGACCGTGGCGTCCGCCACCTGGTCGATGACCGGCGAGAGTTGCATGCACGGCCCGCACCACGGCGCCCAGAAATCCACGAGTACCGGTTTATCGGACTTGAGGACCTCGGTATCGAAATTGGCGTCGGTGACAGTGACTACGTTTGTGCTGGCCATGGTGTTGGAAAGTAATCGTTAGGAAACTGAACTCGCACTGAAGATCCAATAGGCCAGGCCGAGCGAAATCAGCGAAACGAGCAGCGCCGCGATAGACAGGATGCTCACGAGACCATCCGGTTCCGCTTCCGCAGGCGCGGCCACCGTCGCGGTCGTCAACATCGGAGCCGGCTGGAGGCTGCTCTGGGTCGAGACAGGCGCGCCGGGTTGTTTCACGAGCGGTTGGGTCTGTTGCATCTTGATGGTCGCCTTCGGGAGCGCGGGTTTGCCACCTTCCGGCGGGAGAGTGATGCGGGCCGTTTCCTTCTTCGGCGCGGCGGCCTTCTGCGTCACCGGATCGGTCACGCCACTGCTGGGCGCCACGGGCTTGGCCACGCTGGTCGGCGCGGCGGCGGGCTTGAGCGGGATCGTCGGCTTGGCAGCGCCGAGCGACGGCGGCTTCGGGGGCGGGTTGAGGCCGCTGACCGGCTTGGCCGGGGCGCCGAGAGACCCCGGCGGCTTCGGTGGCGCGGGGATGAAAGGTTTGCCGGCGGGCGGCGGGGGTGCAATCTGCGTGACTCCACCAGCGTCCGGCGGTGGAATCTTGGTCGTTTCCTTCTTCGGCGCGCCTACTGGGGCGGGGGTCACGGCCGGCTTGCCAGGAAGATTGATGCGCACCGTTTCCCGCTTCGCGGTCGGTTGTTCCGGTTTCGGCGGCAACGTGATGCGGATCGTCTCCGCTTTCGTGGCGTCTTCGGTCGATTCAGAGGGGGCGGGAGGAATTTCGTCGGACATAAAAGTAATGCGCGGCGTGTTACATCTCACCGGGCTTTTGCCCTGTCAATACGATTGTCCCCGTGCCGCGGCCGAAAGCTTGTCATACGATCCCAAAGCCCCTGGAACTTTCCCTTGCCCGGGTTTTCCAAACTCCATTAGGATCGCCGTTCTCCTGATGAAAATCCTCCTCACCGGCGGCGCCGGGTTCATCGGCTCGAATTTTGCCGATTTGCTCGTCGCCGAAGGTCATTCCCTCAGCATCTTCGACGACTTCAACGACTTTTACGACCCGGCGATCAAGCGGGCCAACATCGCCGCGCTGGGCAAAAGCGTCCCCATCTACCAGGCCGACCTGCGCGACTGGAACGCGGTGGAACGCGCCGTGCGCGAACAGAAGCCCGATTGCATCGTCCACCTCGCCGCCCGGGCCGGGGTGCGCCCGTCGATCAAGGAACCCAAGCTCTACATCGACACGAATATCACCGGCACCTGGCACATCCTGGAGGCCGCCCGGTTGCACGGCGTCCCGCGGGTCGTGTCCGCTTCGAGTTCTTCCGTCTATGGCGTGATCAAGACCGCGCCGTTCTCCGAGGACATGCTGATCAACCAGACCATCTCCCCCTACGCGGCGACGAAGATGGCCACCGAGCAATTCTGCTCGAACTACAGCCATCTCTACGGCATCCGCACCGTTTCCCTGCGCTTCTTCACCGTCTATGGCCCGCGCCAGCGGCCCGACCTCGCCATCCACAATTTCACGAAGAGCATCTGGGAAGGAAAGCCGATCAACCAGTTCGGCGACGGCTCGACCCGGCGCGATTACACCTACGTCGACGACATCACCCAAGGGATGCGGGCCTGCCTGACCTACGAAGGCCCGCTGTGCGACGTCTTCAACCTCGGCGAAAGCCAGACCACGACGCTCAACGACCTCATCGCCACGATCGAAAAGTCGGTCGGCAAAAAGGCGATCATCAACAAGATGCCCGAGCAACCCGGAGACGTTCCGCTGACCTACGCGAATATCGACAAAGCGCGACGCCTGCTCGGCTACGACCCGCATACCCAGATCGCGGAAGGGATTCCGAAATTCGTGGAGTGGTTTCATGCCTCGCGGCGGTAAAGTCGGGAAAAACCGCCGGTTGCGCGGATAGCGCGGATAGTGCCGATTTGTCCCGTGGAACACGGGCAGGATCGCGCCCGCTCGGGGTGGAAATTTAAAAAAGAACAGGTGTGATTAGGTGCGATTGAGTGCGATCCACTGCGACTGGGTGTTACCGGAAAAGTGAATTTCCGAGCGGTCCGAGCGCTGTGGAACAAACCAGCGCGAAGCACGAATTTCCGATGATGAAGAGGGGGTTGCGCGACAAAGCGTGCCCAACCGACGGACGATGCGAATCGTGTCGTCCATGATTGAGAATTGCGTCGCCCCTGTGGGGAACCAAAAAGAAGATGCCAGTCGAGCCCGTGGTCCATAGCGCCAGAGTGTGCTCAGAAAGACATGTAATGTCAAGATCGAAATACGATCAGGGATCGGCGCTTGGAAGCGCGGCAAGCGGCGGCTGCGACTCGCGAAAAATCACCACACCGGAATGGGTGATCTCCGCCGTCTATTTTCAATTCGACCGTCCGCCCGCCACCCGCGCCAAGAGTGCTAAAACAGTCTCTTCGGCAGTTCCTTGTCTTTGAAATAGTCGTTGAGTGCGGTTTGGTCCGCTTCGCTGATCGGGATTTTGACCGAACCGTCTCCGTCTTTGCCGAGCGGGGGTAACTTCGTTCCGCCGGCCGCCTTTTTCAGTTTCTCGCGGGCCTCTTCGGAAATACCGATTTCAATGGATGGCTTGTCCGCCGGGTCAACTGGCTCACCTTTTTCGTTCTTCTTTGGGCAGTGCACGCGCAGGGCAAAGTCATCGGAAATGCCGGTCCAACCGCCGAGGTCGTTCTCCTCGCTCGAGATCCAGTCTGTCCCCTGGAATCTCTTCTTTTTGACCTCCGGATCGCCTTTGACGATGAAACGCGTCCAATCCATCTCCTCCCCGCCTTTTTCTCCGCTCAGTGTGATGCAGATTTCGTCGTTTTCCCGCCGCTTTTTCCCCGGGTCCTTTTTCCCTTTTTTCAATTCGATCTTCACCTTGTGCTTTTTCCCTGCGCCGTCCTCCCATGGGTCGCTGCCTTCAATGATGATTTCGTCGGCCATAAGATTCCTCCGTGTGGCTGGGTGTCGTGTTCTTACTTTCTAAAAGAAAACTTTTTGGGGCAACTCCCCGTCCTTGAGATAGTCGTTGAGCTTGTCCTGTTCGGCATGTTGCTCCTTCTCGGTGCCCTTGAATTTGAACTTCAAGGGGTCGGGAAGTTTCTTGCCCGCCAACTCCGCCGCAGCGCGTTCTTTTTCGGGGATCTCGATCAGGATATACGGCGGATCGTCCGTGGGATCGTCCTTGCCGTTCTTGAGCTTTCGCGCCTTGCAGTGCACCTGGAGGCCAAACTCTTTGCAGTAGCCGGACCACCCTCCGAAATTGTTCGCTTCCGGCGCATTCCATTTCAAATTTGCGCTCCGGATTTTGGCGGCAATGAGTTTCAGCAAAATGTTGTCGGCAATGCCGTCTGCCTCGATGTCGATATCGTCGTGATCCCGGCGCTTTTTGCCATCGTCCTTTTTTCCCTTGGTCAACTTGAGCTTGAACTCATGTTTCGTTCCATCGCCCTCCGTGATCGAACCCTCAATAGTAATGTCAGGCATGGGTGTTCCTCCGGGTTAATCCTCCAACAACATTTGCATAACGAAGTTGGATCGAAGTCAATCTATGCGGAATTACGCGGGGCACAATCGGCATATTTGCTGTGCTGGCCGTGGCGGTGGCGCGGGTGTTGGTGACGAAGGCTTGAGAGCTTTCGAAGACTTGCTGAGGCGTTACTCTCGTTCCCAATTGCAACTTGGGACCAGGAAAGAAGCATGCTCATTGCGCGCTCGCGGCCCCTCTCCTTGTGACCACCGGTCGGAGGATTCGCGTTTTGCCGGCGATCATCTATCCTCGGAGCGCTGGGACTCGGTGCTCATCGTGGCGGCGATGATGCGGAGGCCATCCTGAGGAATACAAGCTTCGGAGACCGGCATCCTTCCGCGGCAACGGAGTTGCTCCAAGGGAGTGCATTCCGAAAGCCCCACTTTCGGAACGAGAGGAAAAAGCCCACCCGTTTGACCCGTTCGACGGGCTCAGGGACCGGGTCAAGCTCAGGGCATGCTTTCGGAACGAGGAGAAACCCTACTTTTTCGGAGCCGCCACCAAGTCTTCCCGAGCCGCCAGCACGATCTCCGGCTTGCCTTCGTACAGCTCGACCGTTCCTGTGACGGTGACCTCCTTGCCCTGAAGTTCTGTGAGCCACCCAGGTCCGTCGGCCAGCAGAGCTGGGGTTTTCGCACTCAGCACGGCGACAGTAAAAACATGGTCAGGATATTTTGCCCCAAAGTTGAGATAGGCCTTGGGGCTGGGCAGCCCGACCTTGGCAAGCCCAGGGTTGTAGATGGCCTGGACGACCGTTCCCCGCACCGTGACCTTTTCGCCCACGTGCTTTCCGGCATCTTCGGGGGTAATTTCGCCCGCGAAAAGAGATCCACTAGTGACGACACAAAGAAGAAGGGAAAGGAGGGGCGCACGCATGGATCGAAGATATCACTGAATGCGACGATTCCAAGCCGGGGAACCGAGATGCCGAAATGCTCGATGCGGTGGAGTCAACGCCGCGACGTACGACCACCGCCCTGCCTCGGCAACGTAGTTGCCCCGTGGAGGTGCATTCCCAAAGCCTCACTTTGGGAACGAGGGAAAGTGGGTTGTGGCATCGATGCTCGAGAGTCTTGGCTTCTACCCTTTCAGGGTAAGTCCGATGATGATGATATTCCCTGGGTAGGCACTCCTGACGTCGTGCCAACCCAGGGCTGAATGATTCAACACCGTTGGCGTTGCGGCACTTGACCGTCTCTCCGATCCGGCGATGCCGATCCCCTATTTCGTTTCAGCGCTCGCGGAATCGCCGGTCCAGATAATCGCGTTGAGGATCATTTGGCAGATATTGGGATCGAGATACTCCTCGATGAAGTGGCCGGGTTGGAAATAGAATATCTTTCCGTCGCCATAGTCCTTGAACCATGCGGCGCGGTCCTGCTCGAAAACTTTGCCGGTGCGGGGGTCGGTGAATTTCATGCCGCATAGGACGGTCTTGGCGCGGCCGTCGGTGAACTTATGATTCATGTAGGCCTCGGCACGGGGCAGAACGATGGCCGGATATTCCGCCGGTGGAACAAGTGCGTCTGAGGACTGATAGGTGACCGGAGGGCCCCAGTTCACATCATGGGTGACGATGAAGTGCGTGGGATGCAGCTTGATGAGTGTGTAGCTGATGCCCGTTTCCTTGCCATCGAGCGTGCGCGGGCCATTGTACCAGCCGTAGCCGGCGCCGGGGTCGACCGGCTTGGGGGAGTCCTTGGGGCTGTCGAGTTGGATGCCGAGAAACTTGAAATAGTACTTATTCTCCGCCTTGCCACTGGAGATCATGTGATGCAGGGCGACGAACCGTCCGCCGTGTTCGGTGTAACTAATGATCGCCTGCTCGGTGGGCTCCTCGAGATTCTTATGCACATAGCCCAGCACCGCCCGATAACCCGACCAATCGGCGGGCAGGTGCGCCTGATCCACTACCGTGGTGGTGAATCCGCCTTTGACCTTGAGGAATTCGACGAGCGGTACCCCGACCGTGATATTGTCATGAATGAGCAGAAGCTGTTTGCTGGAGGAATCGGCAGGCGGGTCGGCAAGCGTGACCAGCGGCGCCAGCATCAGGACAGTGATGA
>Ga0206794_1195_pt1 | contig 13743 bp, 12 predicted proteins | sample Alteio_BWOrgCont_70_FD_152877 | JGI IMG/M metagenome (GOLD analysis project Ga0206794, IMG submission 152877) | Enriched cells from forest soil in Barre Woods Harvard Forest LTER site, Petersham, Massachusetts, United States -... | ecosystem: Environmental > Terrestrial > Soil > Temperate forest >...
CAAACAAACGCCAATTACCAGGGGTACTACTGGCAATTGAATTGGTACTTAACCTGGATAATAGGCTTGCCATGCTGGCTGTTAGGTGTGTTGATGGCAGAAACTATCGACTATTTAAACCAGGCTACTTTTAAGTCAGTGATAATTTACAGACTTCTTGTCTACACGATCAGTTGTTTTTGCTGTATCGGTAAATTTCATTGGCATCTCAGTTATATCTTATCGCTGAATATTTTTGCGTTGCTGCTTTATAAGTGGATACAGACCGAAATCGTTTATTATAAAACACATCCGGCAAACCGGCTCCTCGAAAAAATGGGTAAATTTTCCTATTCACTTTATGTATGTCATCCACTGCTATATGTTATTTTAAGAATGTTTATTGTCTATAATAGCGCTACTTACCCCGTTTTTATTTTATTGACTATTGCATTTTCATACGGTTTTTATTTACTGATAGAAAAACCGGGCCATACGCTCGCCCGCCATATCAATAGCAAATTCAATTTAACGGAATATTGAAACGTTTACTTATTATTTCACCTTATTTTCCGCCAACAAATGCAGCGGATATGCAGCGCATACGTATGAGTCTTCCCTATTTTAAACAGTATGGCTGGGAAGTTGAAGTGGTAGCTGTCGATCCAAAATATACCGATCTACCCCAGGATAAATTATTAATGGAAAGCATTCCTACAGATATTAAAGTACACTTGGTAAAAGCTTTCAATAAAAGCCGGACGTCAAAAATGGGTTTCGGAAGTATCGCCTACCGGTCCTATTTTTTCCTTCGAAAAAAAGTTAACACCCTGCTCAGAGAAGAGAAATTTAACCTGATTTATTTTTCTACAACACAGTTCCAGGTATGTATTTTAGGGGCGTATTGGAAGAAATGCTTTAAGGTCCCTTACGTTATTGATATGCAGGATCCCTGGCATTCCGAATATTATCAGGATAAACCAAAACAACAAAAGCCGCCAAAATACTGGCTTTCATACCGCTTAAATAAGTATTTGGAACCAATGGCAATAAGACAGGCCGGCGGTTTGATCAGCGTATCGGAGCGCTATACCGAAACTTTAAAAGATCGATATCCCCGAATTGTACGAATCCCAGCAGCTACAATTACATTTGGGGCGTTCGAACCCGATTTGAAAATCGCCATCAGGCACCAAAATGAATTTAAACGACTTCTGGATCCGGATTTTAAAAATATAGTATATATTGGAAGGGGGGGAGTGGATATGTATAACGCGATTAAACCGGTTTTCGAAACGCTAAAAAAAGGGCTGCTTGATGAGTTCGTATTATTTAGCCGGCTAAAACTTTACTTTATTGGCACCAGTTATGCCCCTGCAGGCCAGGGAAATCAAACAATTATGCCATTAGCAAAACAATATGGCGTAGACAAAAGCGTGATTGAGGTCACCGATAGGGTTGGTTATTATCACACGCTTACAACTTTACTTCAAGCCGATGCCTTGTTTATTCCCGGATCGGATGACCCTCAGTACACGGCGTCAAAAATATATCCTTATCTCTTGACCAATAAGCCGTTGCTTGCTATATTTAATTCTCAAAGTTCCTCTTTAAGTATTTTGGATGAGTTTGGGGTTAAACATGCTTATAGCTATGATAAGACGGCCAACGTTAATTTGAAAATTGAAATTTTTTTTAAAGGGGTAATTGATAACGATTTAAAAGAGCCAAATTACAATCCCACTGCCATTGAAAAGTATTCAGCAAAAATGATGACAAAACGTCAATGTGATTTGTTGAATGAGGTAAATTTAATACTCTTATGAAAAGATACGTACAATATGGCTGCGGGTTTACTGCCCCGGTTGAATGGATAAATTACGACGCTTCACCTACACTACGGTTCGAAAGGTTACCGGTATTGGGCAAATTGTATACGCGCAATAAGCAAAGATTTCCTGAAAATGTTAAATACGGGGATATTGTAAAAGGATTGCCCGAAAAATCGGGAATGTCCGATGGCATTTATTGTTCGCATATACTGGAACACCTGGCTTATGAAGATTTTTTAACGGCTTTAAAAAACACCTGGCTGATATTAAAACCAGGAGGTATCTTCAGAGGCGTAGTGCCTGATTTAAGATCAGCTGTACTTAACTATATTGAAGAATATAACTATGTAGACGCCCCTGCAAACGAACTGATGAGGAATACTATGCTGGGAACCGAAATCCGTGCCAAATCCGTATCCTCAATAATAAAAAACTTGTATGGGAATTCAAAACATCTTTGGATGTGGGATTACAAGTCACTGGCATTTGAATTAAAAAAAGCTGGGTTTATAAATATCCGCCAATGCAGTTACGGTGATTCAAATGACCCCTTTTTTAATTTGGCAGAAGAAGAGGCAAGATTTTTCGAGGCTGTCGGTTTTGAATGCCAAAAATGAAAAAGCTGGCTATTATAACCACACATCCCATACAGTATTACGCCCCTGTATTTAAACTATTGCATCAGAGGGAACAGGTACGCGTCAGGATATTTTATACCTGGGGAGAGCATGCAGCCATCAAATATGACCCGGGGTTTAATAAAATAATAGATTGGGATTTACCGCTGTTAGAAGGGTATCCGTATGAATGGTTAAAGAACAGTTCAAAAGATCCGGGCACTCATCATTTTATGGGAATTGTTAACCCGGAATTAATTAGCCGGGTTAATTCGTGGGAACCGGATTACATATTGGTTTATGGTTGGGGTTTCTATAGTCATTTAAAAATTATCCGTCATTTTAAAAACAAAATCCCCGTTTTATTCCGTGGCGACTCTACGTTGCTTGATGAAAAGAGGGGTGTAAAATCTTTATTGAGGTACGCCGTTTTAAAATGGGTTTATAGTCATGTTGATTGTGCTTTTTTCGTTGGCGCCAACAATAAAGCCTATTTTAAAAAGTATGGTTTAAAGGAAGATCAGCTAATTTTCGCGCCGCACGCCATTGACAATGATAGGTTTACTGAAAACAAGGAATGCGATGCGCATTTGATCAGGAATAAATTAGGGATCGGGAATGCTGAACTGGTAGTTTTGTTTGCTGGTAAAATGGAAGAAAAAAAGGCACCCCTGCAGCTGATGGATGCGTTTTTTAGTTTAAATAGACCTGGTGTTCATTTACTATTTGTCGGCAGCGGGCCGTTGGAGCAACAACTAAAGCTTAAGGGGAAGGATAACAGCCATATTCATTTCCTTGATTTTCAAAACCAATCTCAAATGCCGGCAGTTTACCAGGCTTGCGATCTTTTTTGCCTCCCTTCAATTGGCCCCGGTGAAACCTGGGGCCTGGCCATTAATGAAGCGATGGCATCGGGAAGACCAGTTTTAACAGCCGATAAGGCAGGGGGAGCCGTCGACCTTGTTAAACCTGGTTATAACGGCGCGGTATTTAAAGCCCGGTCCTTAACAGATTTAATCTTTAATTTAAACAAATTAATAGCCGGCGGCAAAAACGAATTGGTTAGCATGGGGGAGCACTCAAAAGAATTAATTAAACATTGGAGCTTTGAAAACCAGGTGAGCGCTATTGAGTCTATCGTTAAATATGAATAAAAAGCAGCCGGTTGAACGATATTTAGTGCTCTATTTACCCTGGGGCCTGGCTTTACTCTTTCAATCCGATCCGGTTTTGTCATATCTTATTGCATGGCTGGGTTCATTATTAATTCTCTACCTGAGCATGACTGGTTGGATAAGACCTATCCCTAAAGACAGGCCTGTAGCTGAACAGCTAATGCGGCCAATTTTCCTGGTACAGATCATATTTATAGGTTATATGGCTGTAAGTTCAATTTTTTATTTTCTCAACGTTTTAGGATTCGAGGATTTTCACATGACAAGTAATTCTTATTTTTCTGTCGATCAGGAAAATTTAGAATTAACTGCAATTTGTCAGCGTTACTACGTGCTGGGCCATGCCGCTTTTGTAACCGGCGTTACCTCCTTTATGAAATACCCCGATAAGCAAAAATATTATGTCGAGAAAGAAAGACTGGCAAATATTTTATTGACAACCGCTTTAATAGCACTGCCGGTTTCTGTCGCATTTGCGAAAGTTCCGGGATTGAGCCAGTTTTATTTTCAATTTAGCTCCTTGAGCTTTATTGCAGGCACCCTTGCCCTCGCCTTTGCCATACCTCTGAAAAAAATAGGAAATACCATACTTTGTGCTGTACTTTACGGCTCTAACTTTTACCAGGCGCTGATTTCGGGTTTTAAGGAACCTATAATTATCAGCGTATTGGTATTGGGGGTATTTTTATACCCCAATTATAAAAAGCTGGTAATTGTAATTTTCGTCCCGGCATTGATAGTACTGTTTATATTGCTTCCGACTTTTAACAAAGTATTTCGTGAAAATAACTGGGGAGGTGATGTTGCCGCAGATGATGCTTATACGCTTGCCCTCAATGCCGCGATCAACAATGACCCAACATCTAATGAAAATACCGAATGGTCCTTTCTTGTTTTCAGGTTGAGTGAAATTGATATGTTTACCGGTTTTGTAAAATCAACGCCGGCGAACATTGACTACTACGGCTTTAAATTACTACAGCAATCAGCTATTGCCGTTATCCCGCGTATATTCTGGCCGGGTAAGCCAATAACCGAAGAGCTGGCAATGGAACGCGTTTACGATGCGGGGGTAGTTACAAGAGGGTCGAGTGCTTCGGCGAAAACGGCTTTTGTAGTTGATGCTTATCTTTCCGGGGGTACGATAGGTGTTTTTATAGCGTTATTTTTGTATGGCGCCATTGCCCAGTTAATCTCGCTTAAAGCTGAACATCTTTTCGGCGGTTATATCTTAGGCACGGCGTTGATCTTTACCGGCCTGTTCCAGATTTTTTGGAGGGGGCTAAACTTTGAATTTCTTATCAATGCTGTTTTCTGGAGCTATATAAGTATGCTCATACTATTCAGGGTGTTAAGGGCCATTGGCGTACTAAAAGAAGTTTGAAAATATTACAGATCTGCGCTGCTTATAAACCAGCATTTATATACGGGGGGCCCACAATGTCGGTTTCTATGCTAACTGAACAATTAGCCAAGGCGGGAATTTCCACAGAAGTATTTACCACTACCGCCAACGGAAAATTTGAATTGCCGGTGTCTCCCGGGCAAACAACAACGGTAGATGGCGTATCAGTTCGGTATTTTAGCAGGATCACCAAAGATCACACGCATTTTTCCCCATCGCTTTTAAAACAGTTATGGAAAGAAAGCCCCGATTTCGATTTGATACATATCCATGCCTGGTGGAACCTCGTGTCGATATTTGCCTGCCTGGTCGCTTTATTGCGGAAGGTCCCGGTTTTAGTATCACCACGGGGTACTTTAAGCGAATATTCTTTTCAAAATAAAAATATTGGCATAAAATGGGCCATTCATAATTTGCTGGGTAAATACCTGCTGAATAAATGTTATATACATGTCACATCCGAAAGAGAGAACAATGCAATACAGCGCCTTATCCATCCAAAAGGCATTACCGTACTGCCAAATTTTGTTAAGCTGCCGGGGAAAATGCAGCTGCGGGAACGGGCCCGTCCCGCTGATTTAAGACTGCTTTTCTTTTCGCGGATAGAAGAAAAAAAAGGATTGGATATATTGTTTAATGCGCTTACGAAAGTTTCCGTCCCCTTTAAGCTTACCGTGGCCGGCGATGGAGATAAGGATTACATTGAACACTTAAAAACAATTGCAGCAGCAAATGCCATTGAAGATAAAATAACCTGGGCTGGCTTTTACAACGAAAACAAATTCGACCTGCTGCAGGAGCATGATCTTTTTGTATTGCCATCCTATGATGAAAACTTTGGCAACACCGTAATTGAAAGCCTTAGCGCCGGCACACCTGTATTGATAAGCGAACAGGTGGGCCTGGCAGATTATGTTGAGAAAAATGACCTGGGCTGGATTTGCCAAACAAATCCTGATTCCATTAGCGACCATATAAATGAGATATTTTTAAACCATCAGCCTAACCTTCAAAGGATCAGAAAAGATGCACCCGGCATTATATATATTGATTTTAATGAAGATAATTTAGTGAAAAGGTACATTAGCATGTATGAAAATTTGATCACGCAATGACGGATTATAAAGATTACGGCTTTCGTACCGGCCAGGCCGCGCATACTTTTGACTACCTGCAATCCCCTTTGCTTGCGCTGCTTGATAAAAGCAGGAACCGGTGCATCTTGGATTTGGGTTGCGGTAACGGGTATTTAGCCAACTATCTTATTTCTGAAGGCTTTAACGCGTATGGAACAGATGCATCTGAAGCGGGGATCGCCATTGCGAGCCAAAGTAACCCGGATAGATTTTTCATCCAGGACCTGTCAACCGGTAAACTGCCGGATGGCCTGCAAAATTTAATTTTTGATACCATCATTTCTACCGAAGTAATTGAGCATTTGTACGACCCCGAAGGCTTTATTGATTTTTGCAAAAACGTACTAAAGGGGAAAGGAGAAATCATTATATCCACCCCCTACCATGGTTACTTAAAAAACCTGGCATTAAGTCTTTTTAATAAATGGGATGCGCACCATGGTCCGTTATGGCATGGCGGGCATATAAAATTTTGGTCGAAAGCGACGTTAACCAGTGCATTGACCAATGCCGGTTTTACTGTTGTCGCTTTTGAAGGTTGCGGGCGAATCCCTTATTTTTGGAAATCAATGATCATCAAAGCCAAAATATCTTGAACAGCCAGTTTTCATTTGTCATTCTTACCTACAACGAAGAAATACACTTGCCCAGGCTGCTTCAATCCATCAGTACGCTCAACGCCCCGGTTTTCATATTAGATTCGGGTAGCACCGACAATACCATTGCCATCGGGGAAAGTTTTGGCGCAACTTTTTTGCAATACCCGTTTGAGAATCACCCACTGCAGTGGGACTACGCGCTCAAAAATTTCGATATAAAAACGCCCTGGGTAATAGGTTTAGATGCTGATCACATCGTAACGCCCGAATTAAGGGCCCGCCTGGCTAATTTTCGGGATGAAGATTACCAGGACGTAAACGGCATCTATTTTAACCGTAAGAATTTTTTTAAAGGCCATTGGATAAAACATGGGGGCTACTACCCATTTTACCAGCTTAAATTGATCCGGTACGGTGTTGGTTATTCAGACACGAACGAAAATATGGATCACCGTTTTGTAGTGCCCGGCAATACCGTCATTTGGAAAGATGGCCATATTTTGGAAGAAAATTTAAAAGAAAACAACATCGCTTTCTGGATTGTGAAACATAACCGGTACAGCGACCTGGTTGCACTTGAGGAATTGGAACGCATTGAGCAAACCCGGTCACAAACGGTTACGCCTCATTTCTGGGGGTCGCCGGATGAACGCAGGGCGTGGCTTAAAAATATATGGTGGAAATTGCCCCGGTATGTAAGGCCCATGATCTATTTTATTTACCGTATGTTTTTCCAACTGGGGATACTTGATGGCCGTACCGGTGTAATATTTCATTTTTTGCAGGGCTTCTGGTTCAGGCTGATCGTTGATATTAAAATTGATGAGAAAATTCAGCAGCGAAAAAAAATAGCGCAAACAGACTACCATAGCAAAAATGAACCCCTTAGGTTTATTTTATCTTTTATTATTTTGTTCCCCGCATTTTATTACTTCAACATTTTGTTTTTTGCCATTACCTCACCCGGTGGGCGTCACTATTACAGCACTTTCCTTGCCGATCACCTTAATTACATCAGGGGTTTGCGCTGGATATTATTACAAAGCAGCGCCCAGATACTTAACTGGCTGGGCTTTGCAGCTATTACCAATGAATACGATCTGTTAGTGGCGGGCCACGGCATTCTTAAGTTGGTTTATTCATGCCTCGGGTTAGGCGTTATCAGTTTTTTTGCAGCATTTGTTATATCGTACCCCAAAACATTGAAGTCGAAGATCATTTTTTTAGTTACCGGTATTTTGGGCATCGAATTGTTAAATATTGCGCGATTTGTAGTACTCGCCCTATTTTGGGATAAACAACATGCCATGATCCTTGATCATCACACAATTTTTAATATTATTATTTACCTGGCAATTGCAATTAGCCTGTACTTTTGGGTGAAACACAACGACAATAAAACCGTCAATGAAGCAAACTGATCTGTCGAGTTATAATAACTTTCCATATAATCCGGGCGGGAACGTTTTTAAAAGGGTTTTATGGCACTATACTAATACCTTTTTTTTCAAATCAAATTTATTCCCATTTTACGCGCTAAAAGTTTTTTTGCTCAGGCTATTCGGCGCAAAAATAGGCAACGAAGTGGAGATCAAGCCTTGTGTAAACATCAAATATCCCTGGTGGCTTACAATAGGTGACGAGGTTTGGATTGGCGAAAACGTGTGGATAGATTGCCTGGTACCGGTCACTATCGGCAATAATGTTTGCATTTCGCAGGGAGCCGTGATACTTACAGGCAGCCACAATTATAAAAAAACATCGTTCGACCTGATAACCCAAAGCGTGGTTTTGGAAGAAGGTGTTTGGATCGGCGCTTGTGCCATAGTAAATGCCGGCGTAATTGCCGCATCGCATGCAGTGCTCACCAGCGGATCTGTAGCTACGAAGAACCTGGATGCGTATACAGTTTACCAGGGAAACCCCGCTGTAAAAGTTCGTACAAGGGTCATTGAATAATAAATATGATTAATGGATACCGCTAAAATTAAGCTGTATAAAATCATTCTGATAATAACGGGCTTAGCGCTGGTTGTAATAGGTATCATATTGTTTTTTATTCCCCCGGCCCTTTTTCCGGATCCGGGACAAGGGTTCCAGGTACTGCGCTTGATGCAAATGGGCAGCGGTTTTAATAATTTTGTAAGCCCCGATCAAAGCGATATATCCCAAGATTATAGTGAATTTTTAACCTGGTGGTCGCCGGGGCAATACCTTGTGCCCTATTTCTTTAAATTTATAGCAGGCCTTAATACCGGGCAAGCTATCGCCATTACTGTTACAATTTGTGAAATTGCAGGATTGGCCGGGTTCTATGCATTCTTCAAAAAAGCCGGCTTTAGTTCGTGGGTAACCACCATTAGCATTGTGTTTATTATCTGCCAGCAGGCTTTTGTTGTACCTTATGTTTACTATAACGGGGGCGAATTATTGCTTTTTGCATTTGAAGGCTGGTTTTTATACGGTTGCCTTTATTTTAATAAGCCCGGCCTGAAACTGGTATTATTTGTGCTTTTTACTGGATGGATAGGTTTCTTTTTAAAATCATCATTTTTATGGATGTATGCTGCGGGCTTGTGCTGTTTGTGGATAAGGTTGTGTTCAAACCGGGCCGGTACTTTAGAATGGCTGAAAAAAGCCGTATGGATTGCGATACCCGCAGCAGCGTCCCTTGCAGTAATTTATATTTTTTATATTTCGAAGGGCCAAAGCCCTGCTTCAACGGCAAGCGGCTTTAAACTGACTACACAAACCTTCAGCTTTCCGCTGGCTTCTCCAATTCTATCGGGCTTTTCAATTGATGACCTTTTTCATACCTTCGTCTATCATACCTGGAAGCCAGTATTTAATTCAGGGTCGGGCGCTCTCATTTTGGTTTTGATTGCCCTGCTTAGCATAATCCTGGTACTCAACATCGTCCGCTATGTGCCGAACTATAATTACAGGTTGTTCCTGGTTGTTTTTTATGTAGCGGCTATATTGTTCTTTGGTTTTTCTTATTTGCGGCAGCTTAATATCTCGTACGAATCGCGGCATTTTCGCATTATAGGCCTTTTAGTTACACCCGGGGTAATTTATTTGGCCGGTAAATTTAAGCCGGCGGGCAAATTCTTATTTGCACTCATATTTGCCGGCATAGCCTACACCAGTTTTGCTTATTTAATAAAAGGTTTTGAAATTAATAAAGTGAATGCCAGGGGTGCATCGGGTATTGCTCAGCCAAATATTGATCAGCAGTCCCTTAATCATATCATGAAGCTCGACCGGGAAAACAAGAACGCTACCTTTGTTTTTGTAAGCAATGATATAGGGCTTGAAATTTCTCATAACCGCATCATCACATTAAAGCCTATCGGCGATGACCTTAAAATTGACATGGATGATTATACCTATGAAGGTTTTGCCGGGCCGCTTTATATCATATTGCCCGAAAGCTACAACGGGCCAAAAGAAAAAATGATCATGAAATCATTCCCGGGCTATGCCGGGTGGAACCTTTCTATGCTCAGCAATAACTATGTGCTGTATGCAGCTAAAATGAGAAGGTGAGCTGTTGATTAGGTTGATTAAGTGAATGGTTGACTTGGTTTGAAAGTTCGGATGAATCAGGAACGCCTACAACTTAATCAACCTAATCAACGCTTCGGTTTATCTCCCGCCAAAGTAAATCTTTCAGCTCGTTAATGTTTTTTTGAGCTACAGAAGATATAAAGATAGAAGGAACATCCGAAGGGAGTTCCTTTTTCATTTCCTGCGTAAGCTCGTCATCCAGCAAATCTGATTTTGTGACTGCTAATACACGGGGTTTGTGAATCAGTTCCGGGTTATACTCTTTCAACTCGTGCAGCAATATCCGGTATTCTTCTTTTATGGTGCGTGTGGTATCAGCAGGTACCATAAACAATAATACAGAGTTTCTTTCAATGTGGCGCAAAAACCTGAACCCAAGCCCCTTCCCTTGCGATGCACCCTCGATGATACCGGGAATGTCAGCCATAACAAACGATTTGCCGCCCCTGTAAGCAACTATCCCAAGGTTAGGCACAATGGTAGTAAAAGCGTAGTCAGCTATTTCAGGTTTAGCTGCAGATACCACGGAAAGCAACGTAGATTTACCTGCATTCGGGAAGCCTACCAGGCCAACATCAGCCAGTATCTTCAGTTCCAGCACATTCCATTCCTCTTTACCATCTTCGCCTGGCTGCGAAAAACGCGGCGTTTGCTGGGTTGCCGTTTTAAAGTGCCAATTCCCCTGGCCGCCCCTGCCGCCCGGTGTTAATATTTTTGTCTCACCATCCTGGGTGATCTCAAAAATAACCTCACCGGTTTCTGCATTTTTAACCGTTGTACCCAAAGGCACTTCCAAAATCTCGTCCCTTCCCGTTTTACCGCTTCTTAAAGAGCTTCCGCCCGGGTCGCCGTCACCGGCGATTACGTGCTTACGGTATTTAAGGTGCAGCATAGTCCATAACTGGCTGTTTCCTTTCACGATAACATGACCACCACGTCCGCCATCGCCTCCATCGGGGCCGCCTTTTGAGGTCAGAATATCGCGATGTAAATGAGATGAGCCCGCCCCTCCGTGCCCGGAACGGCAGCATATCTTCACATAATCAACAAAATTGGAACCTTGAGACATTTTGATTTCGGATTTACGAATTACGATTTCGGATTTGTTTATTCAGGATTTCTAAATCCGAAATCGAAAATCCGAAATTAAGAGTGTTCGAAAGATTTATATCTTGCTAAGATATGGTTTTTCGGTGTTTATTCACATTTTCTGTTTGTAAATAAGTGATAATGTGATTATTAACATTTTATTGATTGGCAAATGTACTGATTTAATGACGTATTTTTATGTCAGTAATGCCAGCAAAATCAGTTCATAACAGCGTTAGCGTCAAGCAACTACTCAATTTAATTCCAGATGAGGAGCTTGGCCGTTTAGCGGGAGAAACAGGCGTTGATTACTGGGCCAGTGTTTTATATGGTAAAAGTATGTTCTACTTACTTTTATACGGTTTGGCCGATAGTGAGAAAACAAGTTTAAGAAGTCTGGAGGATATTTTCAATTCGCGGCGGTTTAAGTACCTTTTTAACCTGGATCCCGAACAAACAACACGATACAATTCTATTTCATCCCGGTTGGCAACAATGAATGTTTCTTTTTTTGAAGAAGCACATAAATTGATTTTTGCTGTTTTTCGAGATCATTTTTCGGAAACCGAAGCCTTGGGTTATAACATTGTCCGGGTAGATTCTACTATGGTTGCCGAAACAGCCAGCAAGCTTGGAAAGGGAATGCATGTAGGTAGTAAGAATAACAAAAATCAGATAAAATACACCGTTTGTCTTGAAGACTTATTACCCAGCAGCGTACAGATATTTACCGAACAAAAACACTTAAATGAAGACCTGACCATACCCACGTCCATCTTAAAGATGATAGACCCACGTCCTGATACCGTTTTTGTGTTCGACAGAGGGGTAAAGTCCCGTAAAGCCTATGAAGATATAACCAAAAAGGAATGGATGTTCGTAACAAGGGTTAAGGAAGATACCCGTTACGAAGTTGTAGAAGAATTGAATACGGTTAAAGGTTCTCAGATAGGGAATCTATTTATTGAGTCTGATACTTGGGTCTATTTATATGATGGGAAAAGCAAAAAAACCAATATCCCCTTTCGTTTGATAAAAACAAAAAATGAACAGGGAAAGTCTTTTTTATTTCTGAGCAACATGAAAAATTCCACAGCGGAAGAAATAATAATGATCTATAAGAAACGGTGGGATATCGAGGTGTTTTTCAGATTTATCAAGCAGGAATTGAACTTTAGCCACTTTATCTCTACCAATATCAACGGTATCAAGATTATCGTTTATATGACATTAATCCTGTCCATGCTCATTCATATTTACAAGAAATACAACGATGTAGGCTTTAAAACCGCTAAACGAAGGGTGAAAATTGAACTGGACGACCTGCTAACCGCCTTGATCGTACAGGCTTCCGGCGGTGACCCTACCATCTTTTTTCATGGCCCTTAATTTTTTGTGAAATCTTTCGAACACTCTTAATCCGAAATCCGAAATTAAAACAAATCCAAAATCAGTAGGAGGTTATTACAGCACTGATTGCATCAAATATTTCGCCAATTGAGCCTATGCCGTTTATGCTTTTAAATTTATTTTGGGTTTTATAGAAACCGGCAACGGGTGCCGTCTTATCGTTATACTCTTTAATGCGTTTACGGATCACTTCAGGATTAGCATCATCGGGTCGGCCCGAATCCTTACCGCGCAATAATAAGCGTTGTTCCAACTCGGCATCTATTACCTCAAGCGCTATCATACCTGATATTGGCGCCTTTTTAGTTTCCAGCAAGTTGTCCAAAGCTTCGGCTTGGGCCACTGTGCGCGGGAAACCATCAAAAATAAATCCCTTTGCGTCTTTATTGGCATCCAGCTTATGACTGATCATACCGATCACTACTTCATCCGGAACCAATGTGCCATGATCCATCAGTTTCTTTGCTTCCAGGCCAAGTTCTGTACCCTGCGCAATTTCGCTGCGCAATAAATCGCCGGTTGAAAGATGGATCAACCCATATTTTTCAATAAGCTTTTGCGACTGCGTACCTTTCCCGGCTCCGGGAGGACCAAACAATACAAGGTTAAGCATGCTGTGATTAAATTAAAGCCTTCCGGTACAATGCAGAAAGGCTTTGGCTTAAGTCTGAAGTCGAAAGTCTTAAGTCCGAAGTCGTGCCCGGTTCGCCCGAGACTTGAGACTTAAGACTTTCGACTTAAAACTTAAAACAAGTGCACTTGAAGGGAGTCGAACCCCTAACCTCCTGATCCGTAGTCAGGTGCTCTATCCAATTGAGCTACAAGTGCAGTATTCTATCTAAATATTCGCGTCCGATACCTGATTTAAGGTACTTTTCGCGGTTTACAGCTTCTAACAAAGTTTCAAAGCTTTCCGAATAAACCTTTACCC
>Ga0206794_1196_pt1 | contig 13707 bp, 8 predicted proteins | sample Alteio_BWOrgCont_70_FD_152877 | JGI IMG/M metagenome (GOLD analysis project Ga0206794, IMG submission 152877) | Enriched cells from forest soil in Barre Woods Harvard Forest LTER site, Petersham, Massachusetts, United States -... | ecosystem: Environmental > Terrestrial > Soil > Temperate forest > O...
ATATTTCCGCTGTTGCCCGACAGTGATAAGACATACAAGGCAATAGTGACTTTTCCCGATGGATCAAAAAGCACCTATGATTTGCCCAACGTGAGGCCGGACGGGATAAACCTGGCTGTCAATAATAACAACCCGGATAGCCTGAAAATTAAAGTGGCCACAAATGCTGTGTACTTTAAGGAATACCGTAATAAAGGGTTTTATATTGTAGCGCAAAGCGGCGGTACCATCTGCTATACCGCGCAGGCTACCTTGCAGGGCCTGGTTTATACAGGGTCGATCCCCAAGAGCAGGTTCCCGACAGGGGTTTTGCAGGTAACCCTTTTTGCAGCCAACGGCGAGCCACTGAGCGAACGCATCGTTTTTATCCAGCATAACGATGCTTTAGATCTCTTATTAAATGCGGATCAGTCATCATACAAAACAAGGCAGCTTGTAAAAATGACCGTTACCGCAAAAAGTAAAGCATTGCCTGTTCAGGGTAGTTTTTCAGTAGCTGTAATTGACGAAACAAAAGTGCCGGTTGAGGAGGATGCAGAAACTACGATCTTAAGTAGCTTGCTGCTTACCTCCGACTTGCGGGGATATATCGAACAGCCTAACTATTATTTTAACCATTCGGACAGTAAAAAACTTGCCGACCTGGATATATTGATGCTTACCCAGGGGTACAGACGGTTTTCGTACACCAATATATTGGCCGACAAATATCCGCCGCTCACATTTTTGCCTGAAAAAGGGATAGATATTTCGGGGACGCTGCGTACCAGTACCGGGGTGCCTGTTTTCAGGGGGAACGTGAACCTGCGTATGCCCATAAAGCACTTGTCGGAAAATGCAACAACCGATGCGAACGGCCAGTTTAAATTTTCAAACATCTTTATTCCTGATTCCACTAAAATAATATTAACCGGCAAGAGTCTTTCGGGCAATAACGAGCTGATGCTATTACCAGATGCGGCATCTTTTCAGCCGCTCACTAAAAGTTATAACAATACCGGCGAGATCACAAATATCGACAGCGCGCTTAGTGTTTACCTGGAAAACAGCAAAAAACAGTTCGAACACTCGCATGTGCTGAAGGAGGTGGTGATCAGGAGCACGGCAACACCTAAAATAGTGCATGTGAGTTATAGCTCGCTATCAGGATTAAGCCCCGTACCCGACCAGGTTTTAGGCCCTGAAACGTTAAAGGAGTGCGGGATTGATTTTGAAGGTTGTGTATTACCCCTGGTGTTTGGCTTATGGCATGTTGATAATAAATATTACATTAAAAAGGATTACGATGCCGGGAACAAAACGCCGCTTATGGTTTTTGTAGATGGCAGGGCGATCGATGATTATTCTGTATCACAACTGAGACCAGCCGACATAGCATCAATTGAAGTGTATTTAAAAGACGGTGTTAGCGGGACAATGCGGTTTTATGGTTGCAATGGAATCATATCAGTCACCACTAAAAGTGATAAACCCGATCCCAAAGATATGCAGGCGGTTGACGTGAATACTTTACTATCACAAGGCAGTTCGATTACCCTTATGCCAAAGGGCTTTTATAGAGCGAGGATGTTTTATACCCCAAAATATGCCAACCAGCAAAGTATTTCAGAACAGGGGAGCGATCTGCGGAGTACCATCCATTGGGAACCAAATATACTTACTGATAAAAACGGCAATGCCTCGTTCGACTATTATAATGCCGACGGCAAAGGCACCTACCGCGTCGTGATAGAAGGCATTGACGGCGATGGAAATATCGGGAGGTTTGTTTTGCTGTACCAGGTGAGGTAGTGAGTGGTGAGTAGTGAATAGTGAGTCAGTATATTGCCTCCCCGCAAAACTTATATCATTCCAATCGATTTAATAATTGGCTTAAATATTCCCACTTTTGCCAAATATTAAAAACAACCAATGAACCACCTCGCCGACTCCACGTCCCCATACCTGCTGCAGCACGCTAATAACCCTGTCAACTGGTATCCCTGGGGCGCGGAGGCATTGCAAAAAGCTAAGGATGAAAACAAGCTCATCCTGGTAAGCATTGGCTATTCCGCCTGCCACTGGTGCCATGTGATGGAGCACGAGAGCTTTGAGGATGAAAAAGTGGCTGCCGTAATGAATGAATATTTCGTTTGTATAAAAGTGGACAGGGAAGAACGGCCCGATGTTGACCAGATCTATATGAGCGCGGTACAGTTAATGACCGGCCGCGGTGGATGGCCGTTAAATTGTATATGCCTGCCCGACCAGCGGCCCATTTATGGCGGCACTTACTTCCGCAAAAACGAATGGACAAGCCTGCTTTTTAACCTCGCTGATTTCTATAAACAAAAACCGGAAGAGGCTGAAGAGTATGCTGTCAGACTGACAGAGGGTATCCAGCAATATGAATCTGTAGCATTTGTCAAGGACCAGCCGGCTTATACCAAAGACGATCTTGAATCAATTATAAACAACTGGAAAAGATATTTCGATAAAACCGAAGGCGGCCTGGGCACAGCCCCGAAATTCCCTATGCCAAATAACTGGCAATGTTTAATGCGTTACGCGCACCTGGCAAAGGACGAAAATGTTGCCGGCGCCGTAAAATTGACCCTGCATAAAATGGCTTTCGGCGGTATTTACGATCATATCGGCGGCGGATTTGCGCGTTACGCTGTGGACGGCCGCTGGCATGTGCCGCACTTTGAAAAAATGTTGTATGACAATGCGCAACTGATCAGCCTTTATGCCGAAGCCTTTACCTGGAACCCTGACCCGCTTTATAAAAAAGTGGTGGACGAGATCATCAGTTTTTCCTTACGGGAATTAACTTCACGCGAATTCGGTTTTTACTCCGCCCTTGATGCCGACAGCGAGGGCAAGGAAGGCAAGTTTTACATCTTTACCAAAACCGATATCGAGCAGATATTGGGACAGGATACTGAATTGTTTTGTATCTATTATCACATTACCGATGACGGCAATTGGGAGGAGGAACAGTCAAATGTCTTGTTCCGCAGGGAAAGTGATGAAGACCTTGCTAAAAAATTAGGATTACCCGTTAATGAACTCCTTAAAAAGATCGAAGCATCCCGGCAAAAAGTATTTGAAGCCCGAAGCCATCGCGTACGTCCAGGCCTTGATAATAAAATACTGGCCTCGTGGAACGGGTTAATGCTGAAAGGTTTGTGTGATGCTTACCGGGCATTTAACAATCCTCAATACCTGGATATCGCCTTAAAAAATGCCGCGTTTATTTTGGATAATCTTTTGACTAATGAAGGAAGATTAAGCAGGATACATAAAAAAAGTACAATCAAAAAAGTCTCCCCGCCAGCTGGCGGGGGAGATTTAGAGAGGGCTTCGGTTGATTGGGCCGAAGCCATCGCTTTTTTAGACGACTACGCCAACATAACCGATGCCTTTATAGCATTATACGAAGTTACTTTCGATGAGCAATGGCTCAACCATGCCAAAAAACTAACCGACCAGGCTATTGATCATTATTATGATAAAGACAACGGCATCTTTTTTTATACTGCCAATGACGACGAGCAGCTGATAGCCCGTAAATCAGAAATTATGGATGGGGTAACGCCGGCGTCAAATTCTGTAATGGCGCGAAACATTAAAAAGCTTGGGCTGTTATTTGATGACGAACAATACCATGCCATTGCCGACCAGTTGTTGGCAAACATTGTTCCGCAAATTGCTAAATATCCATCAGCATATTCAAACTGGATAATGCTGATACTTGAACAGGTTTTTGGAACCTACGAAATTGCTATAACAGGTAACAATTTTGATAGTACGAGGGCTGAAATGGAAAATAATTACGTTCCCAACAAAATTATCTTGGGAGGTACAAAAGGAAGTTTACCTTTGCTGCGGGATAAGTTTGGCGCTGTTACGCAGCTGTTTATCTGCAAAGATAAAACCTGCGGGCTACCCGTTCTTACTGTTACTGAAGCGCTAAAACAAATAGTCGTCTGAACCGTTGATTAAGCTGATTTTTTTGATTGCCACGAACATTTTAATTAGAAAAATCTCATAAATCAAGTTAATCAACGGTTCAGACAAAAAATAAAATCAAAAAACACATTTATAATGAAGATTAACCCCCAACACGTAGTGTCATTAACTTACGATTTGTATGTTGACCAGGAAGACGGCTCTGAAGCTTTGCAGGAAAGCGCAACCGAAGAACAGCCGCTTACTTTTTTATACGGAGCAGGACAAATGCTTCCTAAATTCGAGGAAAACTTAAGCGCCCTTTCAACCGGCGACAGCTATGATTTCCGTTTGTCAGCCGAAGATGCTTATGGCGATTATGATGAAGAAGCCATAGCCAACCTGCCCGTTGATATGTTTAACGGGACAGAAGTGCCTGAGATCGGCAGCATCCTGCCTTTACAGGATAACAATGGCAACCGTTTCCAGGGCCAGGTAGTGTCCGTTGCCGAAGATTCGGTGATCGTTGACCTTAACCACCCGATGGCCGGCCAGGAGTTGCATTTTAAAGGCAACATTTTAGAAGTCCGCCCCGCAACTCCCGAAGAACTATCGCATGGCCACGCGCACGGCGCTGACGGGCATCACGGGCACTGATCTTTTGGTTCATAGTTGATGGTTCATAGTTCATGGCAGCTGCCGGAACGAAAATCAATCTTACAAGCTTTCCAACCCTCTTTACGGCCTGCCGTAGAGAGGGTCGAACAGCGAGGTCCCAACCGAAGGTCGGGAGGGTGAGTCAACTATGCGCCATGCAATCGCCCTATTGTATGATTCCCACGTCCTCCAACCATAAAGTATTTGTTACAATCCATAAAGTTGAAATCTTTTGCCAAAATTTGAGCCGCACATTTATCTCACATAAAAACCAGGCAAAATGACGAATCACGAATTCAACACAGTAAAAGTATCGGATGGTACTGAAATAGACCTTTATGCAGCTTTCCCGGAAGGAAACGGAAATTACCCGGCTGTTATTGTTATACAGGAAGCTTTTGGGGTTAACCACCATATCCGTAACGTATGCGAACGGTTTTGCAAAGAAGGCTATGCCGTGGTATCACCAGATATTTTCCACCGGACAGCTCGTCGTTTTGAAGGTTCCTATACCGATTTTTCAACCGTAATGCCACACTACCAGGCGCTAACTAAAGAGGGTCTTTCTGCTGATCTATGGGCATCTTTTGACTGGCTCACCCAGCAGGATAATGTGATAAAAGAAAAGGTCGGCAGCGTTGGTTATTGCCTGGGCGGGCGTGTTTCTTTTCTTGCCAATGCGGTTTTGCCCTTGTCGGCTGCCGTTTCTTATTATGGCGGTTCTGTTGAGCAGCTGGCTGATGAGGCGCCAAACCTGCATGCCGACCACCTGTTTTTCTGGGGCGGGCTGGATAAGCACATCACACCTGACAAGATCGATATCATAATTAACGCCGTAAAGGCAGCCGGTAAAAATTATACCAATGTGGTAATTTCATACGCCGACCATGCCTTTAGTTGTGACGAACGCCCCAGTTATAACCCACGGGCGGCAAAAGAAGCCTGGGCTCATACATTGGCATTTTTTGAGAACAGGCTGAAATAACTATTTTCCTCCACCGGTTGCATTTCTGAAAGAATAAATTAAATTCGTTCCCTCGGGGGTCAAAATTATAAACCACCTTTTTTCGGGCGAAACGATTTATTCATGTGCTTTCCACCCGCTTAATCAACTTTTAACTAAAAATAGTTATAATTGTCAAATCAACGATTAAAACACGGGATAATTTAAGGCCAGGAAACACAGATGGGAATTGTGTTGAACGGGATATATAAAATACGCAACCAATTTAAACAGCAATATGAGCAAGTTCACGTCAATAGATTACGTCATTTTTATTGTCTACTTTTTTATCGTGTCGGGTTATGGCGTCTACATTTACCGCAAAAAAAAGAAAGCGGTTACCGATACCCATGATTTCTTTTTGGCGGAAGGTTCCCTCACCTGGTGGGCGATAGGCGCTTCATTGATAGCCTCCAACATCTCGGCCGAACAATTTATCGGAATGAGCGGTAATGGATACAGCATCGGTATAGCGGTGGCTGCTTACGAATGGATAGCTGCAATTGCGTTGATCATTGTTGCCGTTTGGTTTATCCCGGTATATCTTAAAAATAAGATATTCACTATGCCGCAGTTCCTGAAAACGCGTTATAACGAAACGGTGGCACTTATAATGGCCATTTTTTGGCTGTTCCTGTATGTTTTTGTCAACCTCACCTCTATATTATTTCTCGGCTCACTGGCCATCAATAATCTTATGGGCGGCACCCCCGCATCGTTCGAGATCATCATGATCGCACTATCAGTATTTGCAGTGATTATCACATTGGGCGGTATGAAGGTTATCGGTTTTACTGATGTTATACAGGTAAGTGTGCTCATCATCGGTGGTTTGGCAACAACTTATATCGCCTTAACAGTAGTTAGCAAGGCATTTGGTTTTGGCGAAAATGCTATTGAGGGATTTAACCAGCTCATCAAAAACGCCCCCGACCACTTCCACATGATATTTGCCAAACCTGGGCCCGGTACGCCGCAGCACCAGGTAGATAATTACCTTACCGTACCGGGCTTGCTTTCATACGTTGCCGGTATCTGGATAATAAACCTTAATTACTGGGGCTGCAACCAATACATTACACAGCGCGCGCTGGGCGCCGACTTGCAAACCGCCCGCAAAGGTATTTTGTTTGCCGGTTTCCTGAAACTGCTGATGCCTATAATTGTTATGCTGCCGGGGATTGCTGCCTATGTACTGCATCAAAAAGGTATGCTGCAGGCCGAAATGGCAATCGGCAGCAAGCATGGCGAAGTAATGTCGGATAACGCCTATTCCGCTATACTCGGCTACCTGCCAAACGGCTTGATAGGTTTGTCACTCGCGGCGCTTACTGCAGCCATTGTGGCTTCTCTCGCGGGTAAGGCAAATAGTATATCTACCATATTTACACTTGATGTTTATAAAAAATATATTAAAAAAGATGCAGACGAAAAGGGGATGGTTTGGATAGGCCGGATAACTATCGTCGCAGCGTTGATAATAGCAATCGCTTTTACATGGAATGATACACTTGGCATTGGCGGCCAGGGCGGTTTTACCTATATTCAAAAATATACCGGCTTTATTAGCCCCGGCGTGTTTGCAATGTTTATACTCGGTATGTTCTGGCGGCGCACTACAGGAGCGGCTGCAGTTGCCGGCGTTATTACCGGTTTCGCGCTTTCAGTAGTGTTCAATGAATTTGCGCCTACCTGGTTTGGGCACGAAACTATTCTTTACACAGCTTATAAAAACGCCGAGGGCGTTTACGAAATCCCATTTCATATCTGCATGGGCCTCGCTTTTGCATTTACTATGCTGGTAATGATAGTTATCAGCCTTGGCGGCCCCAAAATAAACCCCAAAGCTTTTGTGCTCGATAAATCGATGTTCAAAGTATCGCCGGGAATACTGGCAATGATCGTTATTACATTGCTCATAATTTCAATGCTTTATGTAAGGTTTTGGTAAGAAAAACTTGATTTATATTTGTCAAAATATGAGCTATTATGTTCGATAACTTAGAACAAACCTTCCGCTGGTACGGGCCGCCTGATCCGGTTACTTTAGCTGCCATAAGGCAAACGGGGGCTACTGGTATAGTAACCGCCCTGCACCATATACCGGTTGGCGTGGTATGGAGTTTGGAGGAGATAGAAAAGCGCAAAAATGTTATCCTTGATGCCGGGCTTAACTGGTCGGTGGTAGAGAGCGTGAACATCCACGAAAGTATAAAAACTGCCGGCCCAGACAGGGACCAATACATAGAAAACTACATCACCACCCTCACCAACCTGGCGCAGGCCGGCATTAAAACGGTTTGCTATAATTTTATGCCGGTGCTCGACTGGACGCGCACCGACATTGATTACCGCCTGCCAAACGGCGCATCGGCGCTGCGGTTTTATGCGCCGGCGCTGATTGCTTTTGACCTGTATATATTTGAGCGTGAAGGCGCCCGGAATGAATATACAACGCATCAGCAGCAGGATGCCAAATTGTTTTTGGATGGGCTGTCTGAGGCTGAAACAAACACGCTGATCAATAACGTTATGGCCGGTTTGCCCGGCACCAGGGACGTGTTTACTATTGATGAATTTAAACTAAAGATAAAAGCTTACGAGCATGTTGACGCTGGTACATTAAAACAAAACCTGGCCTGGTTTTTACAGGCTATCATCCCCGAAGCTGAGAAACTGGGCGTTAAAATGTGTATCCACCCCGATGACCCGCCTTTCCCGCTGTTGGGTTTGCCGCGCGTTGTTTCTACCGAAAAGGACCTGGCCGACGTTATAAATGCATGCCCTTCACCAAGTAACGGCCTTACTTTTTGCACGGGTTCGTTAGGGGCCAGGCGGGATAATGACCTGCCTGGAATAGTTAGCAGGCTTGGGGAGCACATCCATTTCCTTCATTTGCGCAATGTACAACGCGAATCTAACGGTAGTTTTCACGAGGCAGATCATTTAGGGGGCAGCACCGATATGTATGCGGTAATGAAAAATATAGTACTTGAACAAAAAAAGCGCCGCGAAAGCGGCAGGGACGATGTAGCTATCCCCATGCGCCCCGATCACGGCCATAAGCTGCTGGATGATTTTAAATATGATACCTTTCCCGGTTATTCAGCTATCGGGCGTTTAAAGGGCCTCGCTGAGTTAAGAGGTTTGGAGCTTGGGATAAAGAGAAGTTTAATTGTCTGAACCGTTGATTTTTCACGAGAGGTTTATTTTTAAAGGTGTTCAAGAGGGCTTCGCCGTTAAACTGATTTTATTGATTTAGCAGATTTCAACAAAATAAAAAATCAGGTTAATAAAGTAAATCAGTTTAATCAACGGTTCAGACTAATTAATAAAAATCGAGCCCTCCTCCCGGCGTAACATAACATTTAATAATAATCCTTGATAAGATGGGCACCCCATTTAAAGTAGCAGGTTGAAATGTCCGGTCCTCCTCACTAAAAAGGTTAACATCAAGGTTAAATGTATGGTCATAGTCATAATAAGAGGATAAAAGACGAACTTTATAATCCGCCAGCCTGCCCAAGGGGCTTATTAATAACTCCACAGTGGCGTTAAAATAATCCGTTTCAATGTCTATAGTTTCAAAAGGCAGCTGGAATATATTTAAATAAGGGACAAACCCATAATAGCTGCCGCCAATTTTTAAGGGCCGGGTGACCATGTCAGTTTTGGCAAACACGGTGTCAAAAAAAAAGTGGAGGTCGGTGTCGGTATCTAAAGGCGCTTCGAAAATATAGCTATTAGTAGTGTAGTTATAGTTTTCAACCAATTTTCCGTTGACATCGGCAAAACTCCAGATACCGGTTTTTTTACCGTTATTATAATTCCCCGCCGCTATTACCGTTCTGCGGCGGAAATAGGCCTTGTAAGGGCCATGTTTTATGTTCTCATCAGATTTAAGCACATAAAATTTTTCAATTACCGAATCTGAAAGCCTGTTTCTTTTTGCCATTATTTCCTGTGCGAAACAATTTGTTAAACAGCAGGGGATAATGAGTAAAAGAAAAATATTTTTCATGCGTTACTGATTTCAGCCAATATAAAATATGTTAAGGCAATTTCAAAAGAGATTAGTGATTAGTCGGAAAGTCCGGAAGTCCGGAAGAAGCTGCAAACTGAACCTCCTTGCTACCGCTACTGCCACTCACCACTGCCCACTCACCGTTCACCACTCACTAAATCACTAATTCACTAAATCACCAACTAAATTTGTAACTCTTTATCCCTCTAATACCGTATTAATGCCAATGCGTTATTTTTTTGCAATATTATGCCTTTCCCTGGTACATAAGTTCTCTTATGCGCAAACGGATTTGCAGAAAAATACAAAGCCCGATTCTTCAATTTCAACGCCTGCAAACATTGACCGCTTAAATACCATAGCGCACACCATTTTTCTCGAATTTCCCGACTCTGCACATAAAATAGCGGGAAACGCCCTCCTGCTTTCCGAAAAATCAGACTATGCATTTGGTAAAGGCCGCAGTTTTTTAAATCTTGGTGTCATTTACTGGTCACAGTCGTACTACCCCGTTAGTTTATTTTATCTTAAATCAGCAATTACCAATTTACCCGCAAGTAAGCGGCTTTACCTCTCAGATGCTTATAAAGCGCTTGGACGAACCTATGCCGATCTGAAAGAATATAATGCCGCATTAAATAATTTGGATACAGCGCTTTATTTTGCAGGCAGAGATGTGGGAAGGCTGGCGGAGGTATATAGCGAAAGGGCCTATGTTTACTATAACCAGGAAAACTATGGCAAAGCAATGGAACTTGCCCGGTATTCCCTAAAATTGGACAGGAGCATTAAAGCTGAACCAAGCATTGCCATTTTATATGGTCATTTAAGCAGTATTTATGCGCATCAACTGGCGTTTAACGCTGCGCTGGCGTGTGCTGACACTGCCTATAACATGAGCCTTAAAATACATAACAGGCGCCTGCGCGCCTATGTGTATCTTGACTATGCGAGCATAAATAATAGATTGGGGAGATTTGATGAAGCAATTAATTATGCCCAAAAAGCGATCGCATTGTCGGACAGTATTGGTGTTATCGATGCGGAGACCAGGGCTTACGATGCCCTCGTTAACAGCTTTGAACAAAAAAATGAATTAAAAATGGCGCTTCTGTATCAAAGAAAATATAATTTGGTAAAGGATAGCCTGAATACACAAAACAAGTTAAAAACAATTGCCCTTATTCAGAATTACTATGAGCTTAATTCAAAAATGAAGAGTATAACGTTGATGCGGGCAAATGACCGGGTAAACAAAGCCAAGATCAAATCGCAGTATTTACTTATCGTAATACTTGTTTTAATGCTTATTGTTTTAATAGTGATGTTATCAGCCACTTATTATTTCTACAAGCAAAAGAAGGTGCTAAGCAGTAAGCTGCAATACCAGCATAAAGCGCTTTTAGAACAAAAACAGTTGATAGAAGCACAAACCGCCAACCTGCAAACGGTTAATGGCCTTAAGGACAAATTATTGGCTGTAATAGGGCATGACCTGCGCGCCCCCGTTGGTAACTTAAGCAATATCGTTGAGATGTTTGAAACCGGCTATCTTACGCCCGAAGAAGTACATCACTTAATGAAGAACATTAACCCTGTGGTAAAGGGCGCCGAACTAACACTCTTAAACCTTGTTGAGTGGGCGGGAAGCCAGATCCGGGGCCGCAATATCCAGTCGTCAAACGTTGATATATTTTTGCTTGGTGTAGAGATGGAGCAAACCTTCGTACACGCACTGCAGCTTAAAAATATAGAGTTTGTAAACCGTGCATACCCTGGCCAAAGGGTACTGGGTGATGAAAATCATTTAAAGGTGATATTGAGGAACCTGATCAGTAACGCCATTAAATTTACAAATAATAAAGGCAGCATTAAACTAAGCACAGATATTGAAAATAGTGAATTGATAATAAGTATCGAAGACAGCGGAAAAGGAATGACAAATGATGAAATAGCCAAACTATTTTCTTTTAATACCCATTTTTCAAATTCAGGTACTTCCGGCGAAAAAGGGACGGGCATCGGCCTGCTTTTGTGCAAAGAATTGGTTGAACTTAACGGCGGTAAACTAAAAATCAGGTCGACTTTGGGAAAAGGCAGCGTATTTTACTTTAATATGCCCCTTGCAAAAGCTTACGCCTGACGAATTTATAGCTGAATTTTACCTGTTTCCTATAATACATGCGGAAAAAGGCTGGTAATATACACACGTAATAGGCTGACTTAAAGGCACTACCCAAATTCACATGCAGAATTAGCCGTTTTAATTGCTAAATGTTCGATTAAATGTCATAAATAAGTAATTTATTGTATCTTTAAAACGTTATATACTCACACGGTGCTATAAACCAAATGCTGATTCCTTGATTTAATGTCGTTTTTAAAAACAGTGCTCGAGCCGCCTTCATACGGTTGGAGAGATGAAAGTGGTGATCTCACAAAACCACATCCCGGTCAAATTTTCAAAGAATTTTTTTCGAGATTAAATGTGTTCAAAAATAAAAAGAACTGGCTTTCTTTTACCAGTTGGATGCTGATTGTGTGCTTATCCCCGTTTTTCTTTTTATTTATATTCAAGTACTTCAGCATAACGGGACTAATAATTGCTTTTCTCTATAGCATGATAGTGATGGGCAGTCATGGCACCATCTGGCACCACCGGTATTGTACCCACAGGGCCTATAAGTTCAGGAATAATTTCTGGCGGTTTTTTACCCAAAACCTTACCCTTAAAATTATCCCGGAGGAGATATACGCCATATCGCATCATGTGCACCATGCGCTTTCTGATCAGCCGGGCGACCCGTACAATGCCCAGGGCGGTTTTTTATATTGCTTTTTAGCCGATGTAAACCACCAGCCCATAGCACGCAATATGAGCGAAAAGGATTATAACCATTGCTTAAAATTAATGGACCATACCGGCATACATCCAAATACGTATGCCCAGTATAAAAAATATGGCACTATTGCCAATCCAACCCGTACAATTATTGGCATTATACTGAACTGGAGTTTTTGGTTTACCGTATTTTATCTAATAGGCGGCGCTGCACTTGTTTGCACCATGTTTGGAGCTGCGGGTTTTTGGGCCGTGGGCGTGCGCACTTTTAATTACGAGGGACATGGAAAAGGCAAGGATATGCGTCGCGATGGTGTTGATTATAACCGCGACGACATGTCGGTTAACCAGATATGGCCTGGTTTTGTTGCTGGCGAGTGGCATAACAATCACCATTTGTTCCCAAAAAGCGCCCGTTCGGGATTTAAACCTTACCAGGTGGACACAGCCTGGTATTACATTAAATTTATGAGCATGATAGGCGCTGTGAGCTCTTATAACGATTCAAAAAAACAGTTTTACCTGGAGTATTTTAAAGAGCCGGCTAAAATTAAAAAGGAAAGGGTCTTTAAGCTGGATAAGGTTGTAATTGAGAAAGTCCCGGCGATAACGCCTCCGTGATTTTTCTTGCTTGAACCAGGCTCCCTTGCACCACGAATAAAAGCCGGGATATGATAGTCACGATAAATTGATTCGAATTTTTTTATTCGGCTCCCCTATATTAATTTTTATTCCTGATTAACAATATTTCTTTGCTACGTTTTATTGCTTGTTCAAAAGAGCCGGTAACGTTCGCTTTCCCGATTTGAAACAGCAGGCGTGCTTTTTTTAGCTCCATCATCACCTGTTCGCCGTTTACTTCCGAAATAATAAGCTTTGTGCCATTGGCTTTGATCTCTTTGTTTACATCTTTTAGTATTTGTATCCCCGTAGCATCAATTACGGGTACATTTCTCATCCTGATGATAAGTACTTTAGCGGGCTCTTCGATAACCTTCATCGCGTCCTTAAATTTAAAAGCGGCGCCAAAAAATAACGGCCCGTATATTTCAAAAACGTCGACGCCTTCCGGTAATTCAGGCCTGTTTAAATCGTCATCAAGAATGTCGGATGAAAAGTGCACATGTGCCACCGAACTTATTTTCATCATATCCCGCATAAACAAAAACGCGGCTAATATCATTCCTATTTCAATTGCAACAGTCAAGTCAACCAATACTGTCAACAGGAATGTAATGATCAAGACGG
>Ga0206794_1199_pt1 | contig 13597 bp, 19 predicted proteins | sample Alteio_BWOrgCont_70_FD_152877 | JGI IMG/M metagenome (GOLD analysis project Ga0206794, IMG submission 152877) | Enriched cells from forest soil in Barre Woods Harvard Forest LTER site, Petersham, Massachusetts, United States -... | ecosystem: Environmental > Terrestrial > Soil > Temperate forest >...
TGCAAAAATCATAGGTCTGGTAATTTCTTCTGTCTCCCTGGTGGGCGTTCGACCCCACATAGCAAACCCCGCTTGTGGTCGGCATAAACATATAAAGACCATAGTCTTTTGCCAGGTAGACCGCCGGTTCGGTCCAACCGGTGTCGGTGCGATGGCTGACCCAAACAAGGGAGTGTTTTCCGTCGCCCTTGCCGCCGGCGAGGTAGAGGGATCTGCCATCCATGGAAAACGTAGGTGTATTGTAATTAGGGAAAAGCATTTCAGGGCCTTTCCAGGACCCGCCGTCGTAGCGAAAGACCCGGATGCTCGCGCCCGGAGCAAACCAGTGAAAGGCCCTCACATAATAAAACTCCTTTCCATCTGCCGACCAGGCACAGCGACCCATCGAGATCCCGCTGTCGGGGATCAGCATGGAGGAGGCAAATACTTTTGGCGTATCGCCGGGTGGTGTTTGACCAAGATAGGCATCAGGGGTGGAAAAAAAGGAATGCTGCCCTTTGACCGGGTGCATGCAGATCAGTAGGATGAAAAGTGGCAAGGTTGTTTTCATCACCCGAAGTTATACCGATGAAGGGGAAACCGGACCTTTCCGGCCGTGTCAACTTTGTTCAAGACATTTCACGATGATTTTCAAATGGATGCGCAGTTGACCGCATGATCGGCTTTTTTTCAGAAATTGCATTTTATATGAAAAGACAAACTAATCGCGCAATAGGGACTATGCTATGCCTGGCTTTTGCATTGGGCGGCAATGCCCAGCCCGTTAAAATGCATGGCCGGTTAAAGGTAGTGGGGACGCAGCTGATGGATGAGCACAACCGGCCCTATGCGCTGCGCGGCATGAGCCTTGGCTGGAGTTGTTGGTGGCCGAGATTTTATACTGCCGGGACTGTGGACTGGCTGTATGCCGATTGGAATTGCTCTGTGATCCGGGCTGCTATGGCCGTGACACCCAGGGGAGGATATGAAGATGACCCGGCGGGTTCTAAAAAGCTGGTCGAGACGGTAGTGGACGCAGCGATCCAATCCGGCATTTATGTGATCATCGACTGGCATGGCGAGCACCTCAAAGCGGAAGAAGCAATCCCCTTTTTTCGCGAAATGGCGGCCAAATATTCGAAATACCCCAATGTCATCTATGAGGTGTTTAATGAACCGGCGGAGGAAACCTGGCCGGAGGTAAAAGCTTATGCCGAAGCGGTCATCAAAGTCATCCGGGAGAAAGACCCCAACAATCTCATTCTCGTGGGCAGTCCCCGGTGGGACCAGGAGCTACAGCTGCCTGCGGCGGACCCGATAAAGGGGTATTCGAACCTGATGTACACGATGCATTTTTATGCAGGTACGCACAAGCAATGGCTGCGCGACAGGACAGACGCCGCTATCAGGTCGGGTCTGCCGGTGTTCATTTCAGAATCGGGGGGGCATGGAGCACACCGGTGATGGCCCGCTCGACTACAAGGAGTGGCAGGCTTATATCGATTGGATCAACAAGAACAATTTCAGTTGGATAAGCTGGGCGGTGATCGACAAGAAGGAGACCGATGCCGCTGTATATCCTTCGGCCGCCTCGACCGGACATTGGAAAGACAGCGATCTGACCGAGTACGGCTTAAAGGTAAGGGGATATCTCAGGGGGTACCCGTCCGTGAGTCATTAGGCCTATCCATCTATGGGCTCCCACAGCTCGATCTTGTTGCCTTCCGGATCGATGAGCCAGCCAAAACGACCAAAATCATACTCCTGGATCTCGCCGGAGACGGTGACGCCATCCGCCTTGAGCTCTGCCAGCAATGCCCGCAGATCGGAGACCCTGAAATTGATCATATAGGATTTTTCGCCCGGGTTAAAATTTTCGGCGTCTTCTTTGAAAATCGCAAACGTCGTACTACCGGTAGTCTGGCTGCCCGGATCTTCGGCCCATTTGAACTGCATAAAGCCATATTGAAATTCAATTCCCAGATGCTGGGTGTACCATTCCATGAGCTGCTTGGGTTCGCGTGCCTTGAAAAAGACCCCGCCAATACCGGTGATTTTTTTGCATAAAAGTATATTTGTCAAATAGTAAGATACAAAACTAGCTCTTCCGCTTTAGGATCAACGCCGTGATCAGCGAGATCGCGAGTCCCACCGGCAATACCTCTAAATAAGTAAAAAGTACCACCATGATGGGGTTCTTATACATCCTGCTCATGTTGTTGATGGAATCCAATCGTTTTTGCAGCGCCTCCGGCGACAGACCGCTGTGCTGCGCCTTCAGGATCAGCGCGGCCGAATACTTTTCCATATAATCGGGCATAAAGCCGTAGTACTCGACCAGCCAGGTCCCCACATAGATGGTCGACCCGATCAGCGAAATACCCAGGCCGATCAAAAATGCCTGCTTAAAGCTGACCATCCCCTGGTTGTACTTGTCCCGAAAATTTTTGGTCCCGACAAAAATAAACGAGAAGGCAATGATCATCGAGCTGTACCCGACTATCTCGTTATCGATATGCCCGTGGAACGCTTTTGCCAGCCAGGTAAAGGAGAGGACAAAGGCGATCAGAATGACCCCTGAGACCAGCCCAAAAACGAGGATATTCTTTTTCATGTTTAAATCACTTTGTGCCCCCAAATTGGATGATTTCTACGACTTTGCTTTCATACTTTCGGGTGATTTTGACCAGCTGAACCCGAAATTACCGGATCAACCTCAGCTTTTTCGACTTCTCTATTGCCTGGGTCCGCCGTCGTACATCCAGCTTTTCAAAAATCCGGGAACAATGCGTTTTGACCGTATTGAGCGACACAAAAAGCCGATCGGCGATCTCCTGGTTGCTGAGACCCTCTGCTATCAGCTGCAGCACCTCCTGTTCCCGTCCGCTCAACCCCAGCCGGGCCAGCTCCTTTTCATCGATGCCCTGCACCGGAGTCTCCTGCCCGCGAACCTCGGGCGCCGGCTCCACCACGACCACCGTCCGCACCTTTGGCCTGGCCAGCTTGAGCGCCAGCCAGATGCCCAGCCCTGTAAAAACAAGGGCCAATGCGCCACTGTAGACCTCGATGGCATGGTCAAAAATGATAAATCGCCATTCCAGCCATTTCAGCAGGAGCAGCAATCCCGCCAGCGCGAGCCCATATAGGAGGATATTCCGGCGCATTTCTTATTAAAAATACGCAAATGGCGGAAAGCCGCTTTTCAATAAATTTACAGGGTATGAAAAAGATGTTGGTTATACTGGCGGTCTTGTGCGTCCATCATGCCCTGGCTCAGACCGATACGGCGGGTAGCTCGCGTGGGGCCGGCGGCGCCTCCTCTGACCTGGGCGCCAATCCGGCTTCCGGCATGGTCCTGCACGTTTGGGAAGCCGAGGATAAGGATGGAAAGATGCAGATCTTCAATGTCCGCGACACGTTTTATGGTAAAATGATCTATAGCGGGCGGGTGTTCGAGGCCGACGGCAAGACCTACAAAAAAGACATCCATAATCCCGATACGGCGCTCCGGTCGCGATCCCTGGAAGGATACACCCTGGTCAGCGGGTTGACCTTCAAGGATGGCAAATGGGTTAACGGCAAGATCTATGACTTCGACAGCGGTAACTATTACGATGTCAACCTGGAAATAAAGGATGGGGTGCTGTATATGCGGGCATACAAGGGCAAGCCGATCTTCGGGAAAACCATTAAATGGAACCTGGTTCAATAAAGCCTCATCGGACTACACCCGCGATCACTACTTTTTCAGGTTAAACTTTCCATTGGTGATATACTGAACAGAATCGTAGTAGTTCATAGTGTTCATGTTCAGGATCTCCCCGGTACAGGTGCCATCAAAAGTTCCAGAGATCGTGGAATCGGTGAGATAGGTGATGGTTACCGTATCGGGAAAGGCCTCAAACCCGACGTCGGCGTTAAAATTCCAATTCCCATAGTTATAGATCGTAAATGCGCTCTGGTTCTCAAGGTCGTAGCCGGAAGCCGGATAGATACCCACCGTGATGGGCGAGTTGTCAGCCTTAATCAAATTAAAAGCGAGAAAAAAGACCTTGCAACATGCGGAATCTCCGTAGGCGATGTAATTGAAACTATTGTCGCTTGTGTCCACAGTCCCATTGTTGTACGTCGAAAACATCCCGTTGACGTACATGGAGAAGCCATATGGAATATTGCCGGTTGGGGGATTGGTCGATCCACCCGGAGGCGGCGGGATCGGGGGCAAAAATTGCCTGGAGCTGATGATCGGAATTACGATTATCCCGCATTACAGCGCAAATAATCACCGGGACCGCTGGAATAATCAATATCGGTTTTCCGGACGTTAAGGACAGGATAGCTTTGCTCCAAATCAACAAACATGAGAACAAAGCTGTTACTCCTCGCATTTTTAGGCATGAGCATCCTGAGCTGCAAAAGCAAAACGGAAAGCGCCCTGGACGATATGGATAGTTTCGTCACCAGGTGGGAACACAAGCTCGCTTCAGGAAGCATAAGTAAGGAAGACAAGCAGGCGTTCAGCAAAGAAGTGACTGAGCTGGACGTCAAATACAAGGACCTCCAAAGCCAGGCGGCCACAATGACGCCGCAGGAGCAGACAAGAGCGATGGATCTCGGCCAACGGATGTCCGCACTGATGCTCAATAATGCTCTGAGTGACCATTGAGGTCCGGAGCGCTGCGAACATGGCATGGTCCGGGAATAGGATTGAGCCGTTTCATTTCCCTGAATGCTACGGTGCCTTTTTTAATTTTTTTAATAAAGCCGGCAGGGCTATGCCCACCCATACGACATTTACCACCATAGAAGGGATGGCGTGGTGGTACAGCGTATTGACGATCAGCGCGCCGCTTCCGGCGATATTCAACACGTAATACGGCGTAGATTCGGCAGAGAGTTTCCCATAGATGTTCAAAGCATAAGCTGCAACTACGAGGATGGAACCGAGCCATCCCACGACATCGACTATCGGCATGTGGGTATAAAATAATTAATTTGCAAGGTAGGATTTTGAACTTACTCTGTTCTCAGGCTCTTGACCGGATTGTTCCTCGCCGCCTTTATTGCCAAAGAGCTCACTGCCCCCAGCGCGATCAGCAGCGCGGCTACTCCGGCCAGCATGAACACCCACCAGCTGATGGCAATGCGATACGCATAATCCTGTATGCATCGATGCAGGGCAAGCCATGCCAGCGGCCAGGCGATGAGGTTGGCGATCAACACCAGCCCGATAGAATGTTTGGACAGCAGGAAGACGATATCCTATAGGCCGCCGATTCCGTCAGCACGATGCTGTTCGGTTTTTGTAAAGCGGTTTGCCGGTCTCCTTTCAGGAGCGGAAAATCGAACACGTGGAGAAAGGAAGTGTCGACGAAAAAGGCCTGTGGAAAGAAAACCCGTTTCTCTCCATAGGTCATCTCGTATTGATCATAGTCCTCGGTGATCGATGCGGCGACTCCGGGCATAGAATTAATGTACCTTCGGTAGCAGAGTTATCACCGTATAAAAAGTCGAAATATGGATATAAAGAGAGGGGGTTCGCAGCCTTCCACCAAGGGGCCGGAAGATTGGTTTACGGGGACCGTTCGCATTGATCCCTTATTTCAGGCAAACGAGTCGGCCCGTGCCGCCGGCGGGGCGGTGACTTTTGAACCCGGGGCGCGGACAGCCTGGCATACCCATCCGTTGGGGCAGACGTTGATCGTGACGGCGGGGTTCGGTTGGGTACAACGGGAAGGCGGTCCCATCGAAGAGATCCGGCCCGGTGATGTGATATGGTTTGCGCCGGGCGAAAAACACTGGCATGGGGCGTCGCCGACCACCGCAATGACACATATCGCCATCCAGGAAAATCAGAACGGCAAAGTCGTTGAGTGGATGGAAAAAGTGACGGATGAGCAATATAAGAAGTAATATGGTCATATGTAACTGCAAAACATTTGGCGGAAGTGTTTTGGTCTCTCTTATCCTCTTTTCGGGAACGGACGCCAGCGCACAACAGACCAGGATGACCCGTCTGGCAAAGCTGGTCTGGAGCTGGTTCCCGTGATACCCCTCATCCCGGACATGAAAATTAAATGAGGGGAGGGCGGACCCTGGCATAAGAATTTCATTACCTGGGTCAGAGCCGATATTGGCTTGTTTAAAGTAAAAAATTATGAACAAGATACTGTTAGGCCTGCTGGCCGGAGTAGTGATAGGCGTTTTTTTGGCGCCTGACAAGGGATCGGAAACCGTTAAGAGGCTTCGCAGCCGGCTTAACGATTACAAGGACGGGGTGATGGATCAGGCTGATGAGCTGGCAAGCAAAGCAAGCTCGTTGCTTGACAAGGGCCGTAGCAAGGTGAACGAATCCTTTCAATAGAGTCATTCGGTTTCGAGTCAAATAATAAAGGCGCGGCTCAGCCGCGCCTTTATTTATTCCCCGAGGATTTACTGACGATGAAAACAATGATCAGGATGACCAGGACGACGGCTGCTATGCCCACCCAGACGCCGGCTTTGAAGATGCCACCGACCACGGCACAAGCCTGAAAGGCGAGAAGGGAGATGAACAGAAGCGCGTTGATCCATTTGGTTGTTGAAGACATATGCGGTGGATTAAGGGATGAAAGGTCTATTCTGCGCTGGCATCCCGGTTGACGCTTTTTTCGGCCAGAGCGGTCAGGGTTTGATCGGTAATCTTTTCCTCCCGGAGCGTAGTCTCGAGGATGCTGGCGACATCCTTGTGGCCGAGGGTCTTCGCTATCTGGGCAAGGCCGCCATAGGTGGCGATTTCATAGTGCTCGGCTTTCTGTCCGGCAAGGATCAGCGCGACGTCCCTGGTGGCGGTGCCGTCTTCGGTGTCTTCGATGATGCTGGCACCTTCCTCGGTGATACCCTTCATGGCGTCGCATTTCTTTGCCTGAGGCTTGTGACCCAACAACTCGAATACTTTTTCAAGCCGTGTGACGTGCTCTTTGGTTTGAGCAAGATGTGCGGTAAATGCATTCCTGAGGTTTTCGCTGGTCGCCGCCTTGGCCATCTTGGGCAGGGTTTGGACAAGCTTCTTTTCAGCCCAATAGATGTCCTTGATCTCATCGTGGAAGAATTCTTCGAGCCTGGAATCATTGGCTTTGGCGGGATTGGCTTTACCTGTGACCTGGGGGGCCTTTTTGGCGTTACTGCTTTGTTGCGTTGTTTTAGACATAATGGCGTTTTTTGTAACTTATATGAATAAGCATGCCAATAACTAAGAAGGGCAATCGTGGAACTAAAAGCCTTCATTTCGGGATATTCCGCAAGAAAATGGGGAAAAAAGGAGACAATGCCTGGGATCGGCCTCGAAGCCTGAGGGAATAGTATTTGCAGACCTATTGAAATATATATTCTTTCAAATTAAACAAAACGATCATGCCACAGAAACATCACGAGGACGCAGCCAGACATCACGACGAAGCAGCAAAACATCACCGCAATGCGGCCGAGCAGGTAAAGCAGGGAAAACATGACCAGGCGGCACAACACGCACAAGCGGCGCAGGGCCATGCTGAAAAGGCCAACGAGCATTCTAAGAAGGCCGCTGGTAAATATGCTCAGAAAGCGGGAACGATGAAAAAGGAAGACATGGATCAACAATAAGGCGCTCTGTCAACGTAAGACAAAATGAATGTAAGCCCCGCCACGAAGTGGCGGGGCAATTTTTTTTTGTAGGGTAAAATATTTGTCGATACATTTGTCTACTAAATTAGTAGACTAAGACACATGAGAAAACCGATATTCCTTCTTTTGCTCATCTGCGCCGGCGCAGGAGCGTCGCGGGCCCAGACCGTCAACGAATACGAAGCCGAACTGGCCCAGGGCCAGGCAGCTGCAACCCCAAAGGGTGCGACATTTTCTGCGCTCGGCTCGTGGCGTGGTGTATTCCACACAAGCCCCGGTGTCGAAGTGCCGTTCAACTTCGAGGTCAGGACCGGCCGTGACGGCGCAACAGAACTTTTCTTTCGCAACGCCGGTGAATCTTTCGAAGGCGGGCGGATAAGACAGACAGCCGATTCCCTCTTCGTCTCCCTCGACCAGTTTGATAACGAGCTGGCCTTCCGGATAAAGGACGGCGCACTCTCCGGCGTGCTCCGCCGCCAGGATAAGACCGGTCAGCCCCTGGCCGTTACGGCCGAAAAAGGGCCCGGCTACCGCTTCAAAGAGACCGGGACACCGCCTGCCAGAGATCTTTCGGGGACCTACGACATCACCTTTACTTCGGCCAATGGAAAAGAGGAAAGATCGGTAGGCATCTTCCGCCAGCAGGGCGCCAGGCTTACGGCTACCTTCCTCCATATCACCGGCGACTCGCGTTATCTCGAAGGCGTCGTCGAAGGCGACAGCTTCCGCCTTTCTTCTTTTATCGGGTCGGGCCCTTCATTTTACACCGGCAGCTTCACCCCCGATGGCAGGCTTACGGGCGAGATCATCGGCGTCCGCGGCAACCAAAACTTCACCGGTGTCCCGAATGCGCAGGCGGCGCTTCCAGACCCGTACAAGCTCACTTACCTCAGGGAAGGATTTACCTCATTCGACTTCTCTTTCCCCGACATCGACGGGAACAAGGTTTCCCTGCAGGATGCAAAGTACCGCGACAAAGTCGTCATCGTCACGATCGAAGGCACCTGGTGCCCCAACTGTGTCGACGAAACGACCTTCCTGGCGCCCTGGTACATTGCCAACCGCTCCCGGGGCATCGAGGTCATTTCGATCCAGTACGAACGGCAGACCGACAGCGCCTTTGTCCGGAAAGTGCTTACGCGGATGCGTGATCGCTATGATATCCGGTATGACCAGGTCGTCGGGGGCATCGCCGATAAGCAGGTGGTGGCGGCCTCTCTGCCCTCGCTCAATACCTTCCTGGCCTTCCCCACGACCATTTTCATCGACAGAAAGGGCAGGGTGGCGAAGATCCACACCGGTTTCAGTGGACCTGCAACCGGAAAATATTATCAGGATTTTATAAAGGAGTTCAATGAAGAAGTAGATGCTCTTGCAAATAAATAAGGGGTCTGCTATAAGCTGGCGTGCATGATCCGGAACCGTACCACAAGAAAGCCCGTCGCCAGAGCCGCGATCAGGTGTTTCAAGGTGTGACCGCTCACCGTCCTTAAAAAAGTATAGATACTGCAATCCAATGTCTCTGCTATTTTGGCCAGGGCATACAGTCCAAAGCAAAACAGCAGCGGGCGCCAGCCCCGGCGAACACGCGGGTTGCTAAACATTAACAGAACGGCTGGAACCAGCAGCAGAGGATAGTATTGCACGAGAATATACAACCGTAGATCGCCGGCGCCCCCTGATCCCGTATGATGCCACCACCAGACACTGATAAAGCCCGCTCCCACCAACGGCCACAAGAAGGTTGCTCCGACACCGGGACCGATCCCTTCCTCCATCGCCGCTGCGACCATACCCATGAACACGATACTCATCGGCAACCGGTCAAACACCAGCATACCATCGTCGGGCCGGCAATGATAAAGCCCGGAGCCCAGCCCCGTAAGAAAAATGCCGGAAAAGACGACATAGTAAATCAACTTTAAACCCTTCGAAGCCGTTGAAAGCCACACGCAGAAAAGCCCCGCCGCACCGGCCACACAAAAGCCCAGGTTGCTTATCACATTGGCAAAATTGGGTATCCCCCATAAAGCCCGCCTATCGCAGAAATTATGATAAGCCTCCTCCTGCGGGATAGCTCGCCAACTCAACACTCCAGCCGATCCGGCCACAGTAAGGATAACCAATGACCAAATTTTTGTCCGCCGGCTCATAAGTGTAAAGATTTCCGGGTTTACCGGTGCCCTGTCCTATTGTCGATTACCAGCAACCCATCCGCCGGCGCAGGACTGATATCGGCCAGCTTTCCTTCAAGCAGGCTCTGCCCCGCAGAACCCGGGTTATTGCCGTGGCCCAGGGGCCAATTGCCTGCCGCATCCCAGACGCCGATTCCCCCGCTTCTTGCCACGTCCAACCCAAAATCAGTGCAATTGCGGTAGTTAAGATGATAACGTCGCCGGTCGTATGATTTCAGCACCTTTAATACGGTTCGGAACTGCTGAAAGGTAAGGATCCTTCCCGCCGCCTCGTCCCATTCATGATGGGAATCGTCTTTAAATACCGATGGCGCGGAAGGGTCGAACGGCGTGGCGGAAAAGACACCGGCTTTGCGCGGATAAAATCCAAAGCTCCTGCTCACGATACTTCCGTCCTGGTTGTATTTGATCAGCGTAATAAAGGTATGACCCACATTATTGAGAAATTTGAACGCCTTTCGCTTTCCGGGTACAGGCTGTTTTACTTCCAGTAACAGGGCGTAAAACGCCGCTTCTTTACCATCCCCGAAAGCGGCAACGATCGAATCGGGGTCCACCGGGACCGATTCCGCCACCGGAAGTTGCCGGTAGATCCCACTGTCCCGCGGTAACTCCATGTCTCCCTTCAAGGCATTATAGAAACACCGCATCGCAAGGGGATAAAGCCGCAATCTCGCGGTTACTCCCGCGAGATCAACGAATAGCCGGAACCTCACTTTCCTGGTACTCAGCTCCACTTGCGGTCCCAACAGTTCCAGGAGCCTGGCCATTGTTTTCAGATGATCGCCGCTCCGCCAATAGTTGGATTCGATACCCAGCAGTTCAGCCGCGGTCGCGTGGTCCAGACCTTGTATGCTCCGACCGATGCTAACCGGCAACAACGAATCGGCGTGCACCCCCGACGCTATTTTCCACCCTGACCCGGCCCCATGGGCCGAGAAAGCCGCCAGCGCTAATATGAGCAGTATCGGTTTCATAACGTTGCTGTTTAAAAAAGGGAGTGTATAGAAATACACCCCCGTCTAACGATTGCTTGCCATATGAAAACTCTTGGGTTAGTAGTAGTCAGCTGCAACGAGCCTGCGGCAATGCTACAAATTATTTATTAGTCTACCAAATAAGTAGACTAGTAAATTTTATACAATAATCAGAATAATCTTGTTTTTCCGAATTTAGCTATATATCTTTACTCTACTAAATTAGTAGACTAATAGACTTTACCAAAATAACGATTATGAGAAATCGCGACCAGCAAATACGCCTTGTCCTGTTCCTTCTGCTATTGCTGTCCTTTTCCTTTTCCACGAGGGCACAGAACAAGGACAATATAACGCTCACCGGTAAGATATACGACGAAAAAACGGGTATCGGCCTGCCCGGCGCCACCGTTCATATAAAGGGCACTACCCACGAAGTGCTTACGGACCGGAACGGTGATTTCACTTTTATAACCGGACAACATATCCCGGTCGTGTTGATCGTAACCTATGTCGGCTATCAGCAACAGGAGGCCGTATTCACCAGCCATAAACCCATTGCCGTAAGATTACAGGAGTCCGCCGGCCGTCTGAACGATGTGGTCGTTGTCGGTTACGGTACGCAACAGCGTAAAGACCTTACCTCCTCTATTTCTTCAATCAAGCAGGAAGAGGTAGCCGCCATTCCCGTCGCCAGCTTTGACGCCCAACTACAGGGCAAGGCACCCGGCCTCCAGATCAACTCCAATACCGGCGTACCGGGCGACGGCGTCTTTGTCCGCATCCGCGGTACCACCTCGATAAACGCGGATAACAACCCCTTGTATATCATCGACGGCGTGTTCATCAACAACACCAGCCTCCAGACCGTCAACACCGGAGGCCGGGCCACCTCGCCCCTGGCGGACCTCAACCCCGCCGATATCGAAAATGTAGAAGTGCTCAAAGACGCCAGCGCCACCGCCATCTACGGCTCCCGCGGCGCCAACGGCGTGATTATCATCACTACCAAACACGGTAGTTTCAATAGCCCGCCTAAGCTTTCCCTCGACGTCTCTACCGGTAGCAACTGGGCCACGCGTCTCTGGAAACTCACTACCGGACCACAGCACGCTACGCTCGAAAATGAGTACTACGTCAATTCGTACGCCGACGCCGTTGCCGCGGGTAACACGGCAGGCGAGGCCCAATATAAAACACCGCCCTTCGTAGGGTCCGTCTGGAACCCCACCGCCTCTACAAACCGCGGTACTCCGGATATTCAAAAGACCTATGACCGCGAAGGCGAGCTCTTCCGGCATGGCGGTCTGCAGAATTATAACCTTTCGCTTTCCGGAGGCAACAAGGAAACCCAGTATTATATCGGCGCCGGCTTCACCCACCAGGACGCGGATATCAAACCCCTCTATTTCGAAAGGGCCGACCTCAAGATCAATGTCGATCAAAAGGTGACCAACTGGCTCCAGGTCGGGGTGAGCAACAATTTCTCGCGTACCTTCCGCAAGCAGGGTAGGGCAGGGGACGGCCCCGATGGGGGACTCCTGCAATCGGCGGTGAACACGGCGACCTATCTGCCGCCTACCAGCCCTACCGGCCAACCCCTCGACTATGCCGGTTTCGACAACCTCGACGTCCTTATCAAATATTACGACGTCCATACGATCAGCCTCCGCTATATCGGTAACCTATATGCCGACGCACAATTGCTTCCCGGCCTGAAATTCCGGACCAGCTGGAGCCTCGATTACAACAGCTATAACGAATCGCAATATTGGAACAACCTGACCCAGGATGGCGCCCCGCCGACAAACGGCCTCGCCACCTCTTCGATCACCCTCAACAGTACCTGGATCAACGAGCAAACCCTGAGCTATAAGACCCCACTGGGCGGTGGCCATAATTTCGGCATCGTCATCGGCAACACCGTCCAAAGCAACCTGACGACCAATAATTCGGCCACGGGCACCGGATTCCCCAACAACTCCTATACCTCGATCTCCTCGGCGGCAACGACAACCGCCTCGCAATCGTGGACCAAGGGTAATCTCGCCTCCTTCTTCGGCCGCCTCGACTACAACTACGCCGGCAAATATTTCCTGGAGGCCAGCGCCCGCGCCGACGGCTCTTCCAAATTCGGCGCCAACAATAAATGGGGCTATTTCCCCTCCATCGGTGTCTCCTGGCGTATAAAACAGGAAGAATTTCTCCAGGCCTGGGGATGGCTCAGCGACCTGAAGCTCCGCGGGAGCTATGGCATCACCGGTAACCAGAACGGCATCAACAATTTCGCGGCCCAGGGTCTTTGGTCGGGCGGTTATGCCTACCCCGACAACGCCAGCGGCGCCCAACCCGGCACCGCGCCTTATCAGCTGGGCAACGCCAACCTCAAGTGGGAACAGACGGCGCAGGCCAACGTGGGTCTCGACATCGGTCTCTTCCAGGACCGGGTTACCGTCGACGGCAACCTCTATGATAAACGCACGACCAACGTCCTGCTCCAGCTGCCCATCCCGGCAATCAGCGGCTTCTCGACCTACAATACCAATGCCGGCGTGATCAGCAACAAAGGCTACGAGCTGGGCATCACCTCTGTGAACATCAGGACCCACCGCTTCACCTGGTCCACCAACTTCTCCCTCTCCGGCAATGTGAGCAAGGTCGTGACCCTCCCGACCCCGATCTATCAATATAACCGCGACTGGCTGATCATGCAGCAGGGCCATCCGCTGTATTCCTTCTGGCTCTACCGCCAGCTTTATGTCGACCCCAAGACCGGTAACTCCGTCTTCGCGGGTGAGGTGAACG
>Ga0206794_1193_pt1 | contig 13479 bp, 11 predicted proteins | sample Alteio_BWOrgCont_70_FD_152877 | JGI IMG/M metagenome (GOLD analysis project Ga0206794, IMG submission 152877) | Enriched cells from forest soil in Barre Woods Harvard Forest LTER site, Petersham, Massachusetts, United States -... | ecosystem: Environmental > Terrestrial > Soil > Temperate forest >...
AGTTCACGGAACTTCCCGAAACCGCTTCAATTCCTTCCATCCAACAACTTATGCAGGAACACAGCTTGTACGCGCGCAGGTTGGATACGTTGCGTTCAAAGCTTTTCCTGACTGATGCGGAACAACTGGAAGAGGTGCGTCTGAAGAAGCTGAAACTCAGTCTGAAGGATGAGATGGAGCGGCTTCGGCGGATGGGAGCGTCTTAGCTTCAGGCCGACACAGCCTGGCGGGTGGCTGACCCGGTAGTGGGGTCTGGGTGAGGGTGTGCGTGGCTACAGGATTGAATAACTTCGTGGCCTTATAATCGAGTACTTATGGTGCGAGACGGTTTCTTCTATGCCTTAGGGCTCGGGGTTGTGGCGGCTGTGCTCTGGTACATGAATATGCCGGCCTGGCTGGTGGCATTGCCGATCGTGCTCGCGGCATTTTTCCTGTGGTTTTTCCGAGATCCGAACAGGAAGATTCCTCAGGGGCCGGGACAGGTTGTCTCGCCTGGCGATGGCGTTGTGACCGAAGCTGAGTGGATTGAGACGATTAGCGGCAGCCGGTTGCGGCTCAGTATTTTTTTGAATGTCTTCGATGTGCATGTGAACCGGGTGCCGGTGGGCGGAATCGTGACCGTGTGCGAGTTTCGCAAGGGCGAGTTCATGAATGCCATGAAGGCGGAGTCAGTGCTGCATAACGAGCAGACGTTGATTACGATCGACGCCGGTGGATACGAGGTCAGCTTCAAACAGATTGCAGGACTGCTGGCGCGACGTATTGTGTGCAAGCTGAAGGTGGGTGACCGGGTGGAACGCGGACAGCGCATGGGACTGATCAAATTTGGGTCGCGGGTGGATGTGCTGATTCCCGCGGAGGCGAATCTGAAGGTGAAGACGGGATCACGTGTGAAGGGCGGCTCGACCGTGCTGGCTGTGCTTCCGGCGCTTTCTGTCGAGGCGAAGAACGCTGCAATGGCAGTGGTGGCCTGATGGCGGACGAGGCGCAGATCAGCGCTGGCGGGAAGGTGAGACGCCAGCCAAGTCGCGGTATGTATGTTCTGCCGTCGCTGTTTACGGCAGGCAATATGGCTGCTGGATACTACGCGATTACGCAGAGCATACAGGGATCGGTGGCCGACCAGAGTTACTTCGACCACGCGGCGCTGGCGCTGGGCATTGCTGTTTTGTTCGATGGGCTGGACGGCATTATCGCCAGAATGACTAATACGGCGAGCGACTTCGGCAAGGAGCTGGATTCGCTTGCGGATGTGATTACGTTCGGCGTTGCGCCGAGTTTGCTGGCTTATATCTGGGGATTTCGCATGCTGCCGGAGCTGGAGCACCCGCAGTTGCGTGGGGAGCTGACGCATATCGGAGTATTTGTCTGCTTTATTTTTCTTATCTGCGGAGCGAGCCGGCTGGCGAGGTTCAATATCAGCATCAATCCGCAGCCGCGCAATCCGGGGCGGCCGGGGAAGAAATATTTTGTGGGGATGCCGATCCCTGCCGGCGCCGGCGTGATCTGCTCGGTGATCCATTTTCAGAGAGGGTCGCCGATCGACAACCCATGGATTGCGCTCGTGTGGCTGTGTCTGCTGCTGTTTACGAGTTTTCTGATGGTGAGCAACTGGCGGTTCTGGAGCGCGAAGGAGATTACGCTTGGGGCTCGCCATCCGTTCCAGCTGGTAGCGGTGATCGCAGTGATCGGCGCACTGATTGTGCTGTATTCGGAGTATATGCTGATCATTATTGCGATGGCGTACCTGGTGTCGGGTGTGGTGGCGCGGTTGGCGTATTCGTGGAGCAGAGAGCGGCGACACTCCGCAGTTGCGAGTCAGAAGTAGCGGGTTAGAAGTAGCGGTCAGAAGTAACGGGTCGGGCCACGGTAGAAGTTGGCGCTGCTTCATCGCCGTAAACCACAGATGAGTTTCAGGTAATCCATGACGAATAACGAGTATCGAATCGGAATTGTCGGGGCGTCGTCACTGGCGGGAAAAGAATTGAGTGACGAACTGGGGGCGTCGTCGCTGGCGGTCTCGGACTTTGTGCTGCTTGATGTGGAGGATGCCGCAGGACAGGTGACAGCGGCAGCGGATGAGGTTTCGTTTATCCAGCGGCTTGAGTCATCGTCGTTCGATCGGATGGACTTCGTCTTCTTCGCCGGCGGGGCTGCGGTAACGAAGGAACACTGGCAGGCTGCGCGGCGTGCGGGCGCAAGCATTGTCGATCTCACTTACGCTCTAGAAGGGGAGAAGGACGTTCTAGTGCGGGCGCCGTGGGTGACTGATGTGCTCGGAGAGAAGACACCGCACAACCTGCCGGATCTGAAGACGCCTGCGGTGGTGGCGGGGCACCCGGTTGCGATAATGCTTGCCCTGGCCGCAGGGAGGTTGCAGGCAAAGCTGGCGGTGAAAAGCATTGCGGCAACTGTGATGGAACCGGCGTCGGAGTACGGACGCGCTGCGATGGATGAGCTGCATCAGCAGACGGTGAATCTGCTGTCGTTCCAGACACTGCCGCGGGAACAGTATGATGCGCAGGTGTCGTTCAATCTGTTGCCGGAGCTTGGCGAGGCGGCGAAGGTCAAGCTGGACGCGACGGAGCAACGCATTCGCCGGCATTACGCTGGATTGTCGGATGGGCGGTTGCCGACACTGGCGTTGCAGATGGTACAGGCGCCCGTGTTTCATGGGTATGTGCTGTCGCTGCTGGTGGAGTTTGGCGCGGCTGCGACTCTGAGAGAGGTGGAAGCAGCGTTGGCTGGCGATCATGTTGATTTGGTGAGTGGAGAGTCCGATCCTCCCAGCAATCTGAGTGCAGCGGGGCAGGAAGACATCATGGTGCGCGTGCGCAAGGACTCGGGCAATGGAGAACTGGGAACCCGCTTCTGGCTTTGGCTGGCTGCCGATAATCTGAAGCTCGCCGCGCTGAATGCTATCGCCTGTGCGACGGAACTGCGCCGGCTGCGTCCGCTGGGGAAGGTGCAGTAGGCTCGAACTGCGGGCTCAGTGGCTTTGCATTGGGACTGCGGCGGATTGCTTTCCAAGTTGGATCAACATATCGCGCATCTGCAGGTAGACGCCGTTCGTCCAACCGAAGCCGACGACGTTGCTCTTGTATCCAGTCGCGATGGCCACGTTGGCGGAGCCACTGACGACGTTGTATTTTTCGCGGATGGTGGCGTCATTTTCAAAGTTTTGAAGCACGGTCTGGGAGAACTTTTTCGCGAGCCGCGAAGCGTCCTGGGTGAAGCCATACTGCGCGAGACCCTTGATGGCGAGCCAGTTGGTGGGCGCCCAGCCGAAGGGAAGATCCCATTGAGTGCCGGAGTCGTCGTCGCTCATGGCGAGGCCGCCGTCGCGTTCGAAGAGGGGGAGATGGCGCTGGAGAGCCGCGGCTTGTTGTGGTGTCGCGAGGTTTGCCCAGAGTGGGTAGAAGGCAGTGATGTAGTTGTAGGTTGATGGCTTCTGCGTGGTGTAATCGTAGTCGTAGAACATGCCCTGGGTGGAGTTCCAGAGATATTTGTTGATGGCTTCACGTCGTGTTGCGGCGCGGTGCTCCCATTCGGTTGCTTCTGTGTGACGGCCGAGGAGCGTGGCGAAATGGGCCATGTCGCGTTCGTATTTGTAGAGGAGACTGTTGAGGCATACAGGAGCGTAGGTGTCTGTCGAGCCGCTGAAGGGGCCGAAGCGGAAGCTGGTATCGAAGCCTGATTCGCGCATGGCCCGGTCGCCGCGATAGAAGTCGGCGGTGAGGCGGTGGCCGTCGACGTAGGCGTGCGCGCAGACTTTCGATGTTGTGATGTCGCAGCTGGTCCTGGCCAGAGTGGCTGCCTCTGAAGGAGTTGGATCGTTGGGTGCGTCGACGAGATAGCCGGTGTGGACGTCGGGATGTGCGAGGAGCCAGCGAATGACATCAGGATAGTAATTACTGTCGTCGGCCATCTCGGGGACGGGGCCTTCGCCGATGTCGTGATAGCGCGCCAGGCCGGTATCGCCAGCGCGATGGATTGGAGAGGTCCAGAGTTCGTAATCGCGTTGTGCGTAGCCGTAGGCTTTGGCAAGCCACTCCTTTGAGAGGGGCTTATTGGTTGGGTGTTCATACACCTCACGGATCATCGAGGTAAGAAACGGCGGTTGCGAGCGAGTGAAGAAGTAGGTGCGGTTTGCGTTGAGGATGGCTCCATAGTTTTCGATCTCGAAGAAGAAGTTTTCCACCATGCCACGGGCAAGGTCTAAGTCACTCTCTTTCTTCTCTTCAATGAGGCCGAGGATGATGAAGTAGCTGTCCCAGCCATACATTTCGTTGAAGCGGCCTCCCGGCACAACGTAGCGATTGGGAAGATAGAGCAGGCCCTCTTCGGGGACTTCAGCGACAGTCACGTCTCCAATGTGGCTGATTTTGCGGGGCAGATGTTGAACCTCGACGTTGCACTGCTGGTGCACGGCCGCGACGGCAGGCGGGGATTCCATGCTTGCGGGCAGGTAAAGAATGGGCGCTGTCGTCACCTTGGGATCGACTATTGACTTGCAGTCGGTCATAGAGCGGGAGAGGGTACTCCAACTGTTGTCGATGTACGCCACTATTTTTGCATTCGAGGCTGCATTCTGAGCAGGGGATTGAGCAGTGAGATCGCCGCCGAATGAAGTCATCGCGGCCAGAAGGACAACGCAGAGGCGGATTGCTTGTTTCATCGAAGATCCTGTCGGGAATCTATATTCCATTAGGATGCTCAATTTACTACGAACCGAGTGCTCGATGCAGACCGTCTGACTTACACTTCAAATGAAGGACTTTCAGTTTTGGCAAAGGTTCGATGACAAATACGGAGATACGCATTGGGATAGATGTTGGCGGGACGAAGATCGAAGCGCTCGCCATCGACAAGCAGGGGGTTGAGTTGGCGCGGCACCGTATCGACACGCCGCGAGATGACTATGACGCGACTATCGCGGCGATGGTCGGGCTGGTTCGCCGCTTAGAAGGAGAGACGGGACGGACAGGGACTGTGGGAGCGGGAATTCCGGGCAGCATCTCCAGGATTACCGGGCTGGTGAAGAACGCAAACTCCACCTGGCTGAACGACCGTCCGCTCAATAAGGATTTCGCCGCCGCGCTTGGTCGTGAGGTGCGCATAGAGAACGATGCAAACTGTTTCGCGGTCTCTGAGGCTACCGATGGCGCAGCGGCAGGCGTGCATGTTGTGTTTGGCGTGATTCTTGGGACGGGATGCGGCGGTGGAGTTGCCATCGCTGGGCGCGTACATGAGGGACCGAACGGGGTTGGGGGCGAATGGGGCCACAATCCGCTGCCTTGGCCGAAACCAGAAGAGTATCCGGGGCCGGCGTGCTACTGCGGAAAGCGGGGATGTATGGAGATGTGGGTCTCCGGCACGGGGATCGCACTCGACTATAAAACTGCGACGGGAAGGTCGCGGACGACGCGGGAGATTGTTTCGGACTTTGAGGCGGGCGACCGGGAGGCGTCCGCTGCCATCGAGCGGTTCGAAGATCGTCTCGCGCGCGGATTGGCGCAGGTGATCAACATTCTTGACCCTGACGTGATTGTGATTGGCGGCGGCGTGTCCAGAGTGGAGCGTCTTTACGAGGAGCTTCCTGGAAAGCTGCCGGCGTATGTGTTTGGCGGCGAGGTGTCTACACCAATTCTTCCGGCCATGTATGGAGATTCGAGCGGGGTTCGTGGCGCGGCGTGGCTCTGGCCGAATCAGGCAGGTTGAAGATGTGGACAGGTGGCTATGCGATACTAGAAGGCGGGATGAAGCCGCTTTACATGGCTGAATTCAAGACTCGCAACTGTGGTCGGAGTTAGAAAGAGGCTACTGGCGACTTGGCTGAAGATAGACTTTGAGCGAGTTGATCGGTAAAGGCCGGGATGGCGGAACTGGCAGACGCAGCGGACTCAAAATCCGCCGAGGGCAACCTCGTGGGGGTTCGACCCCCCCTCCCGGCACCAAGATAAAGCATTTATTTTGAATGGCTTATTGGAGAGTCGTCGTCATTTCGTTTTTCGCGAGACGGGCGCTCTCCTGGCTAGAGGGGCTGAATGGGGGCTTAGCGCTTTTCCGCGCGCTCTCGCCCAATAGGCGGAAATGTCCAGCTTTTGCTTCGTGGCGAGGGATTGTATCTTGGCATACGGGCCGACCAGCACCGGCTCGATTAATCCCTCGCGCGCCGCGTCGATCGCGCCGAGCAGTGCATCATGGCTACACAGATGCACGATCGCTGAGAGGCTGGCGTATTCCCGAAGCGAGAAGCCGCATTCCGGGGTCTCCACACGAACGTCCACATTCGGCCGTAGATTGATTACCCGGCTCCATAGCGATCGCGCCTGTTCCACGCTTAGCCTGGATGGCGCGCTGATTGCGATGTCAAGATCGCTGGCCTCTGTTGTAATGTCTCGTCCACTTGCCAATTCCAGTGCAACACTGCCCGTGGGCCCCCATGGCAAGGTGAAGTCTCGCCACCGCTCAACGACATGTTGTAACACTCCCATTGCGGGAGTTCGCTCGATGCGCGTTGATAAATCCTCCATGGCAAGTAGCTCCCACGGCCGAACGATCGCCTCAACATAGTTCTTGCAAATGAATCCACCCAGCGTTTATCGCGAGAATCTCCACGCACCCCCACCGCAATCTCGCCAGCCGGTGTATGAGGACGCCGGACCACCAGCCAGGGGCAGGAATTGAAGTGTTCGCACCACCCAGGGCGGCGCGGAGATCTCTTCGATTGAGTCCAGATCGATGCGAACTAGATCATGAACCTGGATGTTGTCGAGTTTTGGAAGAGATGTCATTCGCTTCAACCAAGGTGGTTCACGATCACAATCCAGGCTGCAAGAGTGCCAACACCAAAGAGATACGATGCAATAAGACTTGAGCTCACCAGCCTCGGAGACGCATCGAATCTTTTCCCAAATACTGCCCCAAAAGAGCCGCAGGGCATCGCACTGATCAAGGTCACGTAACGTGTCTGTTGCAATGGAAGATGAATCAACCAAGCGACTCCGAGGGCGAAGGCCGGTTGGACCACATTATAGGGATACAGCGGCAGAGCAAGGCCAGATCGCTTGCTCGAATTATCTGAAGTTGATCGAGCTTAGGTGTGAAAGACATTCCGTCGTCTACAACGGAATAGATAGACAACCCAAATGACCTACAAGATCGAGCGGCACGAAGGCGACGGGAACGTGGTTGTATTACGGGTATCGGGCCGAATCAGGGCAGAGTACTTGAGTACATTCAACGAATCGATCCAACAAGAGACCGTTCGGACAGCTCTTGACCTTGCAGAAGTGACGCGGGTTGATCGCGAAGTTGTGCCTTTTCTGGCGATCTGCGAGGATGACGGCATTGAACTCCGGAACTGTCCACCTTTTCTGCGCGAATGGATCACTAGGGAAAAACGGCGAATGATCAAAACCAGAGAGCAAACTTCGGAATCGAACTAATTGCAGCGGAAGATGTTCGCAGGTTTGATGTCACAGTGAACGATGCCGGCGGCATTGTCGGCGTCGAGCGCGTCGGCAATGTCGATGGCGATGCGAAGAAGAACTTCCATTTCCAACGGACGCCCCGCAATGATTGGAGGACACATGCACGGCACAAAAGATAGAGTATTCTCCACAGTACTCGCTTCCGAAAAGGAGCAAATGTTTGCTGTTGTTGGAACTTTGCTGCAGTTCGTTTCGACGCCGGAACGGAACCATTCGAAGATTGCAGTGATGCTTGGCGGGATCCCTGCCGGAGCCGTCATCCCACTGCATAGCCATGCCGATCCGGAAAGGGGGCTCAATGAAAGTCTTTCAAGACGATGGCGAATCGTTAGGATGGACAGAGGCCGGTCCGGGCGATGTTGTGACTATCCCAGGCGGAGTTCGCCACGCGATCCGCAACCCGGGTTCGACTGCGGCGGCCTGTGTCTTGATCACTGAAGATACGCTCTACCGATTCTTGCGAGAGCTGGCGGCCCGCATTGGACGCGGCGCAGAGGTTCCGGTTCCCTCCGAAGATGTCATGCGAAAGCTCTTCGAGGTAGCAGCACAATACGGTTATTGGATTGGGTCGCCGGTTGAGAACGCTGCAATTGGAATCAAACTCGGCTAATGGCTGCATTCCCAAGACCCGCGAAGGTGATCGTCGAATTCCAGCAAGAGGTAACGCATTGTCATGGAGCAGTTTGACGGCAGATGTATGGGTCACATTCGAGCGAGCTATTTTGGAGCTACCGATTGCCTGACGAAGTTGAGACCCTCAATGCTCGCGACAGCTGCGGCCTTCTCTCTGAAGCAACCTTTCTGCGTCTTTGGGCCCCACGACCCCGCAGAGTAGTTTGGGAAACCGGTGTCTCTTATCCTTGGCCCAAGCCTCGAGGAGCGGTGTAAATATGGCCCAGGTTGCTTCAACGCCATCTCGATGTGTAAACAGCGTCGCCCAATATGGCATCGAGCAAAAGGCGCTCGTAGCCATTGGCTGAAGTCTTGCTGAATGCGACTGCATAGCTAAACCGCATGTCGACTTGCGAAACATTTTTGGCAAGTCCGGGCACTTTCGCGCCGAACTGGTGTGAAATTCCTTCATCGGGCTGAATGCGTATCGCGAGAATGTTCGACTCTAACGCTTTCTCACTTGAATTGCTCTGGAGAAAGATCCGTTGGCGGTTTTTTGAAGACGATACTGACTTCCGTCAATCGTTTTTCGAGTTTTTTTCCTGCACGCAGGTAAAAGGGAACTCCCGCCCATCGCCAATTATCGATTTCGATCCTAATTGCACCAAATGTTTCGGCGTTGGACAGAAGCGCGTTTTCCGATACTAATACTGGAGCTGATGCCTAACTCATGTTTAATGAGTGCATTGACCTGTTGTCAATCGATACGATTGCTCGCGATAATGCTAGATACTCCCCTGACTATCGCGGGAATGTCTCAAGCGGATCGCAGCTCTAATGCGCAAGGGAGATCGATCATGAGAATCGACTTGACCGTATATAGCAGCGCGTCGGTCGCTGCCGGCATCCTGGACATCGTCTGGGGTGAGTTCGAGCCCGCTCATCAGCCCTTCAGGCCTGGGGCGACCACACCCCCGGTGTCACGATTTTCGCGTACATCGCCGCCATATGGCTGATCGTGGGAGGCGCAGCGATACTATGGCGCAGGAGCTTGCAGTTTGCATTTGCAAAGATGACTCTGGTGCAGAGAATTCAACCGAAGAGTAAAGGCGCGGTTCAATCCAATCACGACATTGTGGCTCAGAAATGAAAAACATTTGTGCACGATTAGTCGTCATCCTAATCACGCTGCAAGCGTCGCGAATCTGCATTAGCCAACAAGCGCCAGCGGCTCCGCAGCGGCCTTGGGAGGTGACACCAAGTATGCAACCGGTTGTCCCGCCGCGACCTGTCCCAGCGTTTGTTCCTGATCCATTGAAAATGTACACGCTCTCTGAATTGGTAGATATCGCGGAGCAGAACAACCCCGATACTCGCGTGGCATGGGAGAACGCCAAGGCCCGCGCTGCCGATCTGGGAATTTCGAAGGCAAGTCTTTATCCCACCCTGGCTGCCCTGGCGCTCGCAGATACTAACCGTAGCCAACTCTTTTTCTCTCCGGATTACTACCGCCAAACCAGCGGGACATTTTCTCCAGTCCTAGTCTTGGATTACATCATTTTCGACTTCGGCAGGAGATTGCAGGGGGTCGCCATCAGTCGAGGCAATCTGCTTGCCGCCGACTTTCTTTTTAACGATACCCACCGCAAAATTATCTTCCAGGTGATGGGAGCCTATTACCGGGTACTGAACAGCAAAGGCCAGGAGGATGCGCAGGAAGCCAACCTGAAGAACGCGCAAACCGTGCTGGCCGCCGCCGAAGCGCGCCTTCATGAAGGTCTGGCGACCTTGCCCGATGTGCTCGAAGCCCGCAGCGCCGCCGCCCAGGCAGACTATGACCTGCAGTCGGCAATCGGCGCGACGGAAATCGCACAGGGCGACCTCGCAACTGCTCTTGGCATTTCACCCACGAGCCCGTTTCAAGTCGAAAGCATTGAGCATCTGACCATTCCGCAAGAACTCACCGACACAGTAGAAAACTCCATCGACCGCGCTTTGGCGCAGCGCCCTGACCTCATGCAGCAGGTGGAACAACTTCGCGCCGCCGGGGCCGAAATCAAGGCGGCGAAGACCGCCTATCTGCCCACGTTGAGCATCGATGGCAGCGGCGGCTTGGCCCGCATCTACGCACAGCAAAATCTGGCGCCGGGAGTTGACTCTCCTACGCAGGAGACCTGGGATGCAAAGCTCAGTCTGACCTGGAACCTGTTTGATGGGTTTGCGCGCGAAAGCCGGCTGGCCAGGGCGAAAGCTGATCAAAAGCAAGCTGCAGCACAAGTCGACGCCATTCGTGATCAGGTGGAAAATCAGGTTTGGTCAGCTTACTCCACAGCTCGAACTGCCCTCCGCCAGCAGAAGGCAGCAGCTGCGTTGTTGGCCGCTGCAAGCGAGTCATACAACGCGGCCTTGCAGTCGTACAACTACGGAGTTCGCAGCCAGATCGATGTAGTCTCTGCACAGCGTGCTCTGGCTGCGGCGCGCACCGCCGACGTCAGCGCACGCACTCAACTGTTGACCGGAATTGCCGCATTAGCCTTCCAGACAGGAGACCTGCTTCATGCAAAAGGGCCGTAACGTGACTGGAAAATTAAATTCGCCAATTCGCCCGCGCACAATCAGGGCAGTCACGGCCGTAGCTTCGTCTGCAGTCATGCTGCCGGTCGCGGGGTGCTCCCGCGTGCCCTCTTTTAATCTCCTCGGTTCGTTTTTTCCGGCTTGGATATTGTGTGGGGTCCTTGGCATCCTGCTCGCCGTTGCCGTCCGGCTATATTTTGTGCGCATCAAGCTAGAGCAGCAGTTAAAGCCACTGATCCTGGTGTATCCCTGTCTGGCTGCATTTTTCACATTTACTCTCTGGCTGCTGTTCTTCAGCTGATTCGGAAAGGAGAAACGATGCCCGAAGACGACCCAACTGCCCCATCCAAACGCCTCGGCCAAATCGTGAGCATTGTAATCATCGCTGCTGCGGTGATTAGCGGGCTGTTTTTAATCGCGGAGACTAATCGATACCCTCGAACCGACGACGCCGAAGTATTCGCCAACTATATCGGCATTGCGCCCCAGGTCGACGGCCCCATCACGCGGCTTGCGGTGCAGGACAACGCCTTCATTAAACAGGGTGAGCTGCTCTTTGAGATCGACTCCCGGCCCTATGAGTACGCGCTCGAGAAAGCCACCTCCGATCTGAACACGCTGGAGGGTCAGATCGTCGACCAGCGCAGAACGATCGCCTCGCAGGTGAGTGCTGTCGGAGCGGCGAAGGCGAACACCGATAGCGCTGCGGCGAATGTCGACCGAGCCGCGGCTGCGGTGAACGAAGCCAAAGCAAATGTTGTCAATGCTAAGGCCGCCCTCGACAGCGCGAACGCTGAACTGCTCTACACGACCAACAACTATCACCGTATTGAACCTCTGCTGGCCCAGCAATTCGTCACGGTAGATCAGGTGGACCTCGCGAGGACGGCGGTCACCTCAAAGCAGCAGGCAGTAAGTCAACAACGCGCGCAGGTAATCCTCGCAGAGGCTCAGGTGCAATCCGCCCAGGCGCAATATGAACAGGCCAAGGCCGTCGTCGAGCAAAGTCATGCACAACTCGGTCAGTCGCAACACAGCGTCCTTACCATCGAGCCGCTCACGGCTCAGCGCGAAGGCCGCGCTTCGGCAATCCGAACTGCCGAATACAACCTCAACAATTGCAGGGTATACTCGCCGTTCGACGCACGGGTAACCAATCTGAATATCTCTCAGGGCGCTTACGCCCACACCGGCCAGCAGGTCTTCACCCTGATTGATACGCGCGTCTGGTGGGCCATCGCAAACTTCCGCGAGACCCAGCTCCACCGCATCCATCCCGGGATGCACGCCGACGTCTACGTTCTCTCCAGGCCGTCAATCAAGTATGACGGCGTGGTCGACAGTGTTGGATTTGGTGTGCAGCCCGATTCGACGCTCGTGGGAACATTTTCTTCCACTGGACTTCCTGATGTTCAGCGCTCCTTGAACTGGGTGCATTTGGCCACCCGTTATCCGGTGCGCGTCCGCATCAACGCGCCCGAGTCCGAGCCGTTCCGTCTCAGCGAATCCGCGGTGGTAGTGATTCGCGGTGACGAGAAAGCGAAATAGCCATGGCGGCCCAAAGCGATGCATTGCCCCATCCCCTCGATCAGGGGGGCAAATGGTTCTGGAACCTCATCAAGGCGGAGCTTTCTCCGTATCCCGGGCGAGCCTGGGTAGTTGCCCGCATGACCGTCGCGGCGACCATCGTGATGGTGCTGGTGATGACGTTTCGCATTCCCGGCGGCTTCCAAGGCGCGATCTTTACTCTCATAATCAGCCGGGAGAATCCTACGGAAACCTTCTTCTCCGGATTCCGGACCGCAGTGGGTTTCCTGATTGGCACTCTCTACACGGTCTTTACCATCAGGATGTTGATTGGAGATCCGCTGACTCATTTCCTGTGGGTTATGGGCACCCTCTTCCTCTCTTTTTATCTGTTGCGCGTCATTGCCGATTATGGAACTGCGGCGCCGTTGGGCTTCGGAGTATTGGGGTCCATCTCTCTGTGGGATGACACCACGCTGAATGGGAATACGCGACTGGAGAACACACTATGGCTGGCCGGAGTGGTTGTTCTCGGAGTGGTGGCCACGATCGTTGTCGAGTACGCCTTCCGCCGGGCGCATCCAGTCACTGACCTTACCGAAGGTATCGAGGTCCGTATGCAGACGGTGGAAAATGTCCTAAGGTCTGCGGCGATGGAGAGGCCCCTCGAAAGCGAGCAGGAGAAAAAGCTTTCGCTGTATGCGACCGTGGGTACATCGAGGCTTAGCAGGCTCATTCTTCGATCCGAATATAGCCGCCACTACAAGACGCAGATGGGCACGGTGATTGCGTTGGTGCGACGTTTGGTCGATATCGCCGCGAATTTCCAGCTCGCATTGTCGGAGCGGACGGGAGCAATTGACCCAGCCGATCGCCAGCGCTGCCAACGCCTGGCGGACGAAGTTGCGGAGGTTCGTAGAAGCTTGACGCTGCGGCAACTCCCCACGGAGATCAAGCAGCCATTGCAGGAGGCTCCGTCGCAACTGCCCTTCCTGCCGACGATGGAGAGGACAGTGGCTCTTATTCCGCAGGCATTTTCGGGTGCAGAATCCATGGACGTGCTTATTCCAGAGCCCCTGGACGAAGAGGGGTCGAGGCATATCTTTGTTGCCGACGCCTTTTCCAATCCGGTCTACGTGCAATTCGCTCTGCGCGGCACGCTCGCGGCTCTGGTTTGTTATGTCACCTACATGGCGCTCGACTGGCCCGGGCTAAGCACTTCGGTTCTTACCTGCTTCATCACCGCGCTGTCGACTATCGGCTCCTCCCG
>Ga0206794_1198_pt2 | contig 13469 bp, 13 predicted proteins | sample Alteio_BWOrgCont_70_FD_152877 | JGI IMG/M metagenome (GOLD analysis project Ga0206794, IMG submission 152877) | Enriched cells from forest soil in Barre Woods Harvard Forest LTER site, Petersham, Massachusetts, United States -... | ecosystem: Environmental > Terrestrial > Soil > Temperate forest >...
CATCCGTCGAAAGTTGAAATGGAGAGCTGACATCCGTCCCCTGGCGCAGCTTGAGCGGAATCTGTTCCTCACTCCGCCCGCGGCGAAAGACGGGCTGGCCGTTGAAAGTGAAGTCCGGCCAGGCGATTTCTTCCTCACCGTCCTTGCGCCTGGCCGGTTGATGCGTGGGCGCATAACCGTCGGAAAAGGCGACCGGCATGTCGTAGCGCACCAAGTCGAGCTTGCCGAGGAAAGCCAGTGGCGTAGGGGCGGCGGTGGGTGCCGGTGTGGCCGCCGGCGCCGGCGATTTTGGCGCCGCCGTGGCAGGAACTCCGCTGATGGTCGGGGAAGAGGCCGGCGCCGGAGACTGCGGCAATGCGCTGGAGACAAGGGCCGTCCAGCAAAGGCCGGATGCAGCGAGCCGGGGGAGAAACGAACGCATGACTAAATGCATGGATGGAAATGCAGCGGAAGAAAAGAGGGAATACGTGCCGCTGAATCGCGGCGGCATCCCGTCTTGGACTGCCGGAAGCGGCAACTCCGACTGCAATACGCACGGGGCCAATCCATGCCGCACGTTCGGTAGGTTGAAAAGATTTGTCCGGCGGCGGAAGGTGAGCGGGGCCCGGTCCTTTCCGTTCGACAAACGCCCGCAATCACCGCCTACTGGCGGGCGTTTTGCCCGCATGATTTCGCTGACGATCGATAAAGTGACCAAGCGTTTCGGCGAGACCGTGGCGCTGCACGCTCTCGACCTGAAGATCGGGGCGGGGGAAATCTTCTTCCTGCTCGGCCCGAGCGGATGCGGCAAGACGACGCTGCTGCGCTGCATCGCGGGATTCTATGAACCGGAGGAGGGACGGATTCTTTTTGGCTCCGACGACGTGACCCACCTCGCGCCGCACTTGCGCAACACGGGGATGATGTTTCAAAGCTACGCGCTCTGGCCGCACCTGACGGTGGCGGAGAATGTGGCCTTCGGCCTCGAAGAGCGAAAGACGCCGCGGGCGGAAACCGCGCGGCGGGTGAAAGAGGCGCTGGCTTCGGTGAAGATGGAAGGCTACGGCGAGCGCAGGATTCATCAGCTTTCCGGCGGCCAGCAGCAGCGCGTGGCGTTGGCGCGGGCGCTGGTGGTGCGGCCGCGCTGCCTGCTGCTCGATGAACCGCTTTCCAATCTCGATGCCAGGCTGCGCCTCGAGATGCGTGGGGAGATTCGGCGGATTTGCAAGGAGTCGGGTCTCACGGCGATTTACGTGACGCATGATCAGAAGGAGGCGCTCTCGATTGCCGATCGCATGGCGATCCTGGAGGCCGGGCACATCCGGCAGGTCGGCGAGCCGGCGCAGATTTACCGGCAGCCGGTGTCGCGCTTTGTGGCCGACTTCATGGGCGAGACGAACTTTATCGAAGGACAAGTCCGCGAAGTAAGTGACCAGATCGTGGTGGAGACGGCCATCGGTGTGTTGACGGCGCGCTTGCCGGTGCAAGGGAAAGTGCCCCGCGTGGGCGACGCGTGCACGCTCTCGATCCGGCCGGAGAGCTGGCAACTCTCGACTACACCGCCGAAGATCAATGGCGTGAGCGGGCGTATCCAGGCCTGCGTCTATTTGGGTGAGATGGCGCAATACGAACTCCGGGTTGCCGGGCACGTGCTCAAGGTCGACGAACTCAACCCGCGCTTCGTGGCGCACGGAGCGGAGCGCGAAGTTTTTGCCAGCGTGAGGCCGGAGGATGTCGTGATTCTGCCGCGTTGATATGTCCAGGCAAATTCCTCTGCTCCTGGCCTTGCTCGCGGTCCTCGGGTTGCCGATTTTCCTGCGGCCGAAGGGGCTCGATCTCGGCGCCGGTGCTGGGCGCACGGTGGTCATCATCTCGCCGCACAATGAATCGATCCGTTCGGAATTGGGGCGCGCGTTTGAAGCGTGGTATCAGGCCAGGCGAGGTCAACAAGTGCACGTCGACTGGCGGACGCCGGGCGGCACGAGCGAGATCGCGCGCTATGTGGACTCGGAATATGTGGGCGCCTTCGAGCACTACTGGAAGGACACGCTGCATCGGCCATGGAGCAGTGCGGTCGAAGCCAGCTTCGCCAGTCGCAAAGTCACGCTCAACGCGGATCCCGCACAAGACAGCGTGGAGCAGCAGGCACGGCGGGCGTTTTTGGATTCCGCGGTCAGTTGCAAGCTGGACCTGTTTTTTGGCGGCGGCGCGTTTGATTTTCAACAGGCTTCTGGGAAGGGGCAACTGGTCGACTGTGGTTTTCTCAAGGCGCATCCAGAGATGTTTGGCGACGGGCCGGGACAAATCCCGAAGATCGTGGGTGGCGAAGCGTACTGGGATCCGCAAGGACGCTGGATCGGCACGGCGATCTCGGCTTTCGGCATTTGCTACAATACCGACGTACTGAAACGGCGGGGCCTGCCGTCGCCGGTGACCTGGTCGGATCTTGGGTCGCCGGGTTATGCCCACGGCATTGCCCTGGCGAATCCCACGCAAAGCGGCTCGATGACAAAGGCGCTGGAGATGCTCATCCAGCAGCAGATGCAGGAACGTGTCACCAAAGCCCGGGCGCTGGGTGACGTGTCTCCGGATCTGGAGAAAAAGGCCGTGGCGGAGGGATGGTCGGACGCCATGCGGTTGCTGATGCGGATCGGCGCGAATGCCCGCTACTTCACCGATTCCTCGGGCAAGATCTCGCTGGACGTGGCTGCGGGGGAAGCGGCGGCGGGGATGGTGATCGATTTCTACGGACGCTTTGAGAGCGAGGCGGTGCGCGAGCCGGATGGTTATTCCCGGTTGCAGTACGTCGATGCCGAGGGCGGGACATCTTATGGCGTCGATCCTATCGGGCTCTTCCGCGGAGCGCCGAATGCGGACGTTGCGAGAGATTTCATCGACTTTGTCATGTCTCCCGAGGGCCAGAAATTGTGGAACTGGAAGGTCGGCGTGGCCGGCGGGCCGCGCAAATATGCCTTGCGGCGCCTGCCTGTGCTCCCGGCGCTTTATGCTCCAGAGTTTCGGGATTTGCGGACCGATCCGGACGTCAACCCTTACGAGTTGGCGAAAAAGTTTACGTATCACGATGCATGGACGGGGCCGCTCTTCCGGCAGATCGCCTTTGTCTTTCGCGTCATGTGCATCGACCCGCACGAGGAATTGCAGTCCGCCTGGGATGCCCTCTCCAAGGCACAATTCCCGGTTGAGGCGATGAATGTTTTCCAGGACGTAAGCGTGGTCGATTACGCGGTTGCCACGGGCCGGATGCGCGATGCTTTGGGCGGTGATAAGATTCGCGAGGTGCAATTGGCCAAGGAATTGGCCGACCATTTCCGGGCGCAATATGCGCGAGCGCGGGAATTGGCGGGCGGGTCTTGACGATTCATGGGCGTTACTGCGCGGTCTGCGTGGGGGTCGGGAGCGCGGCAGCCTCGGCGAAGAGTTTTCCGCAGCCGTCAGCCCGATCGCAGTGGCCCGGCTCGGTATTCTTGAGGACGACCGAGGCCGGTGAAGCGTGACGCACGCCTTCGATCTCCAGGCCTTCGAGCGAATAGACGCGTTTGGCGTCCTTTTCGTCGACGATCAGCACCGGTTCTTCCGCGGCAAAGCCACTCGCGTGACCGATGTGGCTGTGCAGGCCGAAGAGGCGATCGATCTTCCCATGCACGTGAATCGCACCCGCCACGTCATAATGTTCCGGTGGGAAGTAAATGGTGCGCGCGCCGGAATCGATGGCCGCCTGGATCGCCGGAGCCCAATCTTCGCCGGCCTTCTTGTCGGCGAATTTCTGGATGCTCACCCAATCCTTGTGGATGTCGCCCCACGGAACGGCGGGCGCGTTTTCCGTCGCGGGCTTGGAGAGGACGTCCGATGGCCCCTCGACGTGGAATCCTTTGACGCGGACGTTTTTCGCCGTCATGGCTGCGCCCGCTTGTGGCGGTGTTTGCAAGCCAACGACACCCGCGCCGTCGGTGCTGCGAATCTGGATGTCTTCCATGCGCCGCACCCGGTTCGAGGCGATCTCGAGGCCCTTGGCTCCAGCGTTGCCCTTGCCGATATCGATGGAGAGGTTGCTGATCGAGATGCTGGAGCCGGGCTCGGGGGGAGTGTTCGCGAGGGCCGGGGCTTCGGAATGGTCCACCTGCCAGAAGGCGCGTGGCTCGGTGGCTCGCGAGAAGCCCGGGCACTTGTCGCGCAACTTGATTACCGTTTTGTCCGAGCCCGCGCCCATGATGTCGAGCGCATGGCCGCTTTGCAGGGTGTCGCTGACGAGATAGGTGCCGGGTGGAATATAGAGCGTGTAATGAGCGAGCGGCTCGCGGCTGGAGAGAGCGCGAAAGGCCTCGCGGAAGGCGGCGGTGTCGTCCGTGCGCCCGTCGCCGACGGCGCCGAAGCCTTCCTTCAGATCGATGTAGCCGGAGTCGCGCGGGAGCAGCGTCTCGATACTCTCGAAGCTCACATTGGCGATCGGGTCCTGGCGGGCGCGGAGAAATTGCGAGGGGCGGAGCGCGCCTTTGGTCAGGCGCACTTCGTCGATGCGCCCGGCGAAGCTCGACCCATTCGGTCCGCCCCCAATGTAAAAGGAACCTGCGTCCCATTTCATTTCGCCCGGCAGCGGGACGGTCTTCGATTGGTAATAGTCGATGCACGAGGTGAGCGTGCCGGCGACGGCATCGTAGATGAAGGCCATGTGCCGCCACGCGGGATTGTCGGCCTGGATTTGCGCGCTGCTGCCGTAGTGGCCGCCGCGGAAATGGATGGTCTGCGCGCCGGGGGCGGTGAAAAAGCCATTCAGGTAGGTCTGCCGTTGCTGGGCGTAAAAGCGGGCTTCGAGTCCCCATTCCGCGGCGGCATCATTGACCCGCGCTTTCATGGCCAACGGGCCATCCCACTCGCTATCCGGCTTGAAGAACATCTCCAGCGTCACGCTTTGCCCGGCGAGATTGGCCTTGGCCAGATTCAGGGCGACCTGCAGGGCGTCGTTGTGGCCTTCGCCCGATTGGAAGTTAAGGCTGGCGCTGTTCGGATAGGAAAGCTTGAGCAGGGGATCGTAGATGTAGGGCCCCGCGACTTCGTCGGTGAAAAAGAACTCGGCGTCATCCACGCGTTTTACCGGTCCGGCATAGCCATGGGCTTCGGGCTTCACGTCGCGCTCGAAACGCCAGAAGCCGACGACTTCCGCGCGGGAAGTCTCCTTGCCCGGCTTGGCCGCCGGTTTATGGGCCGCGTTGGCGGTGGCGAGCAGGGCCAGCGCCGTCAGGCAGCGCGCGGGGGTCTTGAGCATCGACGCAGCATAGGGATACGCAGGCGCAGGCCAAAAGATTTTTACGCGCGCCGGTTTGCAAAGCGCAGGACTTCTGGCAAATAACGCGCTCCCATGTCCGTCATCCTCCACCATTTGCTCACGTACCTCGACCAGTGGCACGAAACGCTGCGGCAACTGGGCTGGCTTGGCGTGCTCGGTTTTGCCGCCGGGTTGGTGGGGTTGCAGATGGTATTTATTCCACTGTCCGTCTTCGCCGTGGCCGCCGGGGCGATCTTTGGTTTTTGGAAAGGCATTCTTGCCGTGACCATTGGGACGAACGCGGGCGGGTTGGTGAATTTCCTGCTGGCCCGCTACGTGGCGCGGGCGTCCGTGACGCGCTACCTGGCGCATCACGAAAAATTCCGCCTCATCGATGCCGCCGTGGGCCGCGAGGGTGGAAAGATCGTGGCGCTGTTGCGGCTGTGCCCGCTGCCCTTCGGCCTGTGCAACTACTGCTACGGCCTCACGTCCATCCAGTTCTGGCCCTACACGATTGCGACCTTCCTTTCGATCATCCCGGCGAATTGCTTCTTCGTCTGGATCGGCGCCTCGGCGCACGAGGGACTCGCCGCGGCCACCGGTACGGGGCACGCGAGGAATCCGGGCGAATATGCACTGCTGGGCTTGGGACTGGTCGCGGGCTTTTTCGCGCTCAACTACATCGCCCGGATCGCCAAGGCTGCGGTTTCGCGGGCTCACTCGGAGGCCACTCCGGCGCCTAGGGAAACGCCGGTGGTGCCCGCGACGCCGCCCCCGCCGCAGGCCGTGGACGTGGAACCAGCTGCCGAGCCCAGCGAGGAGGCCCCTGAGAAACAAACCGCCCCGCCAAAACCCGACGACAAGAACCCCACCCCGGATCAAAAACCGTCGAAGCCCACGGAATACAAGCCGGTCGACGAGATCGCGCTGTAGGGCTATGCGCGGCAAAGGGGAACCGCAGACACGCGGAGGCGCGGAGAGGTAAGGCTTGATCTCCATCTGATCAGAGCGGTGCCGGGAAGGGGTGAAGAGGGGAGTAATTGGAAAAAATCGGCGTGATCCACCGTGATCTGGCGTGATCTGGTGCAATTGCTGCCGGTCGCCACGGTCAACCTCGGGCCAACTTGGAAGGAGAATGGGCCTTTCGCCCTGTTCCAGTGCGAATGGAATAACACGATTTAGCACGATTTAGCACGATCTGCCGCGATTGAGGGCCGCTTCCAAGACTTGGAAAGCTGCGATGATTGCTGGCCGCCTCCGCGGCCACCCCCGCGTTGCGGGGCAATTCCGCTGATGCGGAATTGGCTCTGTCGTTCCACTCCAGTGACTTTGATTGAGTGCGATTCACTTTGATTAGGTTTGATTGGGTTTGATTGGAGGCGAGTGGTCGGGGTTGTGCGGACTGGCTGGGAGAGCGGTTTCGCCGGCCTTGGAACGTGAAGCGGCTGGAAGCCGCTCCTACGTTGGGCCTCCGAGGCTGCGGTGCGGAAAGACCATGCGTGCTCATGCTCCTTTTATACCTAACTTCAGGGATTGGGTCCACGCACTCACCCGCATTCACCGCACTCACCGTAACTATTTTTTTGATCCGAGACGCGGAATGTGACTCCGCGGGGTGGGAGCGCTGCGACTGGGGTGGTCGAACTGGCCCCCGTGGAGTGCAACTTCGGAGCGAGGGAAGAATGCCATCCATGTGCATGCTCCTTTTATGCCGGGCTTTTGGACCGATGTATAACCACTCACGACTTTCATGACTCTCATGACAACTATTTTTCAATTCTTGGGGCAGAATGTGATCCCGCGGGGCGGAAACACTAAGTTCAGGCTTCGCTTTCTGAAGCGAGGACAGCCTTAGAATCCAGTGAGGCTGGTGTGGGCGATGGATTCCGGGAGTTGAATGATCACGGGTTGTTTGCCGGGATCTAGCCAGCGGAGGAGGTCGGCGAGATCGGGCGGGTGGAGTGCGGTGCAGCCGACGGTGCCGGTGTGTCCTGGCATCCAGAGATGGAGGTAGATGCAGGAACTAGCCTTGGGGATGCACTGGGGGTTGGCGGCGATGACGATGCCCAGTTTGTAGGCTGGCACGATCCACATGTGCTCGGAGGAATGCCAGTCGGGCGTGGCAATATGTGCACGGTCGACGATTTGATTGTAAAAGCGCGACGCCGGGTCATCGACCCCTTCGGTCGTCGGCGTGAGCGGGCGATAGGACATGCGGACCCACGGGACCTCGGAGTGCGGAACCGTTCCGAAAGCTTCGCCGAAAGCAAATACACCGGCGGGTGAACGTAGGTCGCCCTCGGCTTTGCGCGGGCCGACGTCGCTCGGGATCGGAGACAGACCCAAACCCCAGCCGAGGCCGTGCTTGCCCAATAGAACGGTGACGGGATTTCCTGCGATCTGCCACTGCGCACGCTCATCACGGCGTTCGAACCGCCGCAATGTGCCGGTGGAGGAGGACCAGCCGGGTGTGGTTACGAGGGCGACCTGGCGACAGTTCGCGGGAAACGAGGTCGAAAAATCGATGCTCCATCCCTTTGTCGCGATGACACCCACAAGGGCGGAGAAAAGGAGACACATTTTACGCATGTCGAGCAGAGTGTTGTCGATCACATGCGGGCATCAATATCGCAATGCACGCTGGCGCGCTTTATTTACGCGCCCGATTTTCTTTGTTCTCCCGGACCTCAAGCGGGGCCACTGCACAGTTCGGCTTCCGGGCAGATGGTCGGGCACCATTGGCGAATCTGGTCGGCGATCAGGTCGCGGACCTCGGTGGTCTTTGCGACTTTCTCCTCCCACGAGCCCTGGAAGCTGCTCGGGTCGGGGAAACTCCAGTGGATGCGCTGGGCGGCGCCGGGGAAGATGGGGCAGCGTTCGCCGCTGGTCTCGTCGCAGACGGTGACGACGTAGGCGAATTGCTCGGCTTGTTCGAACTTTTCGAAGACGCTTTTGGTTTGGGCTCCAGATATGTCGACGCCCATCTGGCGCATGGCTTCGACGGCGAGGGGATTGAGTTTGCCGGGCTCGAGGCCGGCGCTCTCGGCTTCCAGTTGATGGCTGCAGAGGTGATTGACCAGCGCTTCGGCCATCTGGCTGCGGGCGCTGTTGTGGATGCAGACGAAGAGGACTTTGGGCTTTTTCATGGGATTAGCAGCAGCCGGTGCCGGAGCAGCAGCTTTCGTTTTCATTCGTGGCGGGCAGGCCTACAGCGCTCCTTGGCGAGGCAGTCGGTATTCTTGGTGGTGAGGTGAAAGTGCAGGACGCCGTCCGCGGCGGTTGCGGACTCGACCGGGAATTGGGAGATGAGCCCGTCCTGATACTCGATCTCCACGTCCAGATCCTCGCCACTCAGGATGGGCGCCGCTTTGCTGATGATCGACGCGAGGTTAGCGGGCGAGAGGCGATGGGCCAGATCGTTTGCGACCCAGGCTTGCATGGAGCAATGGGCGACCCGTCGAAAGGTGCCGCCGCAGTCGATGAAGATTTTTTCGATTTTGCTGACCTCTGTGATGTGAGCGTGGGCTTCGATCTGTCCGCCATCCGGGAAGACAAAGCGCAGTTCGTGGTCCGGCGAGTGCAGGAGGCAGGATTTGAATTCAGTGAGTTTCATTTGCAGGAGAGGAGCAGCAATCGCTGGATCGGATAGCGCAACAGGTGGGTACGGCGAGGAGCGCACCGAGGATAGGGCCGGCGAAGTAGATCCAGAGATGTTCGAGGTGGCCGCTGAGGAGGGCTGGGGCGAGTGATCGTGCAGGATTCATGGATGCGCCACAGATCGGGCCGGCGAACATGGCTTCCAGGCCGATGACCGCGCCGACGGCGATGCCGGCGGTGATGCCTTTTTCTTTTGCGCCGGTCGAGACGCTGAGGATGACGAACATCAGCATGAAGGTCAGAATGGTTTCCAGGACCAGCGATTGAAGAGCGGTGCCGGCGGGGAGTGTGGCTCCGAGAGTCTGATCGGCGGGGAAGAGAAACTTGAGGATTCCGCTGGCGGCGAATGCTCCCGCAAGCTGACTGCCGATGTAGGATGGAAGCGCGGCGGCTGGCATTTTTCCGGCCACGCAGAAGCCGATGGAGACGGCGGGGTTCAGGTGAGCGCCGGAGACGTCGCCGACGGTGTAGATCATCGCCAGCACGATCAGGCCGAAGGTCGCCGCCACGCCGGCGTGGGTGATGGCGCCGCCGCTGGCGTGGTCGATGACGATGGCGCCGGTGCCGGCGAAGACGAGACAGAAGGTGCCGAAGAACTCGGCGAGGGCGCTTTTCATGGGCTTAGCAGCAGACGCGTTTCAGGGCCGCCCGTTCGGTGCGCAACTTCTCATCCTTGGCCATCCAGTCGCGCAGGCTATCCATGACGTTGCGGATGACGGGGTCGCTCTGGATCGCCCAGCCGTAGTGCATCCACTTGCCTTCGCGCCGCGCCAGGACGAGGCCGGCGCGCTTCAGATAAGCGAGGTGACGGGAGACCTTGGGCTGCACGATCTTCAAGACTTCGCCGAGGAAACAGACGCAGACTTCGCCCTCGGACATGAGGTTGAGCAAACGGAGCCGGGTGGGGTCGGAGAGCGCCTTGAAGATCGTGGGGAGCTGGGTCAGGCGGGTTTGACGCATACGGGAATGCATATATATGCATTCCCGTATGTGTCACGGGACTTTTTTTGTCACGCGGAACGAGGAGAGAAAGCGAAAGGCATTTTTAGCGCAGACCTGCCCGCAGCGCTTTGCCGCGCCCTTACAGGGCTCAGGTTTTGGATGGCCCCGTTACCCTGGGCGTCGCCGGCTCGCCCGCCCGCCCGCCTCCGTTATTCCCTTCCTCCTCCTCGCAGGGCTGGCTTGCAACGGGCCTTTGGCCCTGAAGGGCAATGGCCGGACGAGGACTCAAGTCCGTAGATTACGAGTCTCGATCGTGCCGCCCTCGCTCATTTTCCGAGTCCTGCGGCGACTTCCTGGGCGATGAGCCAGGGCCATTGCGGATCCTGGAAGAGTTCGGGATTTTCGCGGCGGTAAAATTTCACGCGCTCCACGTAGTGCAGGTTCATGGGGGAATTTGCGGCGGCGATTTCTGGATAAGTCGCGACGGCCTTTCGGCCGAAGTCGTCTTCGGTCATTTTTTTACCGGCAATGGGAGGGGAGGCAATTTTCTGCAACTCGAATTCGACGAAATAATCTCCATCCACGAGGCGGCAGCGGAGTCGTTCAAACGTTTCGAGAATGCCCGCAACCAGATCTCCCTTGTTCACATCATCCACAGCACGCCGGCGAAGGACGGTGCCATCGGGTCTCATGACGACCAAATTATTAAACCGCCCGAGGGAACTCACGAATAGAAAGCCGCCCACTTCTTTGGAGGTGGATATTTTCTCCCAGATTTGCTCCTCCGAATAGGCGAGGGCGACCAATTGTTTTCTGCGGTCGACAATGGTTTCGGGCAGGGTCGAATAGGAGATCAGCACGTCCTTCAACTCCGGACTGTCGGAGACGATCTTAAATCCGGGACTAGTGCTCCATTTGGGCGTCGCGTCTTCGCCGTGGGAGATGGCCAGGAACGCGCACAGGACAACGAATATTCGCCAGATCGGTTTCATGGAAAGAGGAAGGGGCAATAATGACGATCACCAGATCCAGTTCCTGCCCGTCGAGCATGAGTCGCATCGAATGTCGTCACCATGATTGGGAGTATGCACATCCACACACCATGTTGTCCAGAATATTTCCACGCCGCTGGGCTTCATCGCCCTGGCAGTCGTCGGATTTCTTTTTCGCAGCGTTAGCGTTGCCTTGGGCGTGGCCTCGCGAACGGAAGTGCTCGGGGAGGGACTTGAAACCTTGAGGCGATTTCGTCAACCCTCGCCAAATTGGCGTCGGACCAGCATAAATACGAGCCTTGCCGCCAACGAGCGAATGAGGAGAGGGGACAACGATCATGATCACTTTTCGCCATTTTTCACCAAGAGGGGAAAGGAATTTTTCCCCTCAGATCCGTTGGAAATAGAAATGTGGTTATTGCCAATGCTCACCAACTTTCACAAAACTCGGCGGTTTGTCCTTGGCGGACCTGTTGACTCGCGTTGAAAATGAGATACGTCATGAGTGACTTCAACGCGACAGAAGAGCCCGTTAAAGCGAGGTGGTTACATACCCTCTCTGGGCCGTTCAAGGTGGAGACCTATGGGGTCATAGAATTTCTCCGAACTCATCCAATATATCGCCGAATCGTCGCTGTTTTCGGCGTGGTCGTAAGCCTTGCAGCCGTCGCTAGCTGGTGTGGAGTGAAGATTCCCGGAATGGGGTATCCAATGGGGGTGCTTATAATTGTTGGGCCTTGGCTTCTATATGTAGCAACGGTATCCGGCCCAAAATTCGAAGTCGTCTTCCCCGCCCAACAAGCCTCTGCCGAAAGGGAAAAGGCGGAAAAGCAGTTTGCACAATCCAACAACGTAGAAGATGCGCTCCGGTTGGATCTCTCACGACTCAACGAGTATTACGCTATCAACCAAAGCCAAGCGCGGTCTAGTTTCGGCTGGGCTGTATTCTCAATGCTGCTTGGCTTCGGAACAATCATTTGCGGAATATGGCTTTTTTACTTTCGAGGCGATCAACCAAATACCTTTATGGCTTCGCTATCGACCGCTGCTGGCGTTGTGGTCAATTTGGTTTCTGCAATGTTTCTCTACCTTCACGGAAAGACACAGGACCGATCACTGCATTATTACGAGCAATTGTCTCGTCTCCAGCACATATCAATCGCAATCCGACTCGTTGAGGCGCATCAAGATCCCCAGGCGCAACAAGATTCAAGAACCCTCATCATTCGTGAACTCATTTCCCATCTGCAACCGCACCCAATTCGAACTTCCGCTCGGTCGTCTAGTGGGGTGAGCCTGCCCAATACGTAATGGTCGGAGGCCAAAAAATATGGGCAAGTTTAAGGTGGTCAAGCTATGATCAAAAAATTTCCTGTCTTTGTCGGCTCAACATTCGTTGACCTTCAACCCTACCGAGAAGCAGTCCGTCAGACGCTTCATAAATTGGAGGCGGTGGTTCGTGGAATGGAATACTTCGGTTCTCTTCCTGAAACGCCGAAAGAGGAATGCCTACGAATCGTTCGGACATGCCGTGTTTATGTTGGCATCTTCGCCATGCGGTATGGGTCTATGGATCCAACTACTCAGAAGTCGTTGACGCAGCTTGAGTATGAGGAGGCACAGCGAATCCATCTCCCGTCGCTCATATATCTGCTGAACGAAGAAAAACAGCCCGTCTTACCGTGCCACATTGAGTTTGGCGAAGGCGGAGAAAAACTGAAGCTCTTCAAGAAAACGCTCCGTGAGAAGCATGTCGTCAGTCTATTCACAACTCCCGAGGATTTGACGGCACGAATTGCGAGTGACTTGCCAGCTTTGGCGGACCGGAGCGGCATGGAGGTTAGGAGAGGAGAACTGGTGAAGATCGTTGAAGGGTTTGCTCGGGTCGATTGGCTCAATGATGAAATGTTCGCATTCTTCAAACGCGAAATAGGGGTGCTAACGGCCAAGTTCCCATCCGATCCAATCTTGAGGGAAGTTTTCGAATTCCTTTTGAGCGGCGACAGGCAGGCGGCAGCATTTCTTGTCGCTCGCAGCACGTCAATGGATCTCAGGGGTGCCATCAACGTGCTGATGGAAATTGAGAAAATACTTAAGGGAATAATCGAGCGCGGGTACGGAATTATTGCCGCCGACCACCGAGAACACGGCAATTCTAAAGAAGTCTAAATGGCGCAAAGCGGTTGACACCTCGCTGTATGACGACGTGACGCGTGCTGGGAATCCAATCATTGCAGAACACTGCGGTGGTGCACGCCTTAGGCCGCTATTCACCAAACTTCGTCAACATCCAGATCTCTATCATCCTCATCATAAACATGTTACGAATCTATTTTCCCCTCATTATTCCCCTCAAAAATCCGAAATATTCACAACTCCCTGATTTTCAGAGGCTTGAAAAAGTGCTCGGGGAGGGACTTGAACCCTCACGCCTTTCGGCATACGCCCCTCAAACGTACGTGTCTGCCATTTCACCACCCGAGCTTTTTTGGGAGGGCGAAATGTCTAGCAGTAGCCGACAGGAGCGCAAGCGTTTCTTTGCAGGGTTTTTCAAGTGGTTCGATGAGGCGCCTCGTTGCCCGTCCACGCGTTCCGTGAAAAATGGCGACGGTCAGAGA
>Ga0206794_1202_pt1 | contig 13419 bp, 9 predicted proteins | sample Alteio_BWOrgCont_70_FD_152877 | JGI IMG/M metagenome (GOLD analysis project Ga0206794, IMG submission 152877) | Enriched cells from forest soil in Barre Woods Harvard Forest LTER site, Petersham, Massachusetts, United States -... | ecosystem: Environmental > Terrestrial > Soil > Temperate forest > O...
GCTGCTGCCGCTGAAATTATTCACCATAATTGAAAAGCAAAGCTCCCGGCCCTTATAGGTTTGGTAGCCGGCATAGGTAAGAACGTTTAGTATAAGACCGCTTTTCATTTTCATATCGTTAGCAGTAGGCAGGCTTTCATAAAAATCAGGGAACCAGGCTGCGGCTTTGGCGGATTGCAATACCGTCGCCATGGTTAAGGTAGTCACCCTGTCGCCGGGGGACAGGCCGCTGCCGTCAACAACATTCAGGGAATGCGGATCAATGCCGCGTGCTTTCCAAAAATCCAGCTCAACTTCAACGCCGTTTTGAGTGGTGGGTTGTTTGCCGGCTTTCCAGGCAATGGTCTTCAATAATTGTTCGGCGTACAGGTTGATACTTTTTTGATTGAGCCAGTAAATGATCTTGCTTAATGGCGGCGATAAAATGGTGGTTAAATTTGTGGCGATTGGCGGTGCTTGCAACCCTTTGGCAGTTAATGTACCTGTCGATTCAGGGTCATCGCTTATCAAAATTCCCAATCGTTTTAGTGTATCGACTAAACGGAAAGCAGCATCATAAGCAGGGTCGGGGAGGGCTACCGATATACTTTTTTTACTTTTATCTTCGGCGTATGTCCCCCGCAGGTATACCAGGTTACTGTTAACCGGTAAAAAAGCATACGCATCGTCGCCTGTGCCGCTGGGCGCGTTTATCAGTTCGCTTTTAAAGGTAAGATAAGGCATAACCGGCACTTCGTGCGATATGCCGATCTGGCTGCCAACTCTGCCTGTTCTGAGCTTTATATCGAACTGGTTCTCGCGCCAGCAAAGGCCAGATGTTCCGGCGCCGTAATAATTGCCTACATCCATCCATATCCATCCTTCAGGGATGGATTGTGAGCCAAAAACAGAATCATCACCAATAACGCGACCGTTAATTTTTTTTACCCCCGCCTTTTGCAGCGCATCGATCATTAAACTTAATATGTGATTTTCATGACTGCTTTCATACCGCCAGCTGCCGAGGGTTGGGTCGCCTGCGCCTTTAATAATTACATCGCCGTTGAGCGTTCCATCGGCGCTAATTAAACCGGTATAACCAAATTGCGTTTGGTATTGAAAATCTTTTCCTAATAAATTAAAAGCGGTAGTGGACGTAATTACCTTTAGCGTCGATGCTGTTGCAAGGCCCATATTCGGGTTCGCGGCAAACACCTGTTCGCCAGTTTTTGCATCCAGTACCGTCAACGACACGGATGCATATTTGCACTGGCTATCAGCTTGCAGCCTGTTAAAAGCCGTCTGCAATCTTTGCTGCAGTTGCTGGGCAAAGGTATTTCCTGAAATAAAAAGTAAACTAAGAAGCCAGATCTGTTTGATCCTCATGGTTTGAATAACGTTGTGTAAGATAATATATTGGGATGCCTATCAATACAATGATCAGTCCCGGCCAGGTAAAGCTGGGTTTATAGATGATAAGCAATATGCAAAAGGCAATCCCCATGATGATATAAATGGCTGGCAATACCGGGTATCCGAATGCTTTATAGGGCCTTTCGGTATCCGGGCGGGTAACCCTTAATTTGTAAATACCAAAAATCGTCAGCACATAGAATATCACTACTACGAACGAGATCATATCCAGGAGATCGCCATATTTACCACTCAAGCAAAGTATCGATGCTACTACTGCCTGTATCCACAACCCAAATTCAGGAACTGCAAACTTGTTTAACGTGCCAGTCTTTTTGAAAAATAGACCATCTTTAGCCATCGTATAATAAACCCTGGCGCCCGCCATAATAAGACCGTTATTGCAGCCAAAGGTGGAGATCATGATCATTACTGCGATAACATAAGTCCCAATATCACCAAATATGGCATGCGAAGCCGCAACGGCAACACGGTCTTTACTCGCGGTGGCAATATCATGCATTGGCAGCACCCCGGTGTACATCACGTTTGCCGATACATAAATAATGGTAACGATCAATGTTCCTAAAAATAGGCTCAGCCCGATATTGCGTTTAGGATTGCTCATTTCACCTGCAATAAAGGTCACATTGTTCCATGAATCGCTGCTGAAAATTGAACCGACCATTGCTGCGGCAATTGCCCCGAGCGCTGCGGCAAGCGTTAGGCTCCCGAAGCTGCCATCGGCATTCAGCTTATGCATATCCCAGGCATTGCTCCAGTTAGCATGCCATACATCGCCCTTAAGGGCGATCAAACCAAAAATTATCAAACCAAATAAACTCAGCAGCTTGGTAATGGTAAATGTATTTTGGATCAGCTTGCCGCTTTGTACACCCTTCGTGTTGATAAATGTCAGCAGCGCTATTACAACTATCGAAACGCATTGGGCCGCGCTGATAGTAAAATGCCAGCCGCCAATTTGCTGGCTCAGTAAAATATTATCCTCGCTAACTGCAGGTATTAAATAGGCCGTAAACTTTGAAAATGCTACGCCAACTGCTGCGATGGTGCCGGTTTGTATCACCGCGAAAAAGCTCCATCCGTATAAAAAGGCTATTAATTTATTGTATGCCTCCTTTAAATAAACATATTGCCCGCCTGCTTTTGGGTACATGCCGCTTAACTCGCCATAGCTAACTGCCGCGGTAATGGTCATAAAGCCGGTAATGATCCAAACAAATATCAGCCATCCGGCCGAGCCCACATTACGCGTAATATCGGCGCTTACTATAAAAATACCCGAGCCTATCATCGAGCCTGCAACAAGCATAGTGCCGTCGAGCAGGCCCAGCTGATGTTTCATTTTTGGTTGTCCTGTATCCTGTTCCATTAATTGTTTTAGGTTTAAAGTTCTAAACTATTCAAAAAACTTTGTAATTGACAGGCTATTGTAAAGAAATTAATTTACTAATTTGCACCCAACCAATTATATTTGCACACTTTTTAAAATTATAACGAAATATTCACCCCAATTTTTTAATATGGATCTATTAAACACTTACCTGATTTATTTAATACCAGTTTTCGGGATCATCGGCATCATAGCAATGGCTATTAAAGCGGCGTGGGTTACCAAACAGGAAACCGGCGACGCCAGCATGAATCAACTTGCCGGCTATATTGCAGATGGCGCAATGGCATTTTTAAAGGCCGAGTGGAAGGTGCTGAGTTATTTTGCAGTACTGGCCATGATCCTGCTGGCATGGTCAGGTACAACAGTGGCCACATCGAGCCCGCTGATAGCTGTTTCTTTTTTGTGTGGCGCCTTCCTGTCGGCCTTTGCCGGCTTTTTAGGGATGCGTATTGCCACCAAAGCCAATGTGCGCACCACCCAGGCGGCACGTACCAGTTTGGCTAAAGCTTTAAAAGTTTCGTTTACCGGCGGTACAGTAATGGGTTTAGGTGTTGCTGGTCTTGCAATAATTGGCTTAGGGTCGTTGTTCATCGTTTTTTATACCATCTACGTCAAAAATGTTGGCGGCAATGTGAACGGCGAGGAAATGGCAAGGGCGCTTGATGTGCTCGCCGGATTTTCGTTAGGCGCTGAATCTATCGCGTTGTTTGCACGTGTTGGCGGCGGTATTTATACAAAGGCTGCCGATGTGGGCGCTGACCTGGTAGGCAAAGTGGAGGCGGGCATCCCTGAGGATGATGTGCGTAACCCTGCTACTATCGCCGATAACGTTGGTGATAACGTAGGCGACGTTGCCGGTATGGGCGCCGACCTTTTCGGTTCCTACGTTGCCACTATGCTTGCTACCATGGTACTTGGGCGCGAAATTGTATCGAAAGATGATTTTGGGGGTATTGCCCCAGTATTGCTGCCAATGGTAATTGCAGGTTTGGGTTTAGTTTTCTCGATTGTTGGGGCTGCCTTTGTCAGGATAAAAAATGAAACAGACAGCGTACAAAAAGCGCTGAATATAGGTAACTGGACTTCTATCATATTAACCGCAATCGCTACTTATTTTGTAGTACAATGGATGTTGCCTGCAGGGCAGTTTTACATGTCGCGCGATTTAATAGATGGTAAAGTTGGTGCATTAAAGGGCGGGGCTTCTTATTTTACAAAGGACGGCGTTTATGGTGCGATCTTTGTCGGCCTGGTTGTAGGTACGCTGATGTCAATGATCACTGAATATTATACAGCCATGGGCAAACGCCCTGTGCTGGGTATTATCAGGCAATCGTCCACCGGGCATGCCACTAATATTATTGCTGGTTTGGCTGTCGGTATGGAATCGACGGTATTGCCTATTCTTGTTTTAGCAGGAGGTATTTATGGTTCGTATTATTTTGCAGGTTTATATGGTGTATCGATCGCTGCGGCAGGCATGATGGCCACCACCGCTATGCAGCTATCCATCGATGCCTTTGGCCCGATAGCCGATAACGCGGGTGGTATTGCCGAAATGAGCCGTTTACCGGAAGAAGTAAGGCACCGCACCGATAACCTGGATGCTGTAGGTAACACCACGGCCGCTACCGGCAAAGGTTTTGCCATTGCTTCGGCGGCCTTAACCTCACTGGCTTTATTTGCCGCCTTCGTTGGTGTTGCAGGTATCGAGCATATTGATATTTACAAAGCAAATGTATTGGCTGGCTTATTCGTGGGCGGTATGATCCCTTTCATATTTTCCTCATTGGCGATCTCGGCTGTTGGCCGCGCGGCTATGGCCATGGTTGAAGAAGTTCGCCGCCAGTTCCGCGAGATACCGGGTATTATGGAATATACCGGGAAACCAGAATATGAAAAATGTGTGGCCATCTCAACGAAAGCTTCCATCCGCGAAATGGTTGCGCCTGGTTTGATTGCCCTGCTTACCCCGGTTATCATTGGTTTTACCTTTGGCCCCGAAGTTTTGGGCGGCTTATTGGCAGGTGTAACCGTATCAGGTGTGCTGATGGGATTATTCCAGAGCAATGCCGGCGGTGCATGGGATAATGCAAAAAAATCATTCGAAAAAGGCGTGGAGATCAATGGCGAGATGTATTATAAAAAATCAGAACCGCATAAAGCATCCGTAACCGGTGATACCGTAGGCGATCCTTTCAAAGATACTTCGGGCCCGTCAATGAATATTTTGATAAAGCTGATGTCGATAGTTTCGCTGGTTATTGCGCCGCATTTAAATGCGAATGTGCAAAAAACTGCCGTTATCTACAATCACCCTGTACAAAAAGAGATCAGGGTGCAGGCGGTGAACAGCCCATTGATAAAGGTTGATAAGAAAGGATAGTTTTCAAATCCTTACAAAATAATTAAGAAGGCTCCGTTACAGGGGCCTTTTTCGTGAGAGCTGTTAAAATTTAATTTGGGAAAACATTCCGCCTCCATTGTTACATTCGGCGCTTTATGTTTTAAATAAATTTAAGTACGTTTGGAGAACTTGATTAGACTATATAACTGACCTTACTTATTTGAAATGAAATTATTTGTAAAAAAATCGATTCAGCAGTTGCTTGCCTCATCCAAAGAGGGTGAACACACGCTGAAACGGACGCTTGGCGCAGGGAACCTTGTTGCCCTTGGTATCGGAGCTATTATTGGCGCGGGCCTTTTTGTAAGAACCGCCGCAGCCGCCGGCGGTAATGCCGGTTCGGCGGTAACTATTTCTTTTATTATTGCAGCAGTTGGCTGTGCCTTTGCAGGTCTTTGTTATGCCGAATTTGCCTCCATCATCCCCATCGCAGGCAGCGCTTATACTTATGCTTATGCGACTATGGGCGAAATTGTTGCCTGGGTAATCGGATGGGCCTTGATACTGGAATATGCCCTGGGGGCAGCCACTGTATCAATAAGCTGGAGTGAATATGCAAATAATTTACTTGGGCACCGAATACCGTACGAATGGTGCCATTCGCCGATGGAATCGGCCCTTATAAATGGGGTCAGCCATCATGGAATTATTAATTTACCGGCAATTCTCATACTGCTTGCATTATCGTTATTGCTTGTAAAGGGCACACAAGAGTCAGCTACTGTTAATACCATTATCGTTGTTATAAAAGTGGCTATAGTGCTTGTATTCATAGCTGTGGGATGGCAATTTATCAACCCAGCGCATCACACGCCATATCTTATCCCGGCGAATGCGCCGGCAGCAACCCTGCCCGATGGCACATCATATTCGTATTTACCATTTTTTCACCATGGCTGGGGAGGCGTGCTCAGGGGAGCGGGCATCGTATTTTTTGCATTCATCGGGTTTGATGCTGTTTCTACCGCCGCCCAGGAAGCAAAAAATCCTAAAAAAGATATGCCCATCGGCATTTTGGGGTCCCTGGTTATTTGTACTATTTTGTATATCCTGTTTTCATGGGTACTAACCGGTGTAGCACCATACCAGGATTTTATGAAGGCCGGTAAAGAAGCATCGGTCGCATACGCTATCAGCCATTATATGCTGCATTATGAATGGCTGTCGACATTAGTAACTATTGCTATCTTGCTGGGTTTTTCATCCGTAATATTAGTAATGCTGTTAGGGCAGTCAAGGGTTTTCTATACCATGTCGACCGATGGTTTACTGCCAAAGGTTTTTTCCGACCTGCATCCAAAATTTAAAACACCTTATAAAAGCAATTTGATACTGTTCATTTTTGTAGGCCTGTTTGCGGCGTTTTTGCCTGAAACGGTCGCCGGTGACCTTACCTCTATCGGCACTTTGTTTGCATTTGTGGTTGTATGCGTTGGGGTAATGATCCTCAGAAAAAAAGACCCCAACCTGGTGAGGCCATTCAGGACGCCACTTGTTCCACTCGTTCCCATACTCGGCATGATCATTTGCGGAACTATGATCATTTCTCTTCCCGCCTCTACACAGCTAAGCGCCCTTGGGTGGATGATAGTTGGTTTAATAATTTATTTTAGTTACAGTAAGAAAAACAGCAAGCTTGGCGCCGCCTTTGATATATTACCGCATGCTTCGGATTTTGAAGAGAAGTAATAATATTGATGCAATAATAATGTTTGTAACAAAAAAGGTTCTGTTTCGTCAGAACCTTTTTTGTTGGTTCAAATCTTCATCTTTGCCGAAAGGATTCCTTTCGACGGGAAGACCGTAACAAATTACATGAAAACCGATAAAACCCTTTGGGTATTAGTATTTGTATGTATCATCAATTCCCTGGGCTTTGGCATCATTGTCCCGGTGCTTTATACCTATGGCAAAACTTTCGGGCTTACCGGCACTACATTAGGGGTTTTAACAGCATCGTTTTCAATAGCCCAGTTTTTTGCCACACCGGTTTTAGGCTCGCTTTCGGATAAATGGGGACGTAAGCCATTGCTGGTGATCAGCCTGGCGGGTACCTGTATCTCTTTTTTAATGTTTGCCGAAGCACGCAGCTTAATTGTACTTTTTGCCGCCCGTATACTTGATGGCCTAACCGGCGGCAATGTATCCGTAGCGCAGGCCATGGTTGCCGATACCTCGACATCCGAAAACAGGGCGAAAAGGTTCGGTATTTTAGGCTCGTCCCTTGCTTTTGGATTTGTGATCGGTCCATTTATCGGCGGGGTGTTTAATAAGATCAGTCCGCAGGCGCCTTTCTTTTTTGCTGCTGCTATCTCACTGATCGGTACCCTTTGCGCCACATTTTTATTAAAGGAAACTAATCTCACAACTAAAGAATCAAGGATAAATTTTAAGGACAAATTCAAATTCAAAACGCTGCTCACTACTTTAACACGACCAACCATCGGCACTACTATTTTCACTGGGTTTTTGCTCACCATGGCGCAGTTCACCATGATCATCGGCTTTCAGACTTTAAGCGTAGACATTTTGAAACTCACTCCTTTAACCATGGGGTTCTTTTTGGCAGGCTTCGGCATTTGTGGTATCATTATGCAACTGAGCGTGCCGTTTTTTATAAAAACATTTTCCTCAAAACCCATGATATTGCTATTTTCTACCCTGTTATGTTTCGCGGCAATGTTTGTTTCCGGGTTTATTTCGCTGTTAATTCCATTTGCAATATGCCTTTGTATATACGGCCTGTTCAATGGCCTGCGCAACCCTATGCTGAATGCTATAATCGCCGATAATATCGATAAAACAGAGCAAGGCAAAATATTGGGGATAAACCAATCTTACGCCTCCATCGGGCAAACGGTGGGGCCATTAACAGCGGGCGTGGCGGCTGCCATTTCGGTACACAGTATATTCTTTTTATCATCTTTCTATATTTTAGTTGCATTTTTGCTTTGTTTCCGGTTAAAGTCAAAAGCATAAACCTAAATAGCCATGCAGCCATTAATTTTCAGGGAAGTACTTTCCGTCACCATGATCCTTTTCGCGATCATTGATATATTGGGCGCCATACCCATCATTATCGAAATGCGCCAGCGTGTAGGGCATATCCAAAGCGAAAAGGCAAGTATTGCGGTATTGGTACTGATGGTTGGCTTTTTATTTGGCGGGGAAGAGTTGCTTAAAATTATTGGCCTGGATGTTTCTTCGTTCGCCATTGCCGGTTCGCTGGTGATCTTTATTATAGCCATGGAAATGATTTTAGGCGTTAAGTTTTTTAAAGAAGAAGCGGCCTCAACAGCATCCATCGTGCCCCTGGCCTTCCCGCTTATAGCGGGAGCAGGTACAATGACCACCCTGCTATCGCTAAAAACACAATACCAAACATCAGATATTTTGGTAGGCATTGTCGCCAATACACTGTTCGTTTACCTCGTACTAAAAAATGTAAAATGGCTTGAGAAGCTGCTGGGTAAAACAGGATTAAATATTTTGCGGAAAGCGTTTGGGATTATTTTGCTGGCGATAGCGATAAAGTTGTTCAGGAGTAATACGCATTTGTAGCCCTGGCCCCTAAAGGGGAGTTTTGAGTTGGCCAGCTTTTATGCCCCGTCAGGGGCTACCCGTTTGTAGCCAAAATAACCAACCCGACATATTGCCGCGTAGCGGCTACCCTTATCCGTCTAACAGGTCGTGAAATATGTATCTTTCGTCATATTCCACAGCGTAATATTCGAGTATTTCCAGGTATTCTTCTTTGAATGTCTTTTTTAAATGATGCTGTTTTTGATTGATGATATATTTAACCACGCTGTTTATCTGCGTACGGCTATTGCTAAAAGCCCTATAGCCATCCTGCCAATAAAATTTTCTTTCGGTAAACTTTTCTTTATTTACAAATTCAGAACTATCCCCTTTTACCAACCGCATCATATCGGAAATTGATTGTTTTGGATTAAGTCCGATAAAAAAATGCAAATGATCGGGCATTGAATTTATGGCCAATAATTTATGGCCATTATTTTGCAGGATGCCGGTGATGTATTGGTGAAGACGTTCTTCCCAGGTTGGTTGTATTACCGCTTTACGGTATTTTACAGCAAAAACGGAATGAATGTATAATTGGGTAAAGGTATTTGACATGATGATAAAGGTATACCCAAATTTAGCATTTATAAGCAAATTTGCAAAGGGTAACCCGCCAGCTGGCGGGGCAAAAAATTTCTGATTGCTTTTTTCTACAAACGGGTAGCCCCTAACGGGGCAGCCTATTCTTTTTCAAATCAAAAATTCCCCCTTTAGGGGGTTTAACGGGCTATCGTCCTTGCTACAAACATCGTATCCGCCTTATTCTCGTATCCCTTTAATATTTTACTTTCTTCTAACCTCAACCCCAACTCCCTCACCATAAAATCAACAACTCCTTCATTCTCCGCCTTAAAAACCGAACATGTAATATAAACCAGCGGCTTGCCGGGTTTCAGATATTTCACCACATTACGCACAATACTCTGCTGCAAACGCTGAAAAAATTCAATTTTATAATCCTCAAACTGGCTTATCATTTCCGGCGTACGGCCCCAGGTGCCTGAGCCGCTGCATGGGGCGTCGAGAATAATACCGTCGAATGCGTAATCGTGCAATATCAAATCATTATTTTGGGTGAGATCGAGCAGTTTTTTCTGGTATTTGAGCAATCCGGCTTGCTGAAAACGTTCGTCAAGATTGTTTAAAATGGATTCCCGGATATCGGATACCACCAATTTTACCGTTGGCTCCATATCATGCAGCAGCAGCGATTTACCGCCCGATGCTGCGCAGGCATCCCACCAGCTTTCCCATTTCTGCGGCTTAAAAAATTGGGCGGTTTGCTGTGATGAAAGGTCTTGCACCTCGTACCAATGGGGGTTAGAAATCACTGTCTCCAGCCGGGTGCCATTGGGCAATGAAAGACAGCCATTGCTCTCATCTTTAAAAACGATTTCGGCGGCAGCCAAAGCAACCTTTACCTGCGTTTCAAAACCTTTATAAACGCGGATAAAAAGATCAGGCTGTACGAAAAAGGAACGTAAAAATGACTCTTTGTCAATTCCGGAGGAGAGCTGGCTTGTCCAGGTAAAAACATCATCTAAATTAAATCCAGGACAGGTTTTTTTTATAAGGCTTAGCTTTTCATCTATGCTAAAATCAATACAGGCGGCCCATTCGGGCTTAAAATGCTGTAAAAAAGAATTGACCTGGCTGTTGCATAAAAACTCGGCAATAAAAAGGCGTTCGTCTGCGGCTGTACTGGATAAAGCTTTGCCCAAACGGAAATAATTGTAGATCAACCTGCTTGCGATACGCCTGTCGGTCGAGCCCATTTGCTTGTTCTGACGGTAGAAGCCGGGTAAAAACTTGCTTAGGGGTGTTTCGGCCGGGTATTCATCCAAAATACGCTGAAACGTTTTAAGCTGGTTTATTGCCTTCATTCTGCCTTTTTCAGCTCAAAGTTAGCATATTTATACACGGTTACATGGGTGTTTACCCAACCCTGGCCCGGCTTTTTCTGCAAACTGAAGCTGTTGTGCAGTCCCGTAAAATCGGTTGCCGTTAGGTTTTTAAGGCCATCGGTGGCTAACAGCCCACCAAAATATAAGCCTTCATCAAAACCTTTTATGGCATAGGCCGTAGGTTCAACATGATAAACCTGCCTGTAATTACGAATGAAGGCAATGGTACCAGCAGCTTTGTAGTCCACGTGATCGGCAGAGGTAATATGCGTATCCAGGCGCTGCAACAGATCGGCCTTTAAAAACGGGTAATTGATCCAGTTGGGATGCCCGAAAACGGTAACCGGGTAAGTATTGCTCAAAGTATCCAGCGCACGCAGGGTAACGGTTAAAAAATGCTGGTCTTTTGCCGGTATTACAAAAATATTTTTTTGGTTTGAGGATAGCTCGGGTAGCAAAGAAGCTAACTGGCCATGAATAACCGTAATGTCGATAAATTTTATATTTTTCTTACTTAAGCTGTCGACGGCCCTTTTGAAAGGGATGATGAAATCATTTTCATCGCTGAAGCCCGATCTTAAAATAAATATTTTCTGCGGTCTTATCTTGTCGTTTATATAGTGCGCCGCGGCCCAGGCATGGTACTCAAGGGGCGGGACGATGGTGATTAATAGCGGGTTTTTATAAACAGACGGCGCCGCAGGGGAAAGCGGTGACACTATTGGCTGGCTGCCATTGGCATAATTGTTTATAAAAGCTTTTATCTCCTCAGGGAAAACCGGGCCGACGATGAGCCCGCTACCCTTTACATCAGGATTATTTGCGAGGCTGTGCGCCTGGGCCTTATCGCCCCTGGTATCGTACACCAGCAGCTTAAAATTATAGCCCCTTGCGGTTAGCGAATCCAGCGCCAGCTTAAACCCCTTGTAGTAATCAAGGGCTATGTCGGCTTCCCTTAAACTAACTGTGGTATAGGGTAAACCCGGCGACAGGTGATCAAGGTCAAAGGGCAGCAATAAGGATATGGTAGAAACTTTTGGCCCGGCAGACTTTTCGGGTTCTTTTACCGGCTGGGTTTTAACGACAGGTTTTTCAGGCTCCTTTTTTACGGGTGCTACAGTTACCGGCCGCAATTTCGGCGAACATGCGGCCGCTATCAGCGCCATTATTAAAAATAATAACCACCTATTCCCACTCAATGGTTGCAGGCGGTTTCGAACTGATATCATATACTACCCGGTTAATTCCTTTTACATTGTTGATGATCTCGTTACTGATCTTAGCCAGCACATCGTAAGGCAGGTGGCACCAATCGGCGGTCATACCATCCAATGATTCCACAGCGCGCAGGCAGATCACGTTCTCATAAGTACGTTCATCGCCCATAACGCCTACCGACTGTACCGGCAAAAATATTGCGCCGGCCTGCCAAACTTTATCATAAACACCAGCCGACCGCAAATTGTTGATATAAATCGCATCGGCTTCCTGCAATACAGCAACTTTTTGCGGCGTAACTTCACCTAATATCCTGATAGCCAGGCCCGGACCGGGAAAAGGGTGCCTGCCTAAAATATTCGGATCAATGCCCAGGGCTTTGCCAACGCGCCTTACTTCGTCTTTAAACAATGTATTTAGCGGTTCAACCACCTTTAATTTCATAAAATCAGGCAATCCGCCTACATTATGGTGCGATTTGATGGTTGCCGACGGCCCCTTTACCGACACCGATTCGATCACGTCAGGATAAATAGTGCCCTGGCCGAGCCATTTCACATCTTCCACTTTGTGGGCCTCGTCATCAAAAACTTCGATAAATACCCGGCCTATTGCCTTGCGTTTTTTCTCAGGGTCGGTTAAGCCGGCCAACGCATCGTAAAAACGCTGTTTGGCATCAACACCCTTTATATTCAAGCCCATGTGCTGGTACGAATCCAATACCGACTGGTATTCGTCCTTGCGCAACAGGCCGTTATCAACAAATATGCAATGCAGGTTTTTACCAATAGCATGGTGGAGTAATACTGCGGCCACGGATGAATCCACGCCGCCCGACAGGCCGAGTACTACTTTATCATCTCCAACTTTTGCCCTTAACGTGGCGATGGTAGTTTCTATAAATGAATCCGGTGTCCAGTCTTGTTTGCATCCGCAAATGTCGACCAAAAAGTTAAACAGCAATTGCTTGCCGTCAACCGTATGGGTAACCTCCGGGTGAAACTGTATGCCGTAGGTTTGTGTGCCGGTTACGTGGAAAGCGGCCACCTTAACAGTATCCGTGCTTGCAATAACTTCAAAATCCTTCCTCACACTTGCAATAGTGTCGGCGTGCGACATCCAAACCTGCGAGCCCGGCTGTATCATATTAAAAAGCGGAGTTTGATGGTCGATATATTGCAGGTTCGACCGGCCATATTCGCGTGTACTTGATGCAAGTACTTCACCTCCGTTGTGGTGCGCGATATGCTGCGCCCCGTAGCAAACGCCCAATATCGGAAGCGTACCGTTAAACTTTTCGAAATCAAAACCTGGCGCATCTTCCTGCCTTGCCGAGTACGGACTGCCCGAAAGGATGATACCTTTTACGCCGCTGTCAACTTCGGGAAAATGATTAAAGGGATGGATCTCGCAGTAAATATTGAGCTCCCTGACACGGCGCGCGATGAGTTGGGTAAACTGTGAGCCGAAGTCAAGAATAAGGATTTTTTCTTGCA
>Ga0206794_1203_pt1 | contig 13404 bp, 9 predicted proteins | sample Alteio_BWOrgCont_70_FD_152877 | JGI IMG/M metagenome (GOLD analysis project Ga0206794, IMG submission 152877) | Enriched cells from forest soil in Barre Woods Harvard Forest LTER site, Petersham, Massachusetts, United States -... | ecosystem: Environmental > Terrestrial > Soil > Temperate forest > O...
AGCCTTCTTTGGAAGCCAGTACCGTGTAGTTCCCCGGCTTTAGGTTCGTGAATAGAAAACTGGCGTTGTCGTCGGTGACCACGGAACGTGTTGTATTGTCGTCCTGGTTGTGGAGCGTGACTATGGCTTGGGGAAGCGCCAAGCCCGCCGGATCCCGACTGGTTCCCCGAATGTCGCCGAAGGTGGATTGCGCGTAGCCGATCGCTGGCAATAGCAGGTACGCAAAAAACGCGCAGAGCGCGGAAAGGACTCGTGTCTGTCCATTGGCCATATTTGTTCTCCTCGATCGATGGATCGTGACGTACGGAATTCGCAGACTTTGCGAGTCGGTTAAGAGGGCCGTGGAGCCAGTTGGCTCAAAATCGCCCGTCGAATCTATGCGAGGGCAATCGGAAACCGGCTGGGCCGGTAACAGGATTTTCGCAGTACCTAATCCTAAGGCTGGTGTGGTGAGGACTCAATGACCACTCTTGGTGCGCGCTTCATAACCACTTTTACCAGGCCGTTTCCATGTGGGGCGGACCCCTGGTCCGCGCGGGTCCCCCTGGACCCGCCCGTCATCTGCGCATGGCTTTTCGCAGGCGGCGCACTTGTTGGGGCATTTCCTCCGCCTTGGTGCCCCCAAAGCCGAGAATGAACCCTTGGCGCACATTCGCGCCGGCGTAGGCGGCGGATAGAGGCCATAGCCAAAGGCCTTCCTTGCCGGCGCGGGCCGAAATCTTCTGGTCGGACAAACCCGGGGGAAGCGTCACTACCAGGTGCATACCGGCCTCGGCCCCCAGAATTTCCATCTGAGAACTCTCTATCTCAGATGCGAACTCTTTCCGCAGCGCCGCGGTGAGCGCATTCCGGCGCTCGGCGTACAATTGCCTGGTCTTCCTGACGTGCCGGGTGAAATGACCTCCGCTGATGAAATCGGCGAGCGCTGCCTGGTAGAGGTGCGATGGACCGAGATCATTGGATTGCCGAACTGCGAGGAAACGGCTAACCAGAGCTGGGGGAATCACCATGTAGCCGAGACGCAGCGAAGGAAAGAGGGTCTTACTGAAGGTACCGATGTAAATCACGCGGGAGCCGGGATCGAGTCCCTGCATGGACGCCACCGGCATGCTCTCGTAACGGTACTCGCTGTCATAGTCGTCTTCGACGATCCATGCTCCGGAGGAATGCGCCCATTCCAGCAACTGCAGGCGGCGCGCCGCGCTCATGGTGGCGCCCAGCGGATACTGATGAGACGGTGTGACGTAAGCGACGCGCGCATTCCGGCACAGCTTGACGCCGGCCGCCACATCCAAACCCTCGCTGTCCACAGGGACTGGAACCAGGCGGCAACCGGAAAGCGTGAGAACGTGCCGCAAGAATACGTAGCCTGGCTCTTCGATCCAGACTGGGCTATCCGGATCGAGCAGAACACGGGCCGACAGATCCAGGGCATGCTGCGAACCGTTGACCACCATGATCTGAGAGGGTTCGCAATGCACCGCCCGAGCCGTTCGAAGATAGGCCGCAATCACCTCGCGAAATTCCTCCGATCCCATCGGGTCTGAATAATTCATCGAGCTGGCGCGCACTCTTCGGGCGTGGTAAGTGACCAGGTCGGACCAGACTCGAAACGGAAAATGATCGTAGGCGATCTGCCCCACGCTGAACGCGCCGGAACCCAGGAACCACGGTGTTCCCTCCAAAGGCAGAAGCCTGGACACGCGTGAAATAGCGTCGGACGGTGGGTCGCTCACGACGCTCGCCACTGCGGGACGCGCGCTGAGGAACTGGTCCGATAGCGAACTCGTCACGAATGTGCCCGCGCCGGATCGGCTTTCGATGTAGCCTTCCGCCAGCAGTTGAGCGTAGGCATCGAGCACGGGGATGCGCGAAATTCCCAGCTCGGCCGCCAAAGCGCGCGACGAAGGGATTTGCTGGCCCGCATGCAATCTGCGTTCGAGGATCATCGCCCGGAACGCGTCGTAGATCTGCCGGTGGAGTGGTTTTTCGCCTTTACGGTCCACGGCAATCAGGGGCACTGCAGGGCCATGCGGTTTTTTTCTCATCGCCGTGGTCCCATAGTTGTTCAATCATAGTGGTCTTATCGACCTGCCTTCAAGTGGCATTTCTTTGCAACCACATTTCGGCGAAGCACTGAAGAGCGATGTATACTCCTACTCTTCGGGAGGTCAAAATGCGATGGATCGCCGGATTGCTCGTCGTCGGATCAATTGCCTGTTACGCCCAGGCGACTGACGTTCTCTATGAAGGCGCCCGCCTGATCGTTGGCGACGCAAGCGCCCCAATCGAGAATGGAGCCTTTGTGGTCCGGAATGGGCATATTTCCGCTATTGGCCAGAAGGGCGCCATCCACGCGCCAGCCGGAGCTGCGCGTGTGGATCTAACCGGGAAGACGGTCATGCCCGCTCTGAATAACATACACATCCATATCGGATATGAAGGATTTGTGAGTTGGAGTGTTGAGAACCATTCTCCGGAGAATGTGCTGGATCACTTGGAGCGCGAGGCATTTTATGGTGTCGGCACCGCCATGGCCATGGGCGATCAGCCTGTCGCGTTTGCGATCAAATTCCAGCAGGATCAGCTGGCCGGAAAATTTCCGCCCGCGGCCCGTTTCTTCTTCGCCGCCGGATTCGCGCCGCCCGGAGGAGGTCCGGATTCGCTCTTGATCCAGGGCACCACCCCGTTGCACGCGGTGAATGAAATCTCGACCCCAGATGAGGCCGTCGCCGCCGTTCGGAAAATTGCTGGGATGAATATCAAGGAGGTCAAGTTCTGGGTAGACAATCGGGACAACGCGCGCGGGGGCATGAAGAAAATGCCTCCGGAAGTTTACAGCGCGCTGATCGAAGAGGCGCACAAGCACGGCATGATCGTCCACGCCCATGCCACCAACCTGCAGGATCAAAAAGGCGTGGTCAAGGCCGGTGTCGACGTGCTGGTACACACCCTGGTAGCCGAAAAAGTCGACGATGAGTTCGTCGCAATCCTCAAAGCGAAGCGGCCGTACTGGGCGCCAGTGATGGGCCTTGGCGATCGGTCCGAGCTCTGCGACGGCAACATTCCGTTCATCGAACAAGTGCTGCCGGACGGTGTAGTCGCCGATATCCGGGCCGGAAAGACCTGGCTGCCATCGAGTCCTTGCTCAGCCCCGGCAAATGCACAGTTTGCCCAGCGCGAGGAGAACCTCCGGTACAATTTTCCAAAGTACATCGCAGCGGGCGCCCGGATTGTTCTCGGCACCGACGCAGGAGTTTCCGCCAAGTATTCGTACGGTTTTGCCGAGCACCACGAGATGGGAATGTACGTAAGGCTGGGGATAACGCCGGCGGAGGCCATCATCGCCTCTACATCCCGGCCGACCGAGGTGCTTCGGATCAAAGACACCGGCGTGCTCGCCAAGGGCAAGCGCGCCGATTTTGTTGTGCTCAACGCAAATCCACTGGAGAATATCCACAATACCCGGGAGATTGACAGCGTTTACCTCTACGGTGCGCGTCTCGATCGAGAGGGGTTGCAGGCAAAGTTTAAACAGGCCGTCGTAGATCGGGACGCAGCACAAGCCAGCAGCAAGAAAGACTACGTACCGCACCCGCAACCCCCGTCCCAAACCCATTGACAGACTTTACTCAAAATGGCTAACATTGGCGGACCGGCGTGACAACTCTCAAGCAGAAGTGGTTTTGGTATTCCATCGCTTCGGCGTTTTGTTGGGCAGGCTTTGCGATAACGGCAAGGTTCGGATCAACCGAACTGCCTGCCAACATGATGCAGTTTGTAGCGGCATTCGGTTTTCTCGCGTTTGGGCTGGTCCTATTCGCGGCCCGGGGATTCCGCTTGGAATTGAATCGGCGCGGCGCGCTTTATGGAACCATCGCCGGTATGTTGCTCGGTGCCGGAGGACTCGCGCTGTATGCCGCCTATCGGGGCGGCGCCAATACCGCGGTGGTCACCACGGCGACCTCGCTGTATCCGATGTTCACCGTAGTGCTGGCGGTGGCCTTTTTGCACGAGCGAATTACGTTCCGGCAATCCATTGGGATGGTATTCGCGGTGGCCGCCATCGTCATTTTGTCCTTTTAGGCGCCCATGCACGCATCTTGGCTGTGGTTTTCGCTTCTGGTGCTGCTCTTCTGGGGCACCTTGGGGATCGTGCAGAAGGTGACCACCAACATTATTTCGGCGGAGAGCGCCCTGATCTGGTCGGTCATCGGCTTCCTGGTCTTGCAGCCGCTTCTATACGGTGGACCGTCACCGTTGCATTACACATCGCACGCTTTGGCGTGGGCGCTGCTGAACGGCGTCTTTAATGGCCTGGGCGCCTGGACACTGATGGCTGCCATGAGCGCCGGAGGCAAAGCATCGCTGGTGATGCCCATCACGGCAATGTACCCGCTACTGGTGGTGCTGGTCGCTCCTGCAATCTTCCATGAATCCATTACCAGGCTCCAGGCGGCCGGAGTGGCTTGCGCGATGATCAGCGTCATCCTGATATCGTCGGACGCCTCGCACGGCCATTCGCAGCCGTAAACTATACTGACGCCGTAAACTATACTGATGGGCAAGGTGCCCGCATCCAAATCCAAACCGCGAAATGGCTCCAACGGCAGTCAGATCCACTTCAGTATCGGAAAGGTTGCGAAGATTCTGAATGTGAGCACGTCGATGCTGCGGAAGTGGGAGCGCCTGGGCATTATTTTCCCGGAACGCAGTCCCAGCGGCTATAGGAAATTCACCCGCGTTGAGGTGGAGCGCCTCAAAGAGGTGCAGAAACTCAAGACCGAGAAGAATGTAAGCTCGGCTGCAGTGGTTCACCTGCTTAAGCACGAAGGCGGTCCGAACAAAGACAGTGCGGAGAGCTCCAGCATCTCACGACGCCTGAAAAGACTGCGAGAACAACTAGGCTGGACCCTTTCGGTGGCGGCCGAGCGAGCTGGTATTTCCGTCAGTTATTTAAGTAATATCGAACGCGGCCATGCCAACGCGTCCGTCGCGACCCTGCAGAAATTAGCCAGCCTTTACAAGACAAATGTGCTGTCCTTTTTCGGAGATGTGTTGCCCGCGCAAAAGATGGTGCGTCCCAGCGAGCGCCGGCGTCTGGTGACTGAACCAGGCGTTACCATCGAACTGCTCGCGCTGGGGCAATGCGCCATGGAGCCGCATCTGTTCCGAGTCTCGCCAGGCGCGTCCAGCGGCGGCGCCTACACGCATGAAGGCGAGGAGTTCATCTTCATGTTGAACGGAACCTTGGAAATCTGGCTTGATGAGGTTGAGCACTATATGCTCAATGCCGGCGACAGCCTTTATTTCTCAAGCACCCAGTCTCATCGCTGGATGAACTCCGGCCATGAGGACGCCGTGATGCTGTGGTGCGGATCGGTTATTTTCTAAGAGCCGCCTTGGGGTAGGAAACAAAACAGGCAGAGTTGTTCGAATAGTAAATTTGCGGCCAACAGCGAAGTAATCTCCGCAGAGTCGTATTGTGGCGAAACTTCCACCAGGTCGCAACCCACCAGGTTCAAGCCCCGCAGCGCTCGCACCAGACGGAGAATCTGATCGCTCGTAAATCCACCTACCTGCGGTGTGCCTGTTCCCGGCGCGAAGGCAGGATCCACGACATCAATGTCGAGAGTAAAGTAGACCTTCCGGTCCTCGAATCCCTTTAACTTCTCACGCACCAGTTCCATCCCGTGCTCGTGAAATTCCTCGGCGGTGACTATTCGAATGTTGTGTTCATGGCAGTAGGACATATCGTCCTCGCTGTAAAGTTGCCCGCGCAGACCTACCTGCAGGATGTGATCCTCATCCAGAAGCTGCTCTTCAATGGCTCTTCGGACAGGAGTTCCGTGCGAATACTTCATGCCCCAGTATTGGTCCCAGGTATCCGAATGGGCATCGAACTGAACTAGGGCAACGGGTCCGTGCGCGGCGTGGATCGCCCGCAGAATTGGCAGCAGTATGGAATGATCTCCGCCCACGCAAATAGGAATGGCGCCCGCATCCAGAACCGGCTTCAGACCTTTCGTAATCCTGTCGTAGGTGTCTTCGATGGAGATAGGATTTACCGAAAGGTCGCCATAGTCCGCGACGCGCAGGTGGGAAAATGGACTTACTTTGAGAACCGGATTGTAGGGGCGAATAATTGCCGATTGTTCGCGTACGTGCCGCGGACCCATCCGTGGGCCCGTTCGATAGCTGGTACCACCATCGTACGGAACGCCGATGAGCGCCACATCCAATCGATCTGCTTCGGGGATGTGCGGTAGCCGGAAGAGCGTCGGGATGCCTGCAAACCGCGGCTGTTCCAGTGCATCCACTGGCATCGGGTGGGGTTCGGCGAGTTGCTTCAGGCGCCGGGTCTTCTGGAGTTCCTTGATGCTCATTCCTTCTCGCTCTTGGCTGAGAAGTTTATCCACTTTGTCTAAACCTGTCAAGGCGTGGCGTCACGGCTTAGCGAGGCCATGATCGATGCGGTCCAGCTCTCGCGTGTAGAGTTCATTATCCGGAAAGCGCCGATGCAATTCTCCCAACAGTTCCTTCGCACCGGTGGGATTGTTATCGCGCAAGGCGGCCACCGCCAGCAACAGTTTTGCAAGTGGTTCCAGATAATGGCCGTGCGCCGCCGTCTCCCGAATCTCCTCCAGGCCCTTTTCGCGATCGATGGTCGCGCCTGTAAGCCGCAGCAGCAAGCGCAGAGGCGCAGCTTTCAGACTTAACACATAATTCTGCACGCCCGGCCCGAGATAGGCGTCGAAAGCCTGTGGATTCGCCTGCATGAGTCTCTCGGCATAGATGCGGCCCTCCTTCGAATAGCGATACGAGGCGAGAGCCTGCTTTTCGACCAGGCCGGCGTAATCGGAGCGCAATCCCAATGTCAGAGACTTGACGAACAACGCATTCGAATCGGTTGCGGACTTTTGCAGCGCTGTGTCGGCGAGATGATCCGCCTGTTCCACTTCCTGAAGGAATAACACCTTCTTAGCCGGGTCAGGCCGTAATTTTTCCTGTTCCTTGAAGCGCGAATCATCCGTAAAGAATTCGAATTCAAGTGCTCCCAGCCTATCCAACTCGGAAAATAAGTAAGCCGCGGCATTGGATGCCGCCCCGAGTGAGTCCTCCGGATGGTCCTGTTTCCATGCGGCGAAATTCCGGTGCGCATCGTCGAACTTCATGTCATACATCTTGAGCCACCCAGCGAAAAGCGCGTCCTCAGGAGAAGCGTCCGCCGCTGCCAGCGCACCAGCGATTACCAAAACGATAGCCGCTGGGATCACACAGCGAAAAAAGCCGGAAAACTTGAGCATGGAATCAATCACTGACGCCCTGATACTAACACGCGACGGTAATTCTCCTACTGGTAGGTGGCGACGGCTTTGAACTCACGAGGCGCAACGGAGATGATTCCCTTGCGGTGCATGAATTTCAGGATGCCATTGACGGTGTCTTCGAGAGACGGATCCGGCAGGCCCCAGACCGAAGCGTCTCTAGCCGCTTGATAGCAGGAACTTTCGTAGCGCTTGAACTCCATGGCCGAAATGTTGTCCACCGAGCCGACCAGAAAGTCCAGCAGAGGATAGAGCAGATCTTCCTTCCTACATCTCCTGATCAGCTCGGGCACGAAGTCGGGAAGGCTGAACACCTCGAATTGACGCCCCGTGGCTTTGGTAATCAATCCGGTAATATCCAGCATATTTGCATAATCGTCCCGCGTGACATGATAGGTCTGATTCGCGGTGCCGGGCGTAGTGGAAATGGCGACGATATTGTTCGCCACTATGTCCGCCGGGACGAAGCTCACCTGGTTCAAGGCATCCACTCCAATCCCATGATTCACCATGAAGGCAACTAAACGAACGGCGATATCGAAGTTATTGCCTCCGCCGGTGACGGATGGACTAACCAGAGCGGGCCGGAAAATCCGCGTGGAAAGTCCGCGGCGGCGTGCGTCCGCGACCACTTGCTCCGCTACCCACTTGGACTGGCTGTATCCAAAATCGAGCAGTTCCATGTTCTCGTTCAGGTCGGTCTCATACAGGACTTTCTTAACCGCCCAGCCAAACACAAAGGTAGTCGAGACGTAATTAAAGCTCTTCGGCCGCCCTTCGAACGCCAGTCTTAGAACTTCATTGGTTCCCAGCACGTTTGCGTCGCGCATACGGTCGTAGTTGAACAGGTAGTTCACCGTTGCGCCGTTATGGAACACCGTGTCCGTTTCATTTGCGAGCAGATCCCACATTTCCGGCGTGAGGCCCAAATTGGCCTGACCGAGATCCCCGCAAACCGGAATCACCCGATCCTCGAACATCTGCATCAGCTCGGCCGCCGAAGGCCCCATCGACTCCATCGCCGCCCGCAGCCGCTGCTTGCCTTGATGCTCGTCGGAAGACCTGACCAACACATAGATCTGCGCAGAGGTCTGTTCCAGCAGACTTTTCACCAGGAATGGTCCGATAAAGCCCGTGCCACCCGTGAGCAGTACACGATTCAGGACTGGTATCTCGGGCACTAACTCCGGCACCGGAGGCTCGAAGATCAGCTTTCTATCGCTGCACATCAATAACTTTTCCGCGGCGCGTTGCTCATCACGAAACGTCGCCAGGGAATGCCGCAGTAGAACCAGCGCTTCTTCGGGAGCACGCTCTAACTGTTCAGCCAGCCGAAACAGGTCCGCTACGCTGACACGCTGAATGAGACCGGTATCCACCTGCCTTGCCAGCATGTCGGCGCCCTTGTCCTTCAAAAGTTCCTTGATCTCGTGCATGAAAGCCACCAGATCGAGGGAATCCAGCCCCGCTTCCACCAGGTTGTACGTTTCCGTTCCGGTCAAATTGTAGCGGGCCTTCAACACGTCGAAAGACGATTGGCATTCAGCGCCGGACGTTGCAGGCGCCGCATGTTTTTCCCGCGAAAACTCCGAGAGAACGGTAAACTGGCCATCCAGCCACATCTGCTTGGTCTTGTGGCGCATGATCTTCCCGGAACTGGTTCTCGGAATCGCACGCGGAGCGATGAAGGATATCCGCCCCACTTCCACGTTGAGAAAATTCCGCACCGCGGCGGCTGTCTTCAGCGCTTCGGGGAGCGCTTTGGGATTTTTCACTTCGGCCACCACCGCCAGCGCCGGCTCACTGTCTTCGTGAATCTGGAACGCGGCAACGCAGTTGGTCCGGATCAGGCCGGATGCTTTCTCAACCACTTCCTCGATGTCCTGCGGGTAATAGTTTTGTCCGCGGACAATAATCATGTCCTTAATGCGGCCGCAAACGAAGAGCTCTCCTTCGTGGAGGAAACCCATGTCGCCCGTTCGAAGGTAGCCGTCATCATAAGGACTGTCGTCCACCAGCCGGGCATGAAACATCTTCAGCCCCAGTTCGGGATTATTCCAGTAACCCAGGCACTTGCTGCCGCCAGAAACCCAAATCTCGCCGATGTACCCTGGCTCCAGAGCGACGTGCTTCTCCGGATCGACAATTTTTACGGTGAGGCCCGGCAGTGGAGTTCCACAACTGACAATCTGAGTGGCCGCGCCGACTTCGGAAACCTCGACGGTCATGCGGGCCTTGCCCAGCGTAATAGCGTTCTTGTTTACTGAAAGGATATTACGGCCGCCGTGGGAGACCGCCAGAGTATTTTCAGCCAGCCCGTAAGCGACGAAAAAGCTCTCCGACTTAAGGCCATAGGGCTGAAACGCCTCTAAGAAACGTGTGTAAGTGCTGGGCTTAATCGGTTCCGCGGCAGCCATCAGCAACCGCAGCGAGCTGAGATCGCAATTTTCCAGACTATCTTTGGAAAGCCGCCCGGCGCGCAGGCAATAGTCGTAGGCGAAGTTCGGCGCCGCCGAGCAGGTGGCCTCATGAGCTTTGATCGTGTCGAACCAGAGGGCCGGGCGCTGAATGAAATCGGTGGGAGCAAATCCGTAGGTGGTCCCGCCTTTTAGCGCGGGATAAAGGTAGCACCCGATCAGCCCCATGTCGTGATACTGCGGAAGCCAGGAGACCACCACGGGCGCATGATGGTCGATCACCAGCGGACAGTTATGCAGTATGTTTTCGTGCGTGACCATCACGCCTTTGGGATCTCTTGTGGACCCCGACGTGTATTGCAGGAACAGAAGCTTCGAAGCCCCGTTGAACGTTTCGCCTAAAAAAGTGTCGACGAAGTCTTCCGTCGCGATCCACTGCAGACCGGAAATGTAGTCGACATCCAGTCCGGACGCTGAGACTCCACTTCTGGCGAGATTCGTTCTCAGGGATCCGTGATAGTCTTGGCTGGTTAAAATGCCGCTGGCCTGGCAATCCTTTGCGATGTGGACCATTTTGTACATCGCGCCCTGGAAGCCATGGGAACTAGGGGGATACACGGGAACCGGGATCAACCCCGCGCGCACGCATCCAAAAAACGCGCAGATCATTTCGAGGCCCGGCGGGTAGGCTAACAGGAGCCGATCCTGTGCTTCGAAGCGATGATCCTTCCGCAAGTGCCCGGCGATCGCCTTGGTCCGCTGGAGAAACGCCTCGTAGGAGTAGCTTTCGAGCTCATTGCCGTTCAGGTCGATGTAGGAATAGAGAAGTTTATCCGGATGCTCCTCCCCTAGACGATCCAGCTGGTCTAAAATCGACGCCATCATAAGTCAGTTTTGCTCATGACGCTGATGCCGCCATTCGCTGCCCTCCGAGAAAACTCCACATAATAAAACAATCAAAGCCTTCCTGCTCCTTGTGCTTAAGCGAAATGAAACGATCGAGTGATGGAGGTGGGAAACTAGCGTGCTGGATTGCTGGATATGACAATACGTCCGCAGATTTTGCTACAACCCTCGCCGCGACGCGTGAAATCGATTTCAGCGCGTCACTCCTAGTGCTGTCACTTGATTCCAGCCGGGCGTCTGCTCGCCCGATTCAAAGCGTCTTGGTTCCATTGCCAACCGTCCATGTTAACAGAGGATTGCAGAGCCGTGAAGAAGGCTCAACCGGACTCGTTTTCCAGACACGTGCGCCCCAAGCGGAATCCGAATCCCTTGATTTTCCTGAAGATTTCGAGCTACTATCAGGTTTCATTCGGCCATCAAGGCGGTTGCGCCCGTGACGCCAGGGATAGAGGCCGTTATCAGTCAAAAGCCGGACATGGATGATCTTGTTCCATCTGAGACGTCGCTGCGGTACTCCAGCGGCGCTGCGGCGAATGGGTCTTCCTTCCCGAAGGTCTTACGCCGGCGCCTGGACAATTTCTTTTCCGACGCGGACCTTTCGCCCAAAGCCGATGGCAGCATGTGGGTCAAAATCACCTTGGGCCTGGCCGTGCTGGCGGGCAGCTGGATTGCTCTCTACGCGCTGAATCCACCTTCGTGGAAGTTTGTCGCTCTGTACCTTTTAAATGCCTTGGCCCAGACCTTCCTGCTGCTGAACATCGCGCACGATAGCAACCACAACGCTATTTCTTCAGTGCGGTCGGTAAACAAAGCGTTGAACTATGTTTTCGACGTTTGTGGAATCAACTCCTACATGTGGCGTATCCTCCATCATCGGGGCCACCACGCCTGCATCAATCTGCACGGTGAAGACGACGCGCTTACGGGGCGCCGCATCTTGCGGTTTACGCCGCATGAGCCCCGCAGGCCCCTGCAGCGCTTCCAGCATATCTACGCGTTGTTCGTTTATGCTCTGACTTCGATTGATTTCGTTTTTCTAAGGGACTTCGAATGCTTTTTTTTTCCGTCGCACGGCTATTTGAAACGGACGAAACATCCGGCGCGAGAATACGGCATCCTTTTTGCAGGTAAGGCGCTGTACCTTACGTACATGCTCATTTTGCCGGTCGTGTTATTGGGGAAATCGCCTCTGCTGGTCGGTTTGGCGTTCCTGCTGACCCACATGATCGTCGGTTTATCCGTGGCGTTGGTATTTCAAACCACCCACACGGTGGACAGCACTTACTTCCCAGCCAGCCGCGGTGAATTTGATAGCGGCGTGTATCACATCTTCGCGACCACTGCCGATTACGCGACGAACAGCCCGCTGGTGGGTTGGCTGGCGGGTGGGCTGAACCACCATATCGTTCACCATCTGTGTCCTTTTGTCTGCCACACTCACTATCCTGCGCTGACCCGGATTGTGAAAGAGACCGCCCAGGAGTATGGCGTTCCCTATCGGCAGCACCCCACCATGCGGCGCGCGATTCGGCATCATTTGATCCTTTTGAAGCAGCTGGGCAGTGAAAATTCCCTCTCGAGCACGTAATCCGTGACGCCGCCCCACACCGTGCCCGTTGTTTCCCGCTTACGCTCCTTCGCGGATTCGCGTGCAATGGCGTTGAACCCCACCCAGGTTTTAACGAAGTACACCGAACTCCTCGGCGACACCTTCCGCTTCTATTTTGGCGGCGTCAAAGAAGCCATCGTAACCACCAATCCCGTAATCATTCAGCACGTACTGAAGACGAACTCCGAAAATTATCACAAATCCGAAATTCAAATGAAGCGGATGGGCCACTTTCTGGGCAAGGGTCTTCTCACCAGCCACGGAGAAATCTGGCGCACCCAGCGGCGTCTGATCCAGAAGGGTTTCGATCGAAAGCAATTGGAAGTTCTGTCTTCGATCATGCAGGACTCCCTGGCGGATTCCCTGGTGGATTTCGACCGGCAAGCACGGATCGGACCCGTCGATATCTATCCGCACCTGATGAAAATCACCTTCGGAATGGTCGGCCGCTCGTTGTTTGGCGCCCGCTTGAAAGAGGAGGACATCAGCCTCATCAGCCACACCATTTCCACCGTCCAGGAATTCATGGTGCGTCAAACCATTCAGCCCTACCTGAATCCCTGGTTTTCCGTCTCCGGGGAACTGCGCAGACACGAAGAGATGCGCGCCCGCGCCGACGGCGTCTTGATGGAATACATACAAAGGCGGCGCCAAAGCCCGCCCGGTCACGATTTGCTGCAGATTTTAATGGATGCTCGCTACAGCGACGGACACGGCATGAGCGATGAGCTGGTCCTCAGCGAGAGCATGCAGTTGCTGGTGGCTGGGCATGAAACATCGTCGAATGCTTTGTCGTGGCTACTTTATCTTTTAAGTTCGCGTCCGGATTGTTTGGAGAAGTTGCGGCAAGAGTTCGATTCTGTGCTAGGTGACGCGCCCCTCACTTACTCCGACGTTCCGAAGTTCGAGTTCGCCACTCAGGTGATCCAGGAAGCGCTCCGCCTCTACCCGCCTTTCTGGATGGTGGATCGAACGGCGCTGGCGGACGACCGTGCGGGGGATCTCGACATACCTGGCGGTTCGACGGTAGTGGTCTTCATTTACGGCGCGCATCATTCGCCTGAGTACTGGGACAGCCCGGAGACTTTCGACGCCGAACGCTTCACCAAGGCGAATGAGAAGCTGCACCGGCCCTTCGCTTATC
>Ga0206794_1205_pt1 | contig 13350 bp, 15 predicted proteins | sample Alteio_BWOrgCont_70_FD_152877 | JGI IMG/M metagenome (GOLD analysis project Ga0206794, IMG submission 152877) | Enriched cells from forest soil in Barre Woods Harvard Forest LTER site, Petersham, Massachusetts, United States -... | ecosystem: Environmental > Terrestrial > Soil > Temperate forest >...
AGCCGCGGTTCTCTTTGCACCGCTCCAAGGGATGGACAGCACTTGGTGATGACCTCTCTCGTCCGGGGCGAATCCGGGACCAGACGACGAAAAAACAGGATGAAGGAATGCGTGCTTTGTGGGACGGTGGCAAGTTCACCGCCGCCGAGCTGGCGAGACAGTTCGGTATCTCCGTACCCACATTTTTCCGCAGGATGCGCCCAAAGAGCCTGAAGAAGGAGGATTAACCACAGCAGTGTCGGGCATTCCAGCGGAAGGACGACCTACTTTCCGCGCTCCGGGCCGTTTAGCACCGACTCGGAATTGGTCACGGTTCGCAGAATTGATTGTTTTCAACACCAACCAGGGCAACTTGTTGAAGAAATTAAAATCACTAACCATTGCAAGGGAGATATGTGCGACGAATCAGGAGGCTGCGCTTCACGCGAATTCCCACCTGCGAGCTATGCGCCGAGCGATGAAAAAGAGCGCCGTACCGATGCTGAGGAGAACCGCGATTTGCGGCCAGAGTGCGGTAACGGGCAGATCGCGCCAGAAGACTTTTGTGAAACCGTCGATGGCCCAGGCATTGATCGTAAACAATCCGGCATGCTGCATGGCCGGAGGCATCAGGTAGCGGGGGAACATGCTGCCGCCGATCGACGACATAATCAGGATAAGAAGCGTGGAAACAGCACCCAGTTGCGCGCGGGTATGGCAGATGCTGGCAAGCAATATGCCGAAGGCGGCCACCGCAAAGGCAGTACAAATCCCCATCACCACGAAACCGGGGATATGACTGAAGAAGTCGAGGTGAAAGACACCCCACGCCCAGAGGAACATCACGATGAGCTGCGCAAATGCCAGCAACATATTGAAGGTCAGTTTTCCGGCCAGCAGCGCGGTCATAGTGACACGCGAGCTCAGCACGCGGTCGAGAGCGCCGCTCTCAGCTTCATCGAGCAGGGCGCCCGCTGAGCCGCTGGCGGTAAAAAGAAGAAACATGACGCCGATGGCTGCGGCATAGAACGAGATGATGTTCTTATTTTGACTTTGGCCCATCACGGAACGCGCATGGACTGCAATCAGGCCGGCGCTCGATGGCCCTGCTGGCGACGTTTCCGAGCCACTGGTGGCAGGCGTGTTTGCAAACTTCCGCAGTTGCGCCACATTGGCTTCAGCGCGTTTGCGCTGCTCAGGAGTAAATCCGCCGATGAATTGCTCGGTGTATTGCGTGCCTTTTTCCGCCATCACTGAAGGCATGGCCGTAATGGCAGTTTTTTGCAGCAGTCCGGCGACAATTTGCGGGGCAATGGAGTCGCTCGCGTCGTTCAGCAGTTCAATGCCGGGGTCGCGGTCTGCGGAACCGAAGGACACAGGGTTCTGCCCCCACCCCTGTGGAATGACGAGTGCAACAGACACGTCGCCAGCTTTGACGGCAGCCTCAGCGGTAGCAGCATTGAATTCAGGAGGCCGCGGCTCCTTGGCTTTTGACGCGGGGCGTGTGCTGACGGCTAGCGAGCCGTCGCGTTCCAGGCCACTCACGAGTTGGTGCGATGCGGCACTTTGATCCTGGTCGACCACAATTACCTTGATGCGCGGAACGGTATCGTGCTGACCACCGAAGATCACTGCAAAGATACTGAAGAAGGCGAGGGGCAGCACGAAGCTCAGGGCAAGAGCAGCGAGGTCCCTGCGGAGCGCCGCCATAGCGGTACGAACGATGGCGAAGATCAATCGCGTAGCTCCCTTCCGGTGAGGTGCAGAAAGACGGATTCAAGATTGGGGCGGCGGAGGGAAACATCGGCCAGCTCGAGGCCATCCTTGGCGGCGTCTTCGAGGAGTCCGGCGATCTCAATTGAGCTTGCGATGGTAAACAGGGCGGCCGAATCGACCATCTTGCCGCCGCGACGTTCGACCCAGGCGGCGATTTCGGGCGAGCTTCCGGCAAAGCGCGCCGTCACCTGGCTGCGCGAAGCGAATGCGGTGTAGACCAGTTCCTCATTAGTGCCGAGAGCGATGATGCGACCATGGTCTACGATGGCGATGCGATCGCAGAGCCGTTCGGCCTCTTCCATGTAATGTGTGGTATAAACGATCGCGGTCCCCGCGGTGCGGAGCGCTTCGATCATCTCAAATATGCGAATGCGCGACTGCGGGTCAACGCCAACCGTCGGCTCGTCCATGAGCACGACGCGGGGCCGGTGAATGATGCCAGCAGCCATGTTGAGCCGGCGCTTCATACCGCCGGAGAGATTTTTCGCGAGTTCGCCCGCACGATCCTGGAGTGCAGCCCAGTCGAGACACCAGGCAACGGACTCGGTGAGCTTGCGGCCCGACAGTCCGTGATAGCGACCAAAAGAGAGCAGGTTCTCTTTACAGGTGAGGCGAGGATAGACGGCCAGATCCTGCGGGATCCAGCCAAGAGCGGCACGAGCCTCTGCTGAGCCGGCGGCGGAGCCGAAGACGGAAATGCGACCCGCATCTGGAATTACGCGACCAACGATGGCGCGGATGACGGTGCTCTTGCCCGCTCCGTTCGGCCCGAGGAGGCCGAGGCATTCGCCGCCTAACAGTTCAAGGGAGACGCCGGAGACGGCCTTTATCGCACCAAAGCTCTTGACGAGGGCATCAACTTCGAGAGGACGCACCGAATCGGCGGCCAGGTTGGCCGGGGCTGACGCCATCAAGCCTCCTATTAATCTTCGAGGCCATCGTACACCAGATGGAGAAGCGGGTTGCTAAATGAAGTTTCTTTGTAGGACCCGTGGGGAGGGATTACACCCTGATCGTGGTGGAGCCGGTTTTCGTCCAGGCGATGCGAACATTTCGTAAACACTGGCCGACTTGATCGAAGCCGCCGCGACGGATGCATACGCGTATTCACGAACGGACGTTCGTGGCTGTCCCGTGGACGCGTCAGATACAGGTCAAAGACATATCATTCCCCATCGAGCGAGGGGCCATTTGCGGAGGCGGACCGGCTCGCTCAGAATCTAACTTCGCGGTGTCCAACGATCGCCAGAGCTTTGGGTTTCGAAATCCCATTTCCTGGCACCTGGTCTTTTTTGATCAGTGAAAATGGGTCAGGAGGTGAATAATCAGCACGCAGAGATTCAGGATAGAGCTTCTCTGGCTTCATTCAGAGGTTCAAGAACCAGATATCCCACCCTCTACGCAGGAACCCCAAGGAAGAAGTGCCCGTTGCAGAATCGATGGAAACTCGCATGTTTCGCTGGCAGCGGCTGCTAGCCTGGCCACAGCTGGCATCGCGCAGAATGCCGTGACCGAGTCCGGCACGATAGATTATTCAAGTTTTAGGGGGGTTCTAGATTTGGAGATCTTAACTGTTGGCAGATCGATGCAGTCATTGACAGGGTAGCGGCCGGATTGTGGGCGACTCTTCCCCATACCTTGAGGCGAATCACCGGGACTGGCGAGACTTCGTTAAAGGTCAGAGTCGGCGGTCATACGGGCCGGAACGGCGGTGTTATCCCGCTCGCGAAAGGGACAAGCGACTATGGGACGTGCCGCGAATCTGTTCGCTGCTGCATCCGTAACTCTTCTGATTGTCGGCTTGGTCATGTCAAACCTTTTCGAAAGACCGCAGCTCATGTCTGTGAGTTGAGCACGCTGTCGCGACTAATGAAACCGGGAGTTCCCCCGGCTTTGCCGGGGAGGCAGTCAAACTTTGAGAATTCCGGGAGTATTCCCCCGGCTGTTGTTTTGGTTCTATCGAAGCTCATTGTCGAACGAGCTCCAGGCTGTTGCAGTTGCTTTTGCTTTTCACCGGTTGCGATTAGGCCCCTTCGAGGGGCCAGCAACCGAAAGCCTCCGGCTCTCTCAAGGAACACAATTGATGGGCACGAGTTGGAATCCGAGTTCTCGGGCTTGTGCGTGAAGCTTGGCTGATTTCTGGTGTCGCCGGCGCTCCTCCTGCTTTTGAAAGATGGTGGAGTCGTATTGTTGTTGGGTGGTGACCATGTGATAGATAATCCGGGCGAGCTTATGGGCAGTAGCGGTCATGGCCTTCGGAGTGCCCATGCGGGCTTTCATGCGACGGAAGTAGTCGCCGAGGAAACTGTCGCTGTGGTATAGCGCCTGTGTAGCCACGCGCAGGGCGAGGGCGGCGCGGTTCTTTGTTGGGCGGGTTCGTGAGGATAGAACCTGACCGCCGCTGATCTTTGGGTCTGGGCATAGCCTCAACCAGGAGCAGAAGGCGGCGGCCGTCGGGAATCGGTCGAGATTCGGACCGATTTCGGTGAGCAGCATTTGCGCCGTCAGGGAGTTGATTGCTGGCACCTCGGTGAGGTCCACTCCAAATGCCCGATAAAGATCCTCGCGCAATTGCGGCGGTTCATTCCTCCAGGGAGTCTTGCGCGCGCGGCGTTTGCTTCCTTGGGAAGGCTCTTCGCCCTCGGCAACTTTAGAGGGAAGCCGTTGCATCATTTGCTTCACCTGCGCGTCGACTTCCTGGATCAACTCCTGGTAATACCGATAGGCTTTGAGTGATTGGCGGAGTGTGAACAGGTGCTCCTCACGGTGATCGCCGACGAGTGACTTCATGATGGTCTCCTCGCTGGCGCGAATGCGCGGGTGACGCAGTTGAGCCAGCTTGTGCGGATCGCGTTCTCCGGCCAGGATCGCGTCCATGATGGCTAGACCGGTAGTTCCATCGAGATCGCTGATGACGTGATGGATCTGCAGGTTCATCTGGTCCAGCGCCTTCTGCATGTGCTGAAGATGAAGGGTGGCCAACTGAATGAGGTTGTCGCGATGACGCCACAACGAACGGATCGCACAAATTTCGTCGTCGGGACGAAAGGACCCGCGCAAGAGTCCCACGGAATGAAGGTGCTGAATCCACTGGCAGTCGGAAACATCGGTCTTCGTGCCCGGGACGTTCTTGACGTGATGCGCGTTGACCAATCGCACGTCGATCTTGCGCTTCTCCAGAATCTGGAACAGCGGAATCCAATAGACGCCGGTTGATTCCATGGCTACGGTTCGGATATGGTACTGCTGAAGCCAATCCGCCAGTCTTTCCAAATCGACGGTGAATGTAGGGAAGCACCGGATCGGCTCTGGATCGCGATCCGCGGGCACGGCCACGAAGATCTCCGTCGCACCCACATCGATTCCTGCGGCATTCGGTTCGATCACGGGCAGGCTAACAGCCTTGTTGCGCTGCTTGGACATGACATCTCCTTGTCTGTCCCGCTGCGTCGGCCTGAGCCGTGCAAAAAGGTAGTCTCTCAAACGAGATCGTCAGCCTCTCAACGAGCGAAAAGCGGTGACGTCATCACTGTACTGAGCACGGGGCCCAGAACCACACTGCCGGACGAGCTTGGAAAGGCATCAGTGAGCCATCGGTCTTAACTGCCAACGCGCGAAGCTCTTCCAGCTTAAACGCGGCACTCGACCCCTGTTCCTTACCTGATTGTCCAGACCTTCGGTCTGGTACCCCACTGCCGGAGGATCCTTACTTTCTTATTGGAGTTCATGATTCACTTCCGCAGGAGGATTCCCAATGTTTCAGCATGACGACAAGAACGCACATTTCAAGTGTGCGATCAAACGTTCCAGAGTCGCTCAATGGAGTTGGCTGAACACGAATCCGTGCGCATTCGCTTTCGAGTGGCACTGAAAGCACGAGGTTCCTGAGTCCGGCACAGCATTCTGTGCCTGGTCGTTGCCCCAGAACCGTTCGAATCGCCATCCCCCCGTGCTCTTGAGGCTCGAGTCCTTAATCATGAAGTCCACTCGTTTGCGATCCCCCTCGAAAATCACTCCATTCTTCTGCTGCGCTTCGCGCAGCTCGTAAACGATAATCGAGCCATCAGCGAAGTCACCCGATGAGTAGCCATTGACCGCCTTCTCATTCGCGAAAATGTGGTGCATTCCTTCTTCGCTCATCAGTTGCGGGTTAGCACCGGGCATGATGACTCCGGTGCCCACGTGTACCCAGCGTCGAAAGCTGTCGGGGAATTGCGCCGATTCCGCTCCGTAAGAGGCGCTCAATGTCAGGACTGCTGCGGTTGCAACCAGCATCAGCACGGCTTTTTTCACAGTTGACCTCCATCCATAATTCAGATTGTGCTAAGCACAATACTCGCGAGAAGCAGATCTTGACCGGCTGGCGGAATTCTTTGACGAACTGGGTGAACGGCAGGGGAGAGAGTGAAGCCAGTAGGGAGTAAATGACCGCTTGCCCCTCAGACGGCGGTACTGACTTCGTTGGCGGATTCGGTGTGAGAGGGCGCGTTTGACGGCCTGGCAGATGGAATTGGAGACGACCCAGCTGGCGCCGGCCAATGCGACGGAGATCGCGTTGCCTGCCCCATTTAAGTGATTGTTAAGCCCGCGATAGAGATGTGGTGGAATCCAGTAGAGGAACTCGAAGATCACGATCTCTGCGGTGAGAAGGCGCGCCCCAAGCCGCGCCCGAGCTGGTGGTGAAGTGGTGGGGCGGTCAAGGGGCGGGGCAGAGTTTCCGTTGCACGCATTATCAGTGCGACTTACACGCCGGCGGAACGTGGCGGAGCACCGGTTTCGATGGCCAGGGTCGTCCCTTTGAGGCCACTGGCGAATACGTTGAAGTCGATCCGCCACGCCTTCTTGTGCAGACTTGGGTGGCCAGTTGGGCGCACAAGTGAAAACAGTGGTCCGTTGGGAGTTGCAGCCGACGGACAAAGGCACCCTGCTCCGGCACCGGCACAGTGGGCTTGCTGCTCATGCCGAAGTGAAAATGAGCTTCCGTGGTTGGCCGCGCATATTGGGCTGGCTGCAAGCGTTCGTCGAGAAAGGTGAAACCGTGGAGGACCGCTGGCCGGCAACCTCCAACTAATTGCGCATCCAGTTGGCTTGATTCGGATTCCGAAGAGCGGAGGCAGGAGGGTAAAAATGATGATCTTGAAAATGTCGTTTATCTTGGCGATTGCCCTGATCGGTCCGCTGCAATCTGCGGCACGGGCAAAGTCGAAGGAGGAATCGGTAATGGAAAAAGTGAGAGTTCGATACATGGTCAACGATCTTGACCGGGCCGTAAAGTTTTATACAACAAATCTTGGATTTCAAGTGAAGCAAGAATCAAAGCCGACTTTTGCATTGATCGAGCGCGGCAATCTGGAATTGGTGCTGAGTACGCCTTTTGGCCCGGGAGGAGCGGCCAAACCGATGTCAGATGGGCGTCGAGCCGAGCCAGGCGGGTGGAACCGAATCATTATCAATGTGCTGGACCTGCCTGCCGAGGTGAGTCGGCTTCGTAAGGCCAACCTGCACTTTCGCAACGATGTTGTGAGGGGACCTGGTGGATCCGAGATCTTGCTCGACAACCCATCCGGGAATCCGATCGAACTGTTTCAGCCCGCGCAATGAAGACGTACGTAGGGGCAGAGTGACTCTTGGCGCTGGTTCCGAGAATCAATCCTTTGCCAACCATCCTGACATTGCGGCTCAGTGTGGTGCAAATGGCTGAGCCGCAAGTCAGTCTTAGAACTACCGGGTTTGAAGCGCTCGAAAAGTGGACGTCTCATAGACTGACATCATCTCGTAGCGAGCGTTGATGAGCGCTGCCTGCGGCGATGACGGTGTCGCCGCGAGCGCGCTGTTGAACGGCCCGGCATACGCAACCCCGCCTCGAACGTGTCGAGCACGAGTGCAGACCGAACACTTCCGCTGCGCGTGGCAGATTCCGTGACAGATTCATGGTTTGAGATTGTCGAGTCCGACCCAACGAAGCGCATCGTTGCGGTCCGCAAAGGCACTCATCGCGATTGCCTTGCCGCCTCGGAAAGTGTAGACGTCGGCCAAGTTGATCTCCTGCCATTGATTGGCGCCATGGAGCAGGACGCGAGCATGAACGAAAACGACAATCCGATCTCCAGAGCATAGAAACTGTTCCGGCTCGCTGATCACCTTGGCTGCCCTAGCGCGGGATTGAGTCAGGTATTGCTTCACTCCCTGGATCCCGTGATAAGTCCCTCCCCCGGGAAACTCAGTGGGTTCAGTCCATTCGACCTTCGGATCGAGCGGCGCAACCGCCCGGTCGATATCACCGCGGTTGAACGCGGCATAGGCATCGCGAAGCCCGGCAATCGCCTGTTCCTGCTCTTCTCGATCCAGCACATGGCCCTCTTTTCCGGCCCCGTGGCAAGCGATGATCATGACCAGGGCGGCCAGCGCCCAGGCCTTCCTGTCCATACCCGCCTTCCAGCGACATTGATGCATACCCGTTGTCCGACCCCTGCTTCGCCGAGATTGATGACATATTGCGCGTTCGTGAATCAGTGGAAGGCGCCAGCGCCGACGATATCTTCACCCACATGTCCGCGTACATCGAGGCGCCCGCAGTAACATGAAGGCAGCAGCAGCAGCATGGCTCAACGTGTGATTTTCAAGTCGGCAAAATGGGCAATTGTTCCTTGCCCCACCCAGAACGCAATTCCACCGTTCGACACAGGCTGTTTAAGATCATTGACGATCAGCGTTGGTTGCCATGCTCCATTGACGTATAGCCTGGCAGCCCTTCCCTTAACCTGGATCTTGAATTTGGTCCACTGTCCGGGGACGAGGTCGACATACGACTCGTATTGGCCTGGATTTTCACTGCGGAGCTTATCCCATGGGAACCCGGGAATCGAGATGTATTGGGCCGAATGGTTCCTCTGCAACTGATCTTCCGATCGTCCATTCTTGGGCCGGATGTAAAAGCACTCGAAATGCGAACGATCCTTCACACGAAACGCAATCCCAACGAATCCGCGCAATTGCGTCGGCGCATCCGGTGCGGTATCGCCAGACAAGGTCACTTCAATCGTGCCGTCCTGGAGCGATAGTCCCCGCACAATTGCCAAGCCATCGCCGTATCCGGAATCTCGCGGTCCAGTGTTTTCAATATGCACGGCTGCGCGCCCAAGATAGCTGACGATATCCGCTTTCAGATTTTGTAGTTCGAGCTTTTCAATGGCGTCGAGGCGGACCTCCTGGGGTTCTTGGTTAAGCAATCTTGCGCAGAAACACACCGCCAAAAAGGAATTTGCGCTCACCTGTCCAAAATTCATATCCGGCTACTTTCGATGAGTTAGGCTACTTCTTTTCTCGCATCGACGGAGTACAGGTAAGCCCGACCAGTATTCCATCAGAATCGAGAAACCGGCTCACAATCTGGCCCCACGGTTCCTTCTTGTTCTTGATTAGCATTGTGTAGCCCCTCGACTCAAGCTCCGCAGTCGCTTTCTCGACACTATCCACGTCGAATTCGAGCCAGGCGTGGGGCGCGGGCAAGGTGTCCGGCCAAGTGCCGGTGCCAAAACAAGATTCCGCAGCCTGAGATAGCGGCCAAAGGGCGAACTCCTTCGCACCTGGAAGAGCATTCGTATGGAGGTAGCCCCCACTCTCCTCTTTGAAAGGAATGTCGAGGGCCTCGGCGTAGAGCTTGCGGCTCGCATCTCGATCGCGAACAATGGGTCCAAAGCCCGCAATAAACAGAATTCTGGTCTTTTCCAATCCTTGCATGGCATCTCCCCTTCGCACGGTGAAAGCCGCTCCCGCAGCCGCGATCACGGCGATGAGTTCTCTTCTCGTCATACATCAAAACGATAGTTCAGAGAAGAATGACTACGTCTTGAACAGATCGGACATTTGCAGGGTGATCATTGGGGACAGCGTTTCTGTGATTACCTTTTGGGTGGGGTATAGAAATCGACGAGATTTCCGTCCGGGTCGCGGAAGTAAATGGAACGCGTGCCCCATGGCTGCGTGGTGGGCGGCTTGACCCAGACCTTAACGAGGTTCTGGAGTCTCTGGTACTCCAGGTCGACGTCGGCAACGCTGAATTCCAGGATGACGCTCCTGTTCTCGGCTGCCTGAGCCGAACCGGGAATATAATTCTCCTGGGCCCCAGCTGCGAAGACCGCCAACACGCCAACGCTTGTTCGGAACTCGGCATAGTCTTGTCCTGACCACCTTGCTTTCAGCGCCAGGATGGGCTCGTAGAAACCTACGAGACGCTTCATGTCGTTCGTAATCAGGCACACGTTTGCAAGTGTTGGGAGAGCGCCGGGCGGACGCCTTTCAGCGTCTTGGGGACCCACCGGCCGCCTGGTGGCGATTACCCCCAGCATGATAGCGAACCGACAGATGCGAAGTATGGTCATAGCGTTTTGGCTCTTCGTTGTCGCTCCGGTGTGGAGATCGGGATCGAGTCAGGTCGGAGGGCGCGCCGTCACTTTTCCAGCAAAGATTTCAAGCCGTCCAAGTCTCGCTGCATGTATCCCGCATCCGCCGCGAACTGCTGGTCAGACATTTGAGGTTCGCGGAATAAGGTAAATCACTGCTGTCCGGCTATAAGTTGAACAAATTCAGTTGGTTCGAAGTGGCGGGTAAATCGGACTGGGAATCGATGCTCTGAAGAGCCAGTAAAATGGGCGTTTTCTCGAATAGGCTAAGACTGAGCACCTGTAGGATTTGGTAGAGACTAACTTCGACGGCCAGTTGTTTGCGGACGATGGCGACAAGGACATAGACGGAGACCGCGATCCAGATTTGCGTTTTCACGGCGTTTTCGCTGGTACCGTAAAAGGCCTTGATGCGGAGGTGCTGCTTGATCCACTTGAACAACAAGGCAACATAATGCCCATCAACATCGACTGGATGAAGTCACGATCTACTACCCGTTTCACCCCTTAGAGTCACACACGCTGCCTGTAATCCGGTTTTACGAGCGGTATGGAGAAGCAAGTTACGTAGTGCGCCTCGCCGACCGGCGGCCTTTGGCGGTGCCAGAGTGGATGACGCGTCCTGAAGTTGCGGAGGCGAAAATCGTCACTACCGCTCGCCTGCCCGTTGCAGTGCTTGTGGCGCTGCGCAACGGAGCCATGACGGGTTTTTCCTCCTGTGAGCAAATAGCGCAGGAGGGAAATCCGGATGTCTCAGGGAAATATCAGGCAGCAACGGCAACTCTTCGAAGAAGCCTCCCCCGTCCCCATCGTCGATCTTCCACCAGCGTTGCGGGAGCAGCTGCGCCAGGCTCTGACGCAGTGGATGCTGGCTCACACGGCCACGATGCGCAAGGAGGTCGGCGATGAATAAGATCACAGCCGACCATCTGGCGCGGCGAGCCTACGTATATATCCGGCAGTCCACTCCAGGCCAGGTGAAGCACAACCTGGAAAGTCAGCGCATGCAGTATGCCGTCGCAGAACGGGCCCGCGCCCTGGGATGGCAGGAGGTGGACATCATCGACGAGGACCTTGGAGTTTCAGCATCGGGGACGAATCGTCCAGGTTTTGAGCGTCTGCTGCACGCGGTGTGCGAGGGCAAGGCGGGTGCCGTCTTCAGCATAGAAGCGGCGTCGCGACTAGCTCGCAACGGCCGCGAGTGGCACACGCTTTTGGAATTCTGCAGCGTGATGGGTGTACTTCTGATTGATGCCACAGCAGTGTATGATTCGCGTCTTGTCGATGATCGCTTGCTCCTGGGCATGAAAGGGACCATCAGCGAGATGGAGGTGGCCAACTTCCGCGCTCGCGGTCAGGCAGCGTTGCAGCAGATGGCAGAGCGGGGCGCATTGGTCCGACGTGTAGCGATCGGCTATGTGAAGGGTCCAGACGATCGCATCGAGAAGACCCCGGATGCACGAATTCGTTCGGCCATAGAGTTGGTGTTCAGCCGATTCTCTGAACTGCGCACCGTCAGGCAGGTCTTCCTATGGTTCGACCGGCAACAGATTCAATTACCGATAGCTGTCGGCCCCGAAGACTCGAGTGAGATAGTATGGCGCCATGCCCGATACCACGCTGTCCACAGCATCCTCAAGAATTCCCTTTATGCCGGGGCGTACGTCTATGGCCGCAGCAAGACAGTGGTGCGTTTGGTCGAAGGGAAGAAGCAGGTAAAACGGATCAAGCGCGTCCGACGCGAAGATTGGGCCATATTGCAACGCGATCATCATGAAGGCTACATTAATTGGGATACATTTGAGAGCAACCAGAGGATGATCACAGAAAACGAAAACGCGGCCAGCAAGTTCGTTCGCGGATCGGTTCGCTCAGGCAACGCTCTTCTTGCAGGCCTGCTTCGCTGCGGACACTGCGGTGCGAAGTTGCACGCTCAGTACCCGTCGCCATATTCGATCCGCTATGCATGTTCCGGTTACCGGCTAAACGGCGAACGAACAAGTTGTGTGCTATTCGGCGGACTGCGGGCCGACCAGATGGTATCGGACCAATTGCTGCAGTGTCTGTCTCCATTGAGCGTGGATGCGGCCGTGGACGCGATAGCTACACTGAGCGATGCCAGCGATGAACGCCTTCGCCAGAAAGCGTTGGCGCTTGAGCAGGCCCACTATGACGTGATCCGTGCACGACGTCAGTACGATGCCATTGATCCAGACAACCGGCTGGTAGCTGCTGAACTCGAACGTCGCTGGAATCGCGCTTTGGAAATAGAAGCTCAACTTGACGAAGAACTCGCGGCCCTGGAACAGAGCCGTGAACATCCCCTCACGTCTCGGCAAAGAGAGGAACTGATGGATTTTGCTCGCGACTTGCCGCGGCTATGGAATGTACCACAAAGCTCTCCAGAGCATAAGAAGAGGCTTCTGCGCATCGCTCTCAAGGAGATCATTGCGGCCACACAGAACGATACGATCCGTCTAGTGCTGCACTGGCAAGGCGGTGATCACACGCAAATTGAATTTGCCAAAATACGATCAGGCCACAATCGCTACGTAACCGAACCGGAAGTGGTGGAGATTGTTCAAAAACTCGCACGCGTGGAAACGGACGCCAGAATCGCCTCTATTCTGAATCGCAATCAGCATCGCACGCCCCACGGAGAAAGCTGGACGGAGAAGGGGGTCTGCTCGCTACGCAATCGATATTCGATCCCGGTGCATAAAGAGCGAGAGCTCGAGCAGCGCGGCGAGATGTTGGTAGGGGAGGCTGCAAAATTGTTGGGGTTTACGCAGTCGTCAATCTTGCGCCTCATACATGCAGGGCGCTTGCGTGCTACACAGGCTTGCGCAAATGCTCCATGGATACTGCTCAAATCGGAAGTGGAGCGATACCGCGCCCAACGATCGAAGGGCAACACCCCACCGCCAGCAAATTCCACGAATTGGCTTTTTGAAAACAAATGACATACGAAGGAGTGCACCATGTCGGGTTCTCGAAGAATAGTTCCACCTGCCAGCGTTGCTTGTAGATTTGGGCGACGGTGAGGGCCGGAAGGGTGAAGTTGTTGGTCAGGAAGACAAGCCGCTTGCCGCTCTCCGCATCGACGTAGCAAACCTTGCGTAGCGCATCGGGATAGACAGAGGCCGATTGATAAGACTGGAGGACCACGGTCTGGTCGGAGCGCACGCCGGTG
>Ga0206794_1206_pt1 | contig 13313 bp, 10 predicted proteins | sample Alteio_BWOrgCont_70_FD_152877 | JGI IMG/M metagenome (GOLD analysis project Ga0206794, IMG submission 152877) | Enriched cells from forest soil in Barre Woods Harvard Forest LTER site, Petersham, Massachusetts, United States -... | ecosystem: Environmental > Terrestrial > Soil > Temperate forest >...
CAGGCTGCGCATCACGTTCTCGGCCCCTGGGGAGTCGATAGTGATCTGCGCCGATGGGGCATGAAGCTGGCTGAGCACGGAGGCAAGCGCGGGAAGAAACGCGCAGTGATCGCCGTCGCGCGTAAGCTGGCTGTCCTGCTGCATCGACTATGGGTAAGCGGAGAGGTTTATGTGCCACTACGGCCAAGCGGTCGGGTCACCCTGCCGGCAGTCGCATAGTTCAGTCCAGATGTATGGAGGTTTAACGTCAGAAGCCGAGTTCCGGTGACTGCGTCATTGGCCTGGCCCAACACTCCATCTGCGAGATCGAGTGAAGGTCGCGATAACAGGTGGCAGCACCGGCTGAATCGAGAACACCCAACTTGCACCGAGCGATCGAACGCTCACATCGAGTGCGGATGGAAGGGTGGCGACAAAAGCAGCTCGGCGTGCAAAGAATCGCGTTCAGATCGGGTAGGAGATGAACTTGTCCCAATCACCTAAAAAAAGGGTTGACACCGACCGGCCTTCTCATGGAAGGCCGATGCACTCAGGAGCCCGGTAGGCCACTCCGAGAATTAGTATCGGGAGACGGGCTAGTGTCCATTGATCCGATGGCGTTGAGCAGTCACTTTGCCGAATAGTCGCCTTGTCGTACAGGTGAACGTTCGCGAAGCAGCCGAGCATACTCTTTGGCTCAAAAGACACGGATCGCAGATCTCTTCTTTTGTCATTTAAAGGTGCTAACGAAGGTGCTGAGGATTGTCGAGCGATGTTCTAGGATGCTTTAGGTGGCCACCGATGCTCCTAGAATCAATAGGTTACAAGCAATTGTTGTTATGGCATGGAAGAGGTCATCGGTTCGATCCCGATCAGGTCCACCAATCAATCCAACAACTTAGACAGAATGAACCGTACGGGTGACTTGGTTGTGTCATCCGCGGTGTCATACCCCTCCTTGGACGTTCGAGCGTGAGTGGAACGCTGGCTTGTGATCGGCGGTCAAGGCAAAGAGCAGGGTCTGGCGGATCTTTCCGGTAACAGAGTGAAGGTCTCTGGTCTGCCATCCAAGTGCAGGATAACTGTCGTTTGTAACGGTCTCGGTTGCGTATTGCGAATGAAGTAAATATCAGCGTCGGCGGAGCCCACGGTGGCTCACCAGGAAAGAGCGAGATTTTCGGAGTATCCTACTATTTACGTGCGGAACTAACGCCGAAATTCCGGGTTCGGGTCTAGTGTATTTTTCGGCCGTGAGGCCGGAACAACAGTCTACGGCGGCTCGGAACATAGGCTTTAGCCTCGTGGCTGGCCTGTGCGAACCACTGGGAGGGAAGATGGGACTCCAAACCTACTCGCCCGCATCGCGGACTGCCAGGTTTTTCAGCCTACTGCTTGATTCAGCTCACGATTCCTCTCGCGGCAGGAGCGCCGTTCGAAGTGTGGCGCAGTCGCTCAGACGTCTAGTTGCACTGGCCATGGCAGTTCTTCTACTGCCGATGGGGCAGGGAGAGCTGTTCGCGCAGCAGGCGCCCTACAGTGGACAGTACGCGCCCTACTATCCATCAGGTAACGTGCAGCCACAAGACTATGCACAACAGCGTTACACGCAGTCCTACCCGGTTCAGCCCTACGGGCAACAGTCTTACCCGACCTCGGGCCAGACGTATTCGCAGGGTAGCGGACAGGTGCAGCCTCTCAATCCACTGCAATTGCAGCAACTGCTAGCGCCCATCGCGCTCTATCCGGACACACTTGTGGCGCAAGTGCTGGCTGCCTCCACATATCCTCTCCAGGTGGTGGATGCCGACCGATGGCGGCAAGCGCAGGGCAACGCGGATTCCTATCAAATTGCAGCCGGAGCCGACGTACAGCCCTGGGATCCGAGCGTGAAGGCGTTGACCGCGTTTCCGCAAGTGCTGGCGCAGATGGACAGGAACCTGCAGTGGACAACCGAGTTGGGCAATGCCTATTACAACCAGCCGCAGGACCTACTCCAGACAGTGCAGGTGATGCGCCAGCGTGCGCAAGCGGCTGGGAACCTGCAAAACACTCCGCAGGAGGCGGTGAGCTACAACCAGGGAAACATCGTACTTGCCCCGGTGAATCCGCAGATGGTCTATGTACCGGCCTATAACCCGTGGACAGTTTATGGACAACCGGTCTCGCCCTACCCGGGATTTTCGCTGCTTGATGCGCTGGGATCGTTCTTCGGGTCATCCCCTGTGCGGTTTGGTTTGGGGATCGCGATGTCGGCCTTCACCCACGTGGGCTGGGGCTGGTTGGGCTGGGCTTTGAGTTGGCTCACGCAGTCAGTGCTTTTCCACCAGTCGAACTACTATTCGCAGAGCACCACAGTAGCCGATTGGGGCTTCCCGCACGGCGGTGCACGGGCATTTTCGCAACAGGGACGGTTCGCCACAGTTGCAAACAACTACTACCGGACACCGGGCGGTTATGGCTGGTCAGGTGGGGGATCAACGAGGACTCCAGCGCCAGGGTTCGTGCGAACGCCGACCGTAGGGAATCGGCCGGTAGAAACATACAACCGCGGTTACCAGACTCCTGCAACCAACCACGGCCGATCGACGCAGGAGGCCTACAACGGCGTCCAGCCGATTCGGCCACAGCAGTTCGGCTATGGGTCGAGCTTGTATAGCGGACCTGCCGAGAACTACGTCAGCAGGCCAGGCGCAACCTACGGCAGTTCGATGCAGGCTTATCGTCCGCCGTCTGCAAGCTATCAGCGCGGTGACTACGCGCTGCGATCTTCTCGCTCGGTTATGGGCAAGAGCTTCGCGCAGTCATCCCCTAAGCCGCCGCACTCAAGCGGCTTTCACCTCTTTGGCGGTGGGCACGCGCCGAAGGGCTACAGCAGCGGGAAGAGCTTCGGCCGCCGCTCAGGCGGCGGTCATTCCGGCGGCCACGGAGGCGGCGGCAAACATCACTTTCTGTGAAGGTGGCAGCGGTAATTTGCGTGCCAATCGTGGCCTGCAGATGTGAACACTACTTTTGCGGCGTGGGGCCATCTTCTTGTTCGACCTCTTTCCCCTCGCCTGGGAAGGGCCAGTTACGGTTTAGAGGCTGCGTCTCTTCGCGGACGGATTTGGGCGCATTGTTCACCTTGAGGTTTTCGAAGACGTGCACGCCCAGCTTTCCGGCACTCGCCAGGTCGATGTCGCCGTCGTGGTCGAAGTCGGCGGCAACGAACTGAGTACCGGCACTGGCAGTGCCGTTGACGGAAAGTGCAATGCGTGTAAAGGCGATATCATCCGAGCTACCGGCAATCTGCATGGTGCCTGAACCAGAGGTCGTGCGCATGGAGGCCTGTGTAGAGGCATGCTGTTTGCCTGCTGAGTGAGCTTTGGCAGCGGCGAATTGCGCCTTGGTCGGCAACTTGTAGGCATAGACAACGACGGGATCGTACGATCCGGGGTCTGCGCCAGAGTGGCCGCGGTAGCGCTTTCCAGTGATGAGTTCAGGGACGCCGTCGCCATCAATGTCGACGAGGGCGAGGGCGTGTGACTGCGAAAAGGATTCGTCAATGGTGTGGCGGATCCACTTGGGATGCGCCGAGGTGCCGGCCTGCTCAAGCCAGTACAGACCATAGCCATGGCCCTGGCCGTAGATGAGGTCAAGTTTGCCGTCGTGGTTGACGTCGTAGCCGAGGATGGGGAAGCCGGCGTCGCCGAGGTCCCAATCTCCGTGCCATTTCCATTGGTCATTGTCTGCATCGATCTGCTCGAACCAGCCGTGAGTCGTGAGAACGTCGGCTTTGCCGTCGCCGTTGATGTCGGCAATGCCGATGCCGTGACCGTCCTGCTCGCGGCCTCCGAGGTGGTGGACGCGTGGCTTGTCTTTACTGAAGTCGATCCAGAGGACGCCTGATCTGTTGTAGTGCGCGAGAGCGAGATCGGGTTTGCCGTCACCGTTGATGTCGGCGAAGGCACCGCCCTCAGTATCGAAGCTGTCTGTGATCTTCTCTGCCTTCCACATGGCGCCGGCGGCTGTGGCCTGGGGGCCGGGGTTGCGATACCACCAGACGCCGTTCGAGATCCAGCCGGTGGTGACGAGATCGGGCAGGCCATCGTGGTCTACGTCGACGATCCATTCACCGCAGTCGGAGACAAACTCATTGTGGATACCAACAGTGCGGAACTGATGCTGTTTCCACTCGCCACCGTTGGCGCCGGGATTTTCATACCAGTAAGCGCCGCTGAGCAGGTCCGGGAAACCGTCGTTATTCATGTCGAGCACGGAGATGCCCTCGGCATGGTCGGTGCCGAGACGATGGACGAGAAAGGTGATGCGAGGCTCGCCGCCGGGACCATTGCCAGGGTGTTGCATGCGGAACTCGGTGGCGTGGGCGGGGTCCTGGGCTTGAGCCGGAAGGTTGGCGGCAAGAGGAAAGAGAAACAGCGGGACGAGGTACTTCGAAGGAATCTTCATGGTAGGGTCCTTGGAGTGGATCGTGGAGTGGTTCGTTAGGCAAGCTTCATGGTTTCGGGATCCCAATGAACGACGCTACCGCGGTCGACGCTGAGATTACTGAGTAAGGCGGCGCCGGCAGCGCGAAAGCCGAAGGTGGCGTCTTCGACGACGGGCTGACGGCTGCGAACGGCGTTAAAGAAGTTGTGAAAGTGATCGTAGCTGTCGGAGTAGCCGTTGGGAGCGGCGAACTTCTCAACGTTCTGCGGCAGAGGACCATCGGGATGCACGATCGGATACTTCTTGCGGTATTGCTCGACGTACTGCCGCTGCATGGCGTCGGTAAATGTGGAAACGGTGTAGCCGGGATCGGGTGCATGTGGAGTGCGGATGACGGTGACGGTGTTGCCGGCGATCTCCATCAGACCTTCGGAGCCGGTGAAAAGGAAGCCCTCGCTCTCTTCCCCTCCGTCGATGAAGTTGACGCGAAGGCTGAGATTGAATCCCTCGGGATAGTCCAAGAGCGCGAGCAAAACGTCATAGACGTCACGGCCGTCATTCCAGTAACGCAGGCCACCGGTCGCCATTGCACGCGTGGGACCTTTAGAAGCCGTGATGAAGTGAGTGCCACTGAAGAGATGAACGAAAAGATCGCCCGCGACGCCGGATCCGTAGTCCTTCCATTTCCGCCACTGGAAGAAGCGTTCGCCGGAGAAGGGTACCTTCGGTGCGGATCCAAGAAAGCGCGGCCAGTCGCAGGTTTCGACAGAGGCATCAAGCGGGACGGTATAGTTCCATGCGCCCAGGGAGGAGTTGCGATCCCAACGGGCGGTGACCATGTTGAGCTTGCCGATGGCACCGGAGGCGAGCAACTCCTTTGCCTTGGCGTAGACGATGGAGCTGACACGCTGGCTGCCAACCTGAAGGATGCGATGTGTGGAGCGAACTGTATCGATAATCTGCGGCCCATCGGAGTAGAGGTGAATCATCGGCTTTTCGAGGTAGACGTCCTTGCCTGCCTGCATGGAGTCGACTGCGGCTTGCTTGTGCCAGTGGTCGGGTGTGGCGATGAGAACGGCGTCGACATCATTGCGCGCAAGAATCTCGCGGTAATCGCGAGTTGTGAAGAGATCGTTCCCGGAAGGGCCACCCCACAGCTCCCTGGCGTGGGCGAGGCGGCCGTCGTAGCAGTCGGCTACGGCGACCAATTTGACACCGGGAACCTGCAGCGCGGTGCGAGTGTCTCCCTGGCCCTGGATGCCAGCGCCAATAAGGGCGAGTTGAATGGCGTCATTTGGAGAACGCGGCGCCGGTGGCGATGATTGCGCCATAAGGGAATGCCGGCTGATTGCGGCGGTAGCGATAGTCGCGGTCTTTACAGCGGATTGAAGGAAGGTTCGACGATCCAGCATGACAATCTCACTTTCGCGCGTGGAACTGCGCTTGAACGGCCACCCCAGAACGGTACTACAGCAGGCCGGGTCTCGGGTTGCCAACTGCGCAGAATGGAGCATTTCGTCGGCGCTGCTGACGGCGCTAGTCATTTTAGGTTTTCGATCGGAAAGTCTGCATGCCGAATAACAGGCTGTTAAGCACGCGCGTATTTTGGGAACATAAATCCTTTGTTGTGTCTTGCTTGTGACGGGTAATGGAATGCAATAATGCGGGGATGAGCAAACAGAGTTCTTCTGGGTTGGACCGGCGGGGTTTTCTTGGCGTGTGCTCCATGGTGGGGCTTGGACAGACATTGTTGCCAGGCGCACTGTTTACGCTGGCGACGCAGGCGAAGGCGCAAAGCACGCCGATCGTTGGCGGCACCGATGTAAAGGCCAGTACAGAGGGAATGCCGAAGATTACGACAGAGATGATCGACGCGGCGTCCGTTATTGCAGGGATTACCGTGACGGACGAGCAGAAAAAGATGATGCTCGACGGGCTGGAGCAGCTGAGGAAGTCGTTCACGGCGATTCGTGATTTGAAGATGCCGAACAGCGTGGCTCCGGCGTTTATCTTCGATCCGGTGCCCGGCGATATGGTGTTGGATACCGCGAAGAGGCCGCTGAAGATGAGTGCAGCGCCGGATGTGAAGGTGCTGGTTGCGGCTGCGTCGGCGGGGATTGCCGGGGATTCAGATAAGCTTGCGTTCGCGTCGGTGCGGGAGTTGGCGGAGTTGGTGAAGACACGGAAGGTAACGTCGGTCGCGCTGACAAAGATGTACCTGGCGCGCTTGAAGAAATACGATCCGCAGCTGCATTTTGTGATCACGCTTACCGAGGAACGGGCGATGGAACATGCGGCCGCAGCAGACAAGGAGATTGCGGCAGGTAAGTATCGGGGACCGCTGCATGGGATTCCCTGGGGCGGCAAGGACCTGCTGGCGGTGAAGGGTTATCGTACGACGTGGGGTGCGGGTGGTTTTGAGGAACAGAAATTTGACTACGACGCCACAGTGGTGACCCGGCTGGATGAGGCGGGGGCAATTCTGATTGCGAAGCTGTCGATGGGTGCGCTGGCGCAGGGTGACTTGTGGTTTGGCGCGCGGACGCGAAATCCTTGGAATAAGCGGCAGGGGTCGAGCGGGTCCTCGGCGGGAAGCGCAAGCTCGGTGGCTGCGGGATGCGTGGGGTTCGCGCTGGGGACTGAGACGCTGGGATCTATCTCTTCGCCTTCAACACGCTGCGGATGTACCGGATTGCGGCCTACGTTCGGGTTTGTGCCCAGGACGGGTGCAATGGCGCTGAGTTGGACGATGGATAAAATCGGGCCGATCTGCCGATCTGTAGAGGACTGCGCGCTGGTGTTGTCCGCCATCTACGGGCAGGATGGGCATGATCTCTCCGTGCAGCCGGCGGCGTTCAACTGGGATGCAAATTTCAACTGGAAGACGCTGCGCGTGGGGTACATCAAGAGTGCGTTCGATGTACCGACGTTGCCGACAGGGGCGTCGGAAGGACAGAAGAGAAATTTTGAACGACGGCTCTACGATGCGAAGTACGGGACGACGGCGCTTGATGAGCTACGCAATATGGGGGTGACGCTGATTCCTGTGGAGATACCGGATTTTCCATTTGGCGCGATTGTGCCGGTGTTGGAGGCGGAGGGTGCGGCAGCGTTCGACGATCTAACTCGGACCGGACGCGATAAATTGTTGACGGGGCAGTTGCCCTTCGACTGGCCGAATCAGTTTCGCATTGCGCGGTTTTACTCCGCGGTCGATTACATTCAGGCTATGCGGGCACGGACACTGGCGATTGCTGAGATGGCAAAGCTCTTCGCGCAGGTGGATGTGATTGTGACACCTTCGCAGGGCAACCAGCTGCAGGCGACGAATCTGACAGGGCATCCGGCGGTGATTGTGCCGAATGGAATTCGCGGTGATGGCGCACCCAAGAGCGAAAACGACGAGGATGGTGCGCTGGCGAATGCCGGTGGGCCTGGGACCCCGGTGAGTCTGACGTTTCTTGGAGGGCTCTACTCTGATGCGCGGCTGGCCGCGTTTGCCAAGGCGTATCAGGACGCTACGAGTTTCCAACTGCAGCATCCGAAGATGGACTGATTCGGTAAGCGAAATAGTGATCAAAAGGATTTAAGACGACACAGGCGATTGACGGTGGCAAGCGAGGTTAGCTCGCCGGTGTTCATCGCCTCTTCTTCCGACTCTGGATGCTACTATCCGGCTATGCCGATAGATGTGCTCGTGGAGGCGCGCGGGTTAGTGAAGGAGTATGGCGCGGGACGTCGCGTGGTAGACGATATTTCGTTTGCGATTCAGCGCGGAGAGACACTGGGGTTGGTAGGAGAGTCAGGTTCGGGCAAGAGTACAGTGGCGCGAATGCTGCTGCGGCTGGTGGAACCAACCGCGGGTGAGTTGTGGTACGAAGGCCGCGATCTGCTGGCTGCGGATTCACGAGAGATGCGAGGGATGCGGCGGCGAATGCAGATTGTGTTTCAGGATCCCTACGGAGCGCTGAATCCGAGAATGCGGGTACGAGAGATTCTTGCGGAACCATTTGCGATTCATGGAGAGAGGCCGGTAGACGGCGTGGCGGTGCGGCTGTCTGAGATGCTGCGAACTGTGGGAATGGATGGATCTGCGCTGGAGCGGTTTCCGCATGAGTTCAGTGGTGGCCAGAGGCAGAGGATCAACATTGCGCGGGCTCTGGCCCTGAGGCCGGAGTTTCTGGTGCTCGATGAGCCGGTGAGTGCGCTGGATGTTTCGGTAGGCGCGCAGGTGGTTAACCTGCTGCGGGAAGTGCAGCGCGAGTTTGATCTCACATATCTGTTTATCTCGCATTCCATGCCACTGGTTAGATATCTGTGTGATCGGGTCGCGGTGATGCAGCGGGGGCGACTGGTGGAGCTGGGTGATTGCGAACAGGTTTGTGATGCACCACGCGAGGAGTACACGCGAGGGTTGATTGCGGCGACTCCGGAGATGCCGGTTTCAGGTTGAAAGGCTTCGCGATGCGTGCCTCTGGAGCACAGGAGATGGCAGTCTTCCCGTGGTCGCTACAATGGAAGATGGATGATCTCGAGTCTTAGCGCGCATTGGCACTATTTCTGGCTGGTCATCGCCTCGTTTATTGCCGGGGTAATGAACGCAATGGCGGGTGGTGGATCGTTTATTTCGTTTCCGGTGATGTTGTCGATGGGGATCGCGCCGATCCAGGCGAACGCGACGAACACGGTTGCGCTGTGGCCGGGGCAGTTGACCTCGGTGGCCGCTCTGCGCGGAGACCTGCGGCGTGACCTGCTGCCGGTGGTTTGCGCGGCATCAGTCCTGGGCGGGGTGAGTGGAGCTGTGGTGCTGCTGAATACGCGGCAGATCACGTTTCTGCACATGGTGCCGTGGCTGCTGTTGGGAGCTTCCCTGCTGTTCGGGATCAGTGGGCCAGTATCGCGATGGCTACGGACGCGGTCGGCTCAGCCGCATGCAAACGGAGCGGTGGCAATAGTGCCGCTGTTCTTTGTGTTGCTGGTCGTGTGTTTCTATATTGGATATTTTGGCGCGGGTTCTGGCTTTTTGATTTTGAGCGCGCTGGCGCTCTTTGGCGTGGAGGAGATGCATGCGCTGAACTCGCTGAAGGTGCTCGCGGCTTGCCTCTCGAACTTTTGCGCCGTGGTGACGTTTGTATTGAGCGGAGCGGTGATCTGGCACTATTGCCTGATCTCGATGGTGTTTGCCGGCGTGGGCGGATATGTTGGAGCGCAGTATGCTCGGCGCATGAACGCCGATGTGCTGCGAACGATTGTCGTAATTACGGGATGCCTGATGGCCGCTTATTTCTTCTGGAGAATCGGTTGATGACAGGTGGTGGTGCGTGAAGAAGGAGATGGAATTATGAGCCACGAGGGGATTCGAATCGTCAATGCAGAACAGGCTCGGCAAGAGGATAGAGAGAACGAGCAGATGCCTTCGGACGCGGTGACTCCAAAGAAGGTGCGAGTGAAGAAGACCGAGGGGACGGGCGTTGAGATCGACTGGAAGGATGGGCACCAGAGCGCGTGGAACTTTGCGTGGTTGCGGAATGCTTGTCCTTGCGCAACGTGCCATGAGGATCGGGAGAAGACGGGAAGACCACCAGGGGTGGCGAAGCCGAAGGAGGAAAAGTTGTTGATGATTTACGAGCCTCCAGTAAAGCCGCTGGAGGTGACGCCGGTGGGCAAGTATGCATTGAAGTTCAAGTGGAGCGATGGGCACGAAAGCGGGATTTATTCGTGGGAGTATCTTCGGCGGATGTGTCAGTGCGAAATATGCGCCAAAAAGTAGGCTTAGCCAACGATGAAGATATGGTGCCTTGCAATGTTCAAAGGGATCTTCGCGATGTAAGATGGGGCGGCATCCGAGGATGAACTCCATGAATAGACCGATTCATTTTGAGATTCCCGCAGAAAATCCTGAACGCGCGATCAAGTTCTACGAGAAGGTTTTTGGCTGGAAGTTTGAACGGTGGAATGGGCCGATGGAGTACTGGAATATTTCGACGGGGGACAGTCAACCGGGGATCAACGGGGGTTTGATGACGCGACGGGACCCGGCGCAGCCCTGTGTGAACACGATGGATGTCGCGGATCTGGATGCAACAATCGGTGTGATTGAAGGCGCTGGCGGCTTGTGCGTAGTGCCGAAGATGCCAATTCCAGGCGTGGGTTGGCTGGCTTACTTCAAAGACACCGAGGGCCATATCTTCGGTGCGATGCAAGCCGACCCATCGGTAAAGTTTAAGGGATAAGCCTATGCCGCAATGGTCGCGGAGAGCTGCGCAAGGGCGTCTTCAACGGTGTTGGCTACAAGGAGGACCTCGCGGTTGCGTTGTTTGAGCATGCCTTCGGCGATGCAGTGGTCAAGAAAGATGAGAAGCGTGTCGTAAAAGCCATTGACGTTGAGCAGAAGAATTGGCTTGGCGTGAATCTTGAGGGTGTGCCAGGCGAGGACTTCGAAGAGCTCTTCAAAGGTGCCGAAGCCGCCGGGTAGTGCGATGAAGGCATCGGCTTTCTCTCCGATGAGAGCCTTCCGTGTGTGCATGGTGCCGGTGATGTGGAGCTCAGTGATGCCGTGATGGGCAACTTCGAGATCGACGAGAACTTCCGGTATGACGCCGATGACCTTGCCGCCGGCGGTTAAGGCTGCTTCCGCAACTGCTTTCATGAGGCCGACGTTGGATCCACCATAGATGAGTCCGATGTTGCGGGTGGCGAGGGCACGGCCTAACTCCTCGGCAGCGGCTCGGTAGGCGGGATGGACTCCGCTGGCGGAGGCGCAGAAAACAGCGACGTTATGAATCATAGAGACGAGGATATCAAGTGCAACAAAGAAACATGTGACATTGAAACAGAAATTAGGCCGACCGTAGCTTTGTGCGTAGCGATCGGCCTGAAAGAACGGGGAGGACTGTTAGTACAGATCCTTCTCGGCAACGCTTTAGCGAATGATGATAGTAGCGCCATTGTGATCGCTAATAACCTCTTCGATAAGCGAGCCGGCCGGATGGTTCGGAGTGGCGCTGTTGGCGACGATGCGAGTGCCAACTTCAAGATTCAAACTGACAGGTTTGCCCGGATCGAGCGTCATCACCTTCTCGCCAACCTTGACCTCCATTGGAGAACCGGAGTCATTGCGAAGGCTGAGCTTGACGGTGCTCGTCTTCGTCTTGGCAAACATGGCGTGGACAGGGGATGAGATGCTTGCAGGAGCGGCATAAACAGCCGGAGCTGCAAGAAGAGAGGTAGCGACGACCGCGATGGTGAGACGATTGAGACGTTTCATTGTTAGCTCCCGATAACTTCTAAATTTCGACGGGAGTTTTCTGCCATGGTACAGAAAAGCTCGTCGTGAAAAGAGGTACGCAGGTTGCTCGCAGATGGTTCCACAAAAAGACGAATTCGATATTTGAATTGTTGCGTGAGAGTTAATTGATTCGATGCTTGTCCATGATCGGACAGGCTGTTCGCAAACGGACAGCAAATACAGGCATTTTCGATGGTTTTAGAGGCATGGACGCCAGTTCGGATTGGCAGAGCTTAATATAGATGTGGAGTGTGCGTGAGTTGAGTCATCTTTTAGAAACAATGAATCCGCAACAACGGGAGGGAATCCAAGCGGTCGATGGACCGGTGCTTCTGCTGGCGGGCGCGGGGTCGGGCAAAACACGAGTGATCACGCATCGAATCGCGTATCTGATTCAGGAACGCGGTGTGCCGGCTGATTCGATCCTTGCGGTGACGTTTACGAATAAAGCGGCGAAGGAAATGGCAGAGCGAGTCGATAGGATTCTAGGTCATAGCTCGTTGGCAAAACCGATGCTGGCGACTTTTCACAGCTTCTGCGTGCGCGTGCTCCGACGGGATATCGAGACGCTGCGCGTAGGCGGCATTGGATTGACGCGAACCTTCGCCATCTACGACGAGACCGATCAGCAGGCAGTGGTGAAGCAGGCGCTGAAGCGTTTGGCAATCGATGACAAGTCGTTAAAGCCGCGGGTGGCGCTCGGAAGGATCTCGTGGGCGAAGAATCACATGATCGATCCGCAGGAGTATTTTCTTGCGAGCACGAACCCACTGGAGGAGAAGATTGCGCACATCTTCGAGATTTATAAGAAGGAGCTGTTCAAGGCGAATGCGCTGGACTTCGACGATTTATTGCTGGAGACGGTGCGGCTGCTGAAGTCTTCCAGCGAGACGAGAGAAAGATACAACCGACGTTACAAATACATTTTGATCGATGAGTATCAAGATACAAATCGGCCGCAGTACGAGTTGATGAAGCTGCTGGCGGGATCGCATGGAAATGTCTGCGTCGTCGGCGACGAGGACCAGTCAATCTACAGCTGGCGCGGCGCGGATATCAAGAACATTCTGGAATTTGAGAAGGACTTTCCCGGGACCAAGACGATTCGGCTGGAGCAGAACTATCGCTCGACCCAGATGATTCTAGAAGGCGCGAGCGCCGTGGTAGCGCGGAATACACAGCGCAAGGGGAAGAATCTCTGGACCGCGCGAGAGGGCGGTTCGCTGATTGGGTATTATGAGGCGCCGGATGGAGAGAATGAGGCTCTGTTTATCGCCGACCGCATTCAGAGGTATCTGCGGGAGGCCGACAGCCAGGAGGAGCCGCCACGATGTGCGGTGCTGTATCGGACAAACTCGCAGTCGCGGCTGGTGGAAGAGGCGCTGCGGCGGTATGGGGTTCAATATCACATGGTGGGCGGGTTCAGCTTCTATGACCGCGCTGAGGTAAAGGACATTCTGAGTTATCTAAAGTTGGTGCAGAATGTGCATGATTCGGTCGCGCTGGGGAGGGTCGTGAATTCGCCACCGCGTGGGATCGGCAAGACGACGATGGAAACGCTGGAGCGAATGGCTCTGTCGAGTGGCATGAGTACGTGGGATGCGATTGGCAGGGCCATCGA
>Ga0206794_1207_pt1 | contig 13262 bp, 15 predicted proteins | sample Alteio_BWOrgCont_70_FD_152877 | JGI IMG/M metagenome (GOLD analysis project Ga0206794, IMG submission 152877) | Enriched cells from forest soil in Barre Woods Harvard Forest LTER site, Petersham, Massachusetts, United States -... | ecosystem: Environmental > Terrestrial > Soil > Temperate forest >...
AAGAGGGCGCGGGATCTCTCCGTTCTTGATCCGATTCTCGATGTCCGGCTTGATCCAGTACTTTACGTGGCGATGAATCTCTCCATCCCTGTGGATGAGTGTCACGCGGGCCCCATGACGCCATAGCTCGAGTGAAGCAATGGCGGCGGAGTTCTTGCCGCCGATGACCACAACATCGGTTCCGAAGTAGGGATGAGGGTCGTCGTAATAGTGGTGCACCTTGCTGAGGTCTTCGCCAGGAATGCCGAGATAGTTGGCCAGGTCGTAATAACCGGTGGCGACGACGAGCTTGCGGGCGCGAAGGATATTCGGACGGCCGAAGCGATCCCGGATGTGAACCGTGAACGCGCCATCCGAGCCCTCCACCCGCGCCACATGCCGGTACTGCCGGACGTCGAGTTTGTAAAAGCCTGCTACCTGACGGTAGTACTCGAGAGCTTCGTTCCGGGTCGGCTTGGCATTGGGACTGGGAAACGGGATGTCGCCGATTTCGAGCAGCTCCGAAGTGGTGAAGAAGGTCATATGCGATGGGTAATGAAACAGGGAATTGCAGACGCAACCTTTGTCGACCGAGACCACCCGCAGACCGGCGCGCCTGGCCTCGATGGCACACGCCAGGCCGGTGGGGCCGGCGCCGATGACCAGGAGGTCGAAAAGCTTGTCATCGGCAGGTTCGTTGCCGCGGTCGGGCATGGTCTGGGGCTTTGAAACCGGAACTGCGTCCACAGGATAGTCAGTCATGGTTTTTAGATTAGGGCATGGGGGTACGGGGGATGCGGACTGGTCTGAGCCTCAGGAACGAAGTATGATGCGGCTCAACAGGGAATGGCATGGCCAATCCATCAACCGAAGATCCGCGCCTTACCCGCCTGTCTCAACTGGCCCTGGCCCTGGCCCTTCCGGAGGCCACGCGATTGATCGCTGGTACTCATGCGCAGTTCCTGGTGCGGAAGAAGACCTTCGCTTAGTGCCTCGATAACCATCACGGAGACGGCATCGTCGCGGTTACGTGCAAGGTGCTTCCCGTGACAACAGGCGCTGGTCGAGGCTCAACCGCGGCGGTTTTATTTTCCTGCTTATATTGCATCGAGGGGCTGGGTGCGTTTCGCCTGGATATCGGGAAGGTAAGGGACCTGTTGTTGGGAAGCTAGGCGCGGGTCGCACCCAAGCGGTTAGCTGAGGACGTGAAGTAGCATGCTGTAGATGCCAACCTGCCAGTCGTGCGTGCCATCCTTTACCCTAGAAGCGTCAACAAACCGAGGGAGCTTCACCGATGACCGTCATCCGGCAGGAAGACTTTATCGCCAGCGTTGCAGGCGCGTTGCAGTACATCAGTTATTACCACCCGGCGGATTACATCAAGAGCCTGGCCAAGGCCTATGAGAAAGAGGACTCGCTGGCCGCCAAAGATGCGATGGCGCAAATCCTGATCAACAGCCGCATGTGCGCCGAGGGGCATCGGCCGATCTGCCAGGACACGGGCGTGGTGAATGTCTTTGTGAAGCTGGGCATGAATGTCCACTTCGAAGCTGCGCCGGGCGAAAAGGCATTGGATCTGCAGGAAATGGCGGACGAGGGGGTGCGCCGCGCCTATCTCGACCCCGACAACAAATTGCGCGCCTCGATGCAAGCCGACCCTGCCGGCGCAAGGAAGAACACGCGCGACAACACCCCCTCGGTGGTGCATGTGGAACTGGTGCGCGGCAACACGGTCGAGATCACGGTTGCGGCCAAGGGAGGCGGGTCGGAGGCAAAAAGCAAATTCGCCATGCTGGATCCGTCTGATTCTGTCGTGGACTGGGTGCTGAAGACGGTGCCGACCATGGGTGCGGGCTGGTGTCCGCCAGGCATGCTGGGTATCGGCATCGGGGGCACAGCGGAGAAGGCCATGTTGCTGGCCAAGCAGTCACTGATGGATCCCATCGACATCCAGGAACTCATCGCGCGCGGCCCCAAGACCACCGCCGAAACACTGCGCATTGAACTCTACGACAAGGTGAACCGCCTGGGCATCGGCGCCCAGGGGCTTGGCGGCCTGACCACGGTGCTGGACGTGAAGGTGCTCGACACCCCCGCCCACGCCGCCAATTTGCCTGTTGCCATGATTCCCAATTGCGCCGCGACGCGCCATGCGCACGTGGTGCTTGATGGCTCCGGGCCCGCATATCTCGATCCGCCCAATCTCGAAGACTGGCCGCAGCTCACCTACGATGTTTCGAATGCGCGGCGCGTGAATCTCGACACCGTGACCCGTGCCCAGGCAGCGACCTGGAAGCCGGGAGAGGTGTTGCTTCTGACCGGGAAGCTCCTGACCGGCCGCGATGCCGCCCACAAGCGCATGACCGACATGCTGAATCGCGGCGAAAAGCTGCCCGTGGATTTTCACGATCGTTTTATTTACTACGTGGGACCGGTCGACCCGGTGCGCGAAGAAGTGGTGGGCCCCGCCGGCCCAACGACTGCCACGCGCATGGACAAATTCACGCGTCAGATGCTGGCCGAAACTGGCCTGCTTGGCATGGTGGGCAAAGCCGAACGCGGACCCACGGCGATCGAGGCCATTAAGGAGTTCGGCGCGGTGTATCTGATGGCCATCGGGGGCGCGGCTTACCTGGTTTCGAAGGCGATTCACGGCTCGCGCCTGCTGGCCTTTGAGGATCTGGGGATGGAAGCCATCTATGAATTCGACGTGCGCGACATGCCAGTTACTGTGGCAGTCGACGCAAAAGGAACCAGTGTTCATCAGACCGGCCCCGCCGAGTGGCAGCAGCGCATCGCAGGCATTCCCATACTGCAGTGAGAAAGACAGGGACTAAGGACTAGGGACCAGGAGGTCATGGGTGTATGAGGTGATACTGAAGCGATTCGAAGAGCCTGACGAGGTGCGTACCTTCGAAAAAGGCCGGTTCGAGCTGGTGCACATTGGCGGCATGACCATCGGACGAGCCACCTATGAGCCCGGCTGGAAGTGGTCAACGCATCTCGGCAAGCCCCTGGGCAAGGCGAGCTGCGATGTCGAGCACGTGGGCATCGTGATCTCGGGGCGCGCCACTGCGGCCATGGACGATGGGCGCGTGATCGAGATGAAGGCCGGGGACCTGTTTTACATCGAACCGGGTCATGACAGCTGGGTGGTCGGTGAGGAGCCGTATGTATCGGTTCACCTGATGGGGGCGGGCGAATACGCCGCACACAAGCCCTCGTAGCTTAGGTGTGCGCAACGAGTCACCGGTCTCATCCTCCGCGGCGGACGAAACCTGGGGCGACCTTTTTTCTTGTTCCTGGTCTCACTGCTTGCCGAAGCGGTAAACGATGCCGCCCGTAAAGCCGAAGCTGCTTTGGATGTTTGATCCGAAGCCGGTGCCGAAGTAGTCGCCAGTGAGGCGCAGGCCGATCGCCGGCGAGAGATTGTACTCGCCGTTCAGGCTGGGGTTGAGCGCGAAGGAGTTGCCATCCGGCCAGAGTCCCAGGCTTGTGGGGGGAAAGCCGTTGGTGTCTCCCGAGAAGTTGCCCAGCGCCCATCCACCCAGAATCCGCCCGGAAATCGAGTATTTAGGCTGCAGATAAAACCGGTAAGTCGCCCCCCCCCATCACAGCATAGGTACTGACCGACGGCCGGGTCACGGAACTGTAGTTCAGACCGACATAGGCGGTGCCGTAGTAGCCGCGCGAATCGATGGTCACGCCAAGTCGCTCGCTGTAGTAGCGCGTGAATCCGGTGTCCCACGCATAGTAAGTGAGGTGTTGGAGCTTGTCTCCAGGCGAAAATCGCAGGTAGCCCATGCCCGCATAGGCTTCGTACAGGTGCGAGTAGACGTCGTGAATCGCCTGGGCGCGGCGCTGCTCCTTTCGCTTGCGGATGCGGGCTTGCACGCTCACCTGCCCCTGGTCTTGACTGGCAGTGGTTTGCGGCGGCTGGCCCTGATCCTGGGATGGGTTTGAACTCGAACTTTGGGCCATTAAGACATTCGCTGCAGCCAATGAAACTGCCAGCAAAAGAGCAGGACGGCGAAATAAAAACATCGGCTTCGGGTATCCTCCACGGGAGTGCGGAAGCACACCACTGCGACAGGCTTTCCATGAGCGCTGCCGTCAGTCAGGTGCAAGCCAGCGTCGATTGGAAAACTGCCGTAAGCAGCGCTTCCCCCATAAGGTATTAAATCACCTGAAGGGGAGGCTTGTGGGTGAACCGGCTGTTCTTTGGACGCACCGCCGGGTCAATCGATTGCCGAATCCGACGATCCAGCAAACTTCGGACCCATGTTGAGTCCTGAACTGTCACATCGACGTCACACGGATATCGACGGATATGCAATACCATGAAGGCCATTGGAGGCTTGTCGAGGATGGGTCGCTTTTTGCTTGGAACTTTGATTGGAATTATCCTGGTGCCCTTGGTGGTGCTCTTGTACTTCAAGATGGGACGCGTGCCGGTCGCAGTGACCGATCCGCCTCTTCCTCAGGAGAGGCTGATCACCAGCGTTCCCCTTGAGGCGCGCATCGATCGGGAACTGGTGAAGAATCCTCCATTGCAGGTCGACGAGACGAATCTGGTGGCTGGTGCGCATATTTACAGCGATAGGTGCGCCGTGTGCCATGGCTTTCACGGCAAGCCGTCTCCCTTCGGCACTCACATGTTCCCCTCGGCTCCGCCCCTGTGGGAAAAGCATCGCCATGGCGATGTGGTGGGCGTAAGCGACGATCCCCCCGGGGAAACCTACTGGAAAGTCGCCAACGGTATCCGGCTGACCGGCATGCCTGCCTACAAGGAATTGCTTTCCGAACCCGAGATGTGGCAGGTCAGCCTTCTACTGGCTAATGCCGATAAGCCATTGCCTCCGGCAGCGGTGGCGATTCTGAACGGCGATACTTCCGCTGCAACCCCGGTCTCGAGCGAACCTCCCGCAAAGAAGTGAGCCCCGCTCACGCGCGTCATATGCGGCGGGCGGTAGAATGGCCGCAAGGAACCCCGCATGAAGCTGCTCGAAGTGCTACGCAAAGGATTCAGTTTCCTGCTGATGAGCATGGGTGTATCCAGCCCGGACTCCAAGAAGCCGCGGCCAAAGACCGGTACAGACTCCAACCCCTGACGGCAAGAAAGTTTCATGAGCATCGTGCCTCGATGGCGGTGAATCCAATCGGAGCGGGGAGGGAGAGGTGGGTATGGGCGACAAGAAATCCTTCTGGCGCGCATTTCTGGACTTCTTCGTGCTTTTCGGCGGAGTTTCGACGGCGTCGAATCTTTCCCGCACCCGCGGGAAACCTGTACGTCGGCGCGGGCTATTTCTGTTCCGCAAGCCGGAGAAGTCAAGGGAATCTGCTTCCTCCAAGGAACCCCTGAATCCGGCGTGATCGATCCGGTTCGGGCTCTGATCTCGCGAATTGGTAGAATCGACCTATGCCGCTGACCCGCCCACAGGCCCTCGACTATTTCCATTCCCCCGACCTGATCGGCCTGGGGTTTGAAGCCGACGCGGTGCGCCGCCGTCTGCATCCCGAAGGCGTTGTCACCTACATCATCGATCGCAACATCAACTACACCAACTTCTGCACCGAGTACTGCACCTTCTGCGCGTTCTACCGGCCTCTGAAAGGACCCAAGGCGAGCGAAGGCTACATCCTCGACTTCGAGAAGATCTACGAGAAGATCGCCGAGACAGAGGAGATGGGCGGCACGGGCGTGCTGATGCAGGGGGGCATTCATCCCGACCTGAAGATAGACTGGTTCGAACGCCTGTTCACCGGCATTAAGCAGCGCTTTCCGAATATCTGGCTGCATTGTCTATCCGCGTCGGAAGTGCTAGCCATCGCGGAGTACTCCGAGCTGAGCCTGCGCGACACCATTGTGCGCCTGCGCGACGCGGGGCTGGATTCGATTCCGGGCGGCGGCGCGGAAATTCTCGACGACGACGTGCGCAAGCGGATCGCGCGCCTCAAGTGCCGCACAGATGACTGGGTAAGCGTGCATCGCACCGCCCACGAGTTGGGCATGCGCACCACGGCCACCATGATGTTCGGTGTGGGCGAGACGTTTGAGCAGCGCATCAACCATTTCGAAGTGGTGCGGCGATTGCAGGAAGAAACCGGCGGCTTCACGGCCTTCATTCCCTGGAGTTTCCAGCCCAAGCACACGGCACTGGGGGGGCGAGGCTGGGATGAAGCGACTTCGGTCGAGTATCTGAAGGTGCTGGCGATCGCCCGGCTTTACCTCGACAACATCGACAACGTGCAGGCCAGCTGGGTGACGCAGGGCCTGAAGGTGCTGGAAGTTGGATTGCATTTCGGCGGCAACGATGTGGGCTCGGTGATGCTGGAAGAAAACGTGGTGCGGGCCGCGGGCACTTCGAATTGCACTACGGAAGAAGAGCTGCGGCGGATCATTCGCGATGCGGGTTTCAGGCCTGTGCAGCGGGATACGCTTTACCGGACGATGTTTCTGAATTAGTCGCTTCGAACGCAATTACTTGGGATGCGTGTGACTCCCCGCGGCCACTTCGATGCCGTGCTTGAGCAGCACAAGAATCGAAATCAGGCTCTCTTCGGCGCCGCGCTTGCTACCGGGCAGGTTGACGATCAGCGTGCTCCCCTTCAATCCGGCGACACCGCGCGACAACCATGCAAAACGATTGCTCTTCGCGCCCTCGGCGCGCATGGCTTCTGCCAGGCCCGGTGCTTCGCGATCGATGACTCGCTGCGTTGCTTCCGGCGTGTGATCGTGGGGCCCGAGGCCAGTGCCTCCTACCGTGAGGACCAGGCCTGCCCCTTCCTCGCACAATCGGCCAAGTTCTGTGGCGATCGCAATCTCATCGTCGGGACGCAGGCTGGTGCGAATATCGGCCTCAGGCCATTGCCGAAGCAGCAATTCCACGACGGCCGGACCGGCAGTATCGGTCATCTCCCCGTGGGAGCAACGGTCTGAGATGGTGAGGACGGCAAGGAGCATAGGCACAATTCTACCGGGGTGCTATTGCGCGGCGCTGGGAAGCATCTTGATCGTGTGCAGCCATTTCTCGACCAGCAGCGGCCATGCGGTCACAGGAAGATCGGTACGGCGCAGTCCGTAGCCGTGGCCGCCCTCGGCATAAATGTGCAGCTCGGCGGGTACCTTGACGTTCTTGAGTTCGAGGAAATAGGTGGTGGCGTTCTCCACGTGCACCGGGTCGTCCTCGGCTTGCACGATGATGGTGGGCGGAGTTTCCGCGGTTGGATGAATCTCGGGATTGGGCGCCATGTTCTGTTCGGCAAGGGCGAGGTAGCCGGGGTAGATCACGACGGCGAAGTCGGGACGACAGCTCAGCTGGTCGGCCGCATCGACCGGGTCGTAGAGGCGCTTGTCGAAGTGGGTGCTCAGGCAGCCGCGAGATGACCGCCGGCCGAGAAGCCCAGCACGCCCACGCGCTTCGGATCGATGCCCCATTCGGCCGCTTTTTGGCGCACCATGCCGACCGCGCGCTGCCCGTCCTGCAAGGCAGCTGCGGATTTGGGATAGGGCCCAGAGTCGGGGACGCGGTATTTCAGCAGCACGCAGGTGATGCCCGCGGAATTCAGCCAGTCGCACACCTCCGTCCCCTCGAGATCGATGGCCAGGATGCGGTATCCGCCTCCGGGAAACACGACGATGGCAGGCGTCGCGCCCTTGGCCTTGACTGGCTTGTAGAGGGTGATGGTGGGCGTGGAGACATTGCCCAGCCGGATGAGCGGCTTGCCGGCGATGAGATCATCCTTGGCCGTCGTGGTGTCCACCTCCGCCGGCGCATTGGCTGCGGGGGCCGCCGCACCGGGTACGCCGTTAGGCCAGATAGGCAGAGTGATATCATCCGGCGCGGGCTGCCACGCGGGCTGCTGCGCGAAAAGCGAAACCGTCCAAAGCATCGGCAACACCAAAAGACTCGAACGCAAACCCATGAAGCGCTTCTCCGAGGAATCTTCGCTGCGATGATTGCAGTCAAGGCCGTGGTTTCGCAACAGCGGACCAAAACGCAAACCGGATTCGGCAGTGCTATAACGAAGATGTTCCCGTACCCGGCGCACATGGAGAGTTATGCCATTGACAACGATTCTGGGCGCAGGCGGCCCGATCAGCAATGAACTGGTCAAAGTCCTCTCCGCCAGGGGCGCGCCGATTCGCCTCGTGAGCCGCAACGCAAGGCCCGCTCCCGGAGCAGAGGTCGTATCCGCGGACATCTCGGACGAGGATCAGGCCATCCGCGCCGTCGCCGGATCGAACATTGTGCACCTGCTCGTAGGCCTCAAGTACGACGTGAAAGTCTGGCACGAGCAGTGGCCGCGCATCATGGCCAACACCATTGAAGCCTGCAAACGCGCGCAAGCCAGGTTGATTTTCTTCGACAACGTCTATATGTACGGCCGAGTAGGAGGCCCGATGACGGAGCAGTCGCCGTACGCTCCGGTTTCGCGAAAAGGGGGAATCCGCGCCCGCATCGCAACCATGCTGATGGAAGAAGTGAACGCGGGAAGGCTGACCGCCATCATCGCGCGCTGCGCCGATTTCTACGGCCCGGGCGCGGCCCATGGTCTGCCCAATACCCTCGTGTTTGACCCTTTTTTTCCAAACGATCCAAAGCCTCGTGGCTGGTGAACGATGCCGTCCCGCATTCGCTCACGTTTACCCCCGATGCGGCGCACGGATTGGCTACCCTGGCCGAAAGCGAACGCGCATGGAACCAGGTCTGGCATCTACCCACCGCGGCCCCCGCACTTACCGGCAAGCAGTTTATTGAAACCACGGCCCAGGCCTTCGGCGTCCTGCCAAAGTACCGCGTGCTGAGCCGACCCATGCTGAAGGTCGTGGGCTGGTTCAATCCTTTGGTGGGTGAGTTATACGAAATGCTCTACCAGAACGACTCACCGTACCTGTTCGATTCCAGCAAATTCGGGCGGGCATTCGGATTCGCGGGAACTCCGTACTCTGATGGGATCAGAATCTGTGCGGCGTCGTGCGCGAAAGCCTGACTCGCGGCCCGCGCACAGTTCCTACGGCCGAGCATCGGGCGGGATCAGCAGCGTCAGCATCTCGGAGGCTATCTCGATGCGGACGGGAAGTTGTCCCAACACTTCCCCGTCGGCCTCGACGTAGACGCGCGACCGCGAACCATTGCGGAGCACGCACTCCACGGTATCGGCTTCGAGGAGTTCCACATCATCTGAAAAGGTGTGGCGCTTGCCGACCACCGCGAGCAAAAAGCGCATATACCGCAGGCGGCTCCGGGTTTTAAAGATGACCAGGCACAGATTCTCGCTATACAGCGTAGCTCCGGGGGCAAATTTGCCCAGCACTCCACCGAAAGAACGAACCCGCACGGCCAGCAGTTGCGACGTCTCGGCCTCGCGCGGCTTTCCGTTTCCGTTGGCTCCGAACCGGGCCTGAAACATGGGAAACGGGTGACTGACCCAGATGCGAAAGGCTTCCACCATATACAGGAAATAGCCAAAGCGGCGTTTGAGCGAGGGATCCATGCGCATCATGAGCAAGGCGTCCGCCCCCACACCGGCGGCGACAGTGAAATACCGGCTCCTCTCGTGGCCATCGCTATCCTGGTAAAAGATCCGGCCGACAGGGACCTGTACAGGCTTTGCCTGCAACAGGGCGCGAATGGCCTTGGCGGGAGACTTCGTCAGTCCCAAGTCCGCGGCCAGCGCATTGGCGGTGCCGAACGGAACCACGCCCAGCGCCACGTTGGTGCCAACGAGACTCTGCAAGACCTCATGCACCGTGCCGTCTCCGCCGCACACGATGACGGAATCGCATCCTCGGCTGACCGCTTCGCGGGCCAGGTTCGCGCCGCTGCCCGGCCCATCGATGGTGAAGTGTTCCACCTCGATGCCGGCCGATTCGAGCGCTTCGAGGGTGGCACGTACCGTTTCTTCGCGGCGGGACGAGAGTGATCCGGACGCTGGATTGTCGACCAGCGCAACGCGGTGCATTGCAGATGTCATCTTTGGCAATTCTTGCAGGTCGCAGCTGTTATTTATCAATTCTCCCTCAACTTCTTTCAATGCACCAAGTCCGACTTGAGCCCTTCACGCGTTTCGCGTGCAAGGAGGCGCATCAAATCGATCCCGGCGGACGCTCCTGAATCGGGGGAATATGGATAGGAAAGATGTGCGGATTCCCCTCCGGATCGAGTCGCGCCTCCACTCTCCGCCCTGGTCCAAACAACTCCGTCCGGTGCGCCCGGCATCTATCTCTCAGGCAAGGATAAGCGGTTCATTCAGTTCCGCTTGCGGCAAATCATCCGGGGTGACGCATGGTTGTGCTTTTTTTGATTCCTGTTCTGGTTCTTGCCCTCGTGGCCACGGCTCCCGCATGGCCCTACAGCAAAAACTGGGGCTACTATCCAACCGGCGGCCTCGGAGCGATCCTGGTGCTGACCATCGTTCTCATGTTCCTCAACCGCATCTAAATAATTGCGGGCACAAGCTCCGCATCGCCGCGCCCCTGATTGGAATCCGGTCGAGACGGGTAGGAGATCGGCCCTTGCACTTGAAACGCACGATCGCGCTCTTCGCTTTTCTCCTTCTGTCGAGTGGACCCGCCTTCGCCTACTCCGTTCTGACCCACGAGGAAGTAGTCGACCTCCTGTGGACCTCCAACATTCGCCCCCTCATTGAGAAGCGCTTCCCCGGACTCACCGACGACCAGATCAAAGAAGCCCACGCCTACGCCTATGGCGGTTCCGTAATCCAGGACCTTGGCTATTATCCATTCGGCAGCAAGGAATTCAGCGACCTGGTTCACTATGTGCGCAGCGGCGACTTCGTGGAGGAGATGATCCGCCAGAGCCAGGATCCCAAGGAATTCGCCTTCGCCCTGGGAGCGCTGGCGCACTATGTCTCCGATGTGGACGGGCACCCCGCGGTCAATGAAGCGGTTGCGCTCCGCTATCCCAAGCTGCGCGCCCGCTACGGACCCTCGGTGAAATATGCGCAGGACAAGTCGGCGCACCTCAAGACGGAGTTCGGGTTCGACACGCTGCAGGTAGCCAAGAATCGATACGCACCGGCACAATATCATGACTTCATCGGATTCGAGGTTTCCGAGCCGCTCCTGGAACGGGTGTTCCCTGTCATCTATGGGATGGACCTGAAACAGGTGCTTCCCCATCAAGACCTGGCCATCGGCTCATATCGCTGGGCGATCGGAAGGTTGATTCCGCAGATGACCACGGTTGCGCTCGAGTTGCACAAGAAGCAATTGACCAGCGAGTCGCCCAACTTTGACAAGCGCAAGTTCCTCTACCGCCTCTCCCGCGCCGATTATGAGAAAACATGGGGTACGAACTATCAGAAGCCTGGGTTCGGGACGCGCTTTCTTGCCGCGATTCTGCGCCTCATGCCCAAGATCGGCCCGTTCAAGGGCCTCGACTTCAACGATCCCACTCAAAAGACCGAGGACCTCTACATCAAGAGCATCAACAAGACCTTCGATGACTACAAGGGATTGTTGCAGTCCGCCCACCTGCGCTCACCGGAGTTACCCAACCGCGACCTCGATAGCGGCGAACCAACCCGTCCCGCCGAGTACACCCTGGCCGACGATACCTACGCGAAGCTGGTAACCCAATTGGCGGAAAAGAAGTTTGGCCAAGCGAGTCCCGGCCTCCGCAACAACATCCTGGACTTTTATTCCGATCGCTCCGCCGACGTGAATACCAAAAAGGACGAAGGACAATGGCAGAAAGTGCTGGCCGCGCTGGACCAGCTTAAGTCCGCTCCGCCGGCGATGGCGGATGCTGATCGACCGGCTCAATGATTCAAAAGCCGGAATAATCTTCACTATCGGAGCCCATGTGGGGCGGTCGGCGCTTGCACGATTGGTTAAGCGTCGTAGCCTGGGCCGCGAGGCGACCCGCACTCCTTGAACAGCTTTTCCCAATTCCAAAGACTCGACGTCACCTTGTTCGGCAACGGGAATCCGAGTTGATGCGCGAGCATACACACCTGCCCGCGATGGTGCGCTTCATGAGAAATCATGTAGCACAGCATTTCGACGCCAGCCGGCCACGGCTGGGCCCAGCCGTCGCGGAGAAACTTTTCGACACGACCTTCGCCATCGCCGAGCGCGTCAGCGAGCATCTCCGCGCAGCGAGCGGCGCTCTCCGCCAAGGCGGCACGGGCCTGCAGCAACGTGCAGTGCGCGCGGTTGAGCTGAACTGGAACCTTCAGGTGCGGCGCGGTCAGCCTGATCCACTTGGTGCGGACATTGTGCATGTGGGTGAAGATCGCCGCGATGGTGCGCGTGTTGCCGGGCGGTTTGGCATTCCAGGCCGCTGGGTCAAGATGTTCGATCAGAACCTGGTTGATTCGATCGTTGGCGACAAAGATCCGGACGGAGACTTGGCCGAGTGGCCCGTGGACTTTGTTGCGGACCTGGACTTGACGCGTGGGCAAGACTTCTGCTCCTTGACCGACCAGAATACTTCCCCGCCGGTGGGCACTCGCAAGGAATCACTTCAGCCGTCGGGCGAAGCCTTCCGGTCCGACCGACATTTCGATCAACGATTTCAAATGCCGGCGATCGTACCCACACATTCACCGAATCCGATGCGGGGCAAGCCCTCTCTCAACGCGTAGGCCCGGAACGTGACCTGGTCGCCATTCTCGAGAAACGTGCGCACTTCGCCGGTGGGCAAATGCACCAGCTCTGCTCGATGTTTCATTTCGAGCAGGCAGCCTTCCGATCCTTCCTCCGGTCCGGAGATGGTGCCCGTGGCGAGCAAATCGCCCGGCCGCAAATTGCACCCGTTGCTGGCATGATGCGTAAGCAACTGCGCCGGAGTCCAATACAGATCGCGAAGGTTGGCGCGGCTCATCCGCACGGGTTCCATGCCCGCTTTCCGCATCTGCGCCGATTGGAGATATACCTCCAGTGTCAGATCTACGCCGTCCCTGCCGGATGTTGGCGAATTCAGATAAGGCAGCGGCGCGGGATCGCCAGAGGCGCGCTCGGCCGCTGGGACGCGGTAGGGAGCGAGCGCCGCCATCGGAACGATCCAAGGCGAAATCGTCGTGGCAAAGCTCTTCGCAAGGAAGGGACCGAGCGGCTGATATTCCCAGGACTGGATATCGCGCGCCGACCAGTCGTTTACCAGGCACAAGCCGAAGATATGCTGCTCGGCTTCAGCAATGGGAATCGGCTTGCCGAGCCCATTGCCGGTGCCGACAAACAGGCCGACTTCGAGTTCGTAGTCGATCGACCGCGACGGGCCGAATTCAGGTTCCGCCGCCGATGGCGGTTTGGT
>Ga0206794_1210_pt1 | contig 12904 bp, 11 predicted proteins | sample Alteio_BWOrgCont_70_FD_152877 | JGI IMG/M metagenome (GOLD analysis project Ga0206794, IMG submission 152877) | Enriched cells from forest soil in Barre Woods Harvard Forest LTER site, Petersham, Massachusetts, United States -... | ecosystem: Environmental > Terrestrial > Soil > Temperate forest >...
CAGGGAAAAAATGAGATTATTTTCTTTGTTATTGGAGATGTCCCTTACTATCAGGCCGCTTTGCTGGAACCCGGACATAAAAGCCACTTTTTCAAATGTCAAAATATCTCCTCCATGAAGACGGTTAAAGTAAGCTTGATCCTGCTCGCCATTGTCCTGATCAGTAATAGCGCGTTAGCCTGTTTTATCATGTTTTTGACGGATGGCAAGACCATACTGATAGGCAACCATGAAGACTGGTATGCCCGGGATGCCGAAGTGACTTTCCTCCCTCCATCAAAGAATGCTTTGGGGATGCTTTACTTTGACTTTGCCAGCGAGGGAACACCGCAGGGCGGGATGAATACCGCGGGACTGTTCTTCGACGGGACACGTACACCCTACGCGCCCTATCCGGATAACCTGAAAAAGCCGGATTGCAAATGCTATATCTGGAAAAAGATCCTTGCCGAATGTAGCACGGTTGAACAGGCAATAACCTATGTCAGTAAGTACAAGATCCCCGAAATAGAGGATATCCACCTTCTTTTTGCCGATAAGGCCGGCCATTCGGCCATCATCGGGGTGTACAACAAAAAATTGAACATTTACAGAAACACGCACAATTATCAGCTATTGACCAATTTTAATATCGCCGATCCCTCATACGGCGGCGAAGAACCCTGTAAACGTTTTGCGGCAGCCGACGCGCTTTTGCATGTGGATTCTTCCGCTACTGTGGACAACGTTCAAAAAATACTGTCTTACACCCATCAGGGAGACCTTACGGTCTATTCAAATATTTACGATCTGAAGGCCGGGGAGGTATACGTGTACAGCGTATACACGAGAAATAATTTTACCAACAAGGTCAAATTGAACCTGGCCAAAGAATTGGAGAAAGGGAGACATACGATCAGCATCAGAAAATTGTTTCCCTGAAGTAACTAGGTTAACGGCGAAGGGGTGGGCTTATGCTATTCGCTTTTCAGGCTTTTTATAGGGTTTGCCAATGCCGCCCTTATGGTTTGAAAGCAAATGGTCGAAAAAGCGATGCCCAGCACCATCACCGTGGTAAAGGCGAATACCGTCCAGCCGATGGGCACACGCGCCGTAAAGCCCTGCAGCCATTTGTTCATCGCCAGCCACGCCAACGGCCCCGCAATAACCATGGCAATCACCACCAGCTTTAAAAAATCTTTTGCCAGCAAACCGACGAGCGACGGGACATTTGCGCCAAGCACCTTGCGGATGCCGATCTCTCTGCTACGCTGCTCGGCGCTAAAAGTGGCGAGGCCAAAAAGACCCATGCAGGAAATAATGACCGCTATGACGGTGAAATAATTTACAAGGGAGGACAGCCTTTTATCCGAAAGATAGTTCCGTTGGAAATCCTCATCCAAAAAGCTGTAGTCGAATGGTTCGCCCGGGTCGAGCTTGTGCCATACCGCCGCGATCGACCCCAGCAGGGCATCGGTATTGCCGGGCGCCGCGTGGATCAGGGCATAATTATACACGGTATTGCTGTCGAGGAAGAACCCATAGGACTCTATGGGCCGGTGCAGGTCTTCGAAGTGGAAATCCTTGACCACGCCTATCACCTGGAAGGTATCGGCGATGCCTTTATAGATGTTACAGATCCTTTTTCCGATTGCATCTTCCGGAGAGGAAAACCCCAGCTTTGCCACCGCGACCTCATTGAGGATGATGCGCCGGTTCCGGTCCGGGCGGATGAACTCGCGGGAGAACAGGCGTCCCGCCACGGGTTTGATGTCGAGGGTTTGCAGAAAATTCTCATCCACATGGTTGAGCATGATCAGCGGACCGGCATCCACGCCCGCCCCCTCGCGGTGAAAGTTATCGCTGCTTGGATTGGAGATCCCCGGATAATAGGCGGATGCGCCGACCGAGACGATTTGGCTGTTCTTTTCCAGCTCGAGCTTCAATGCGGGATAGATACTCCTGGCCAGCTGGCTCGGCATGGGGATGACCAGCTGGCGGTCCCTTGCAAAGCCCATATCTACCGATCGGAGGAACAGCATCTGCCGGGAAATGATAAGGGCGGAAATGATCAGGACCACGGAGATCGAATATTGCAATACCACCAGCACCCTGCGTATGAAAAAGGCGGAAAGGGAATTGTAGAGACTTCCCCTGAGGACTTTTGCGGGCTGGAACGAAGAAAGGTAGAATGCCGGATAAATACCGGAGATCATGCCGGTCAACAGGGAGAGCCCAAGAAAAAGCGCCATCATGGGGAGATGTGACCGATCGAAAAGGGATAGCTTCCCGCCTGAAAGGCCTTCGAAAAGCGGTACCAGCAGCTGCGCCATGCCCAGCGCCAGGAGAAAGGCGATGAAGGACATCATCAGCGACTCGCCCAGGAACTGGCGGATGAGGCTGCTTTTTTCGGCACCCAGCACCTTTCGGATGCCCACTTCCGCGGAGCGTTTTGATGACCGGGCGGTCGAGAGGTTCATAAAGTTGATGCAGGCGATCAACAGGACAAATGCGGCCACCGAGCCCAGGATGTACAGATAGGAGACATTTCCCGAGGGAGTGGGTTCCATCATATCGGCATGGAGATGGATACCGCCGGCCGGCAAAAGAAACTGCTTCCGGTAAAAACCCGCCTCTCTCAGTCCCTTGCCGGCATATCGTTCGACAAACGCCGGGAATTTGGCTTCCAGCCGTCGTGGGTCGGCGCCGGGCTTTAAAAGGAGATAGGTCGTGTACAGATTGTCAAATACCATGTTGGTCCCGTCCTTCTTCATGCGGTCTTCTAGCGCGCCGCCATAAAGGGAAATAAAGAAGTTGGCATCGATATGGGACGGCCCCGTGCCCTGCCGGAAGACGCCGTTGACTATGAAATCATGTGCGCCGTTGAGCGGTATCCCGATATGCAACACTTTATGAAGCGCGGGCTGATGGCCAAAGACCCTTTTTGCCATCTCTTCCGAGATCACCACCGAAAGGGGCTGGTTGAGGGCGGTAGCGGCATTGCCTTCAAGAAAATGATAGTCGAAGAGCTCAAAGAAGGAGGCATCGGCGGCGCAGGCTTTTGTTTCATAATAGGTCTTTGGCTCCCCGCCGGGTTTTATATATTGAATGAGCGTTTTGTATTCCCCGAAAAAGTCGAAGAAGATGACCCTTGCGGTATTGCTTATCTCGGGGAAATCGTTTTTTAGGTTCGCCGCCATGACCGCGGGTTCGGCGGGGAAGCGGTCTTCTTTTCCGCCGGTGACGAAGATGGTGCCGACCTGGTATAGCTGTCCGCTATTTTTCTGCCAGGAGTCATAGCTCAGCTCGTTGTAGATGTAGAGCACGATGAGCATACAGCAGACGAGCCCGATGGAGAGGCCGAAGACATTGATGACCGAAACCATCTTGTTTTTCATCAGGCCTCGCCAGGCCACCTTGAAATAATTGCGGAACATGGGTGAGTTATTTTGGTTGTTTGCTTTTCCGGTGGCAATATTTGAAATTATTCCTTTCTGGGCAAATTAAAGGCTGGCCAAAGGTTTCCAAAAGCGGGTCAAAATATGGGCGGTAAAAAGAAGGGATGGAAGGGTTTCGGGCAGGATTACTTTTCGTGAGCCCCGACCGTACGGCTATAGCACATGACTCTCGCTTTGCTTTGTATAGCCCCTTCCCTGAACTGGCCGCTATCGTCTACCGTATTCCAGCCGGAGTTTGCGATGTAGTAAAAATTGCCGTCCACCACTACTCCATGCGTAGGGTCGCCCAGAGCGGTGTCTTTTTCAATGACCGTGGAGCCGATGATCTTATTCATCCCCTTATCCAACCGGATGGCCTTTACCTGTTCTGGGCTTACGCCGTTTTGGGTAAGGAACAGGTTTTCTCCATTGGTGTAGATACCGTCGATCCCATTTACCGGACATTTGGCGGCGATGCTGTTCCGGATCCATTTTACGGAACTGTCGGTCAGGTCAAAAATACCTATCCCCCGCGCATAATCAGGCACGATCAGATGCCGCTGGTCGGCCGCAAGGGCCATCGTTTGCGGCGAGATGAAATCCCCTTTGTCTATCCGCCCCAGCGAATCTCGTTCCAGCCGGTAGATGCCGCCATTGGTGCCGTCGCTTACGATCGGGCGCCCATTGCCATCGAGCACCATATCACCCAGGGCCGTCCCCGGTGGACCTTCTATCCTTTTTATAAGCTTGCCGTTGCGGAGGTCATAGCAAAGGAGCGCGGACCGATCCCACTCCGACGCAGGCACGATCTTAAAACCATGTAACGCGACTTCGGTTGCCCACACCAATTGTCGGCGCGGGTCGATTTTAATAGCCATCATGGGCCAGGGGTCGGGAGACGCGGCAAACACCGAATAGCGGCCGTCCCAGCCGATGCGAAAGATCTTCTTTTTTAGTACGCTGGTGAAAAGGAAGGTTTTTGACGATTTATCGTAGTCGATATCTTCGGGCAAAACGGCGGAGTCGGGAATGCTGAATGCCGCTTTCGCGAGGGAAACGGGGTTCTTGTTCTCCTGCAGTTGTGCGCAGATCGCGGTGAAAGTCGCGTTGTTGCCGAGCCATTGGAACTTTTTATTGTTTCCGGTGCATACATTGTCGCCGGCCTGTCCCAGGCCGGCATACGCCGACAGCATCGCAAAAGCGTGTGCAGTGTCCTTTACTGCCGAGTAAGCGCCAGCCGCCAGGAGCACGGCGTCGCTCGCGTCATTCAGGAGGTCTTTGATCTGCAACGCGACCTTCAGGCGCTGGTTGTTATCGCCCGCTTTCCTTGCGGTCTCATCCTGCTTTAGCAGATTGTTAAGTTCCGCCTGGGCATTCGGGTGGTTGTCCCAGGGCTGGCCGGCGCGGGCCAGGAACAGGACGGCAATGCACCAGGCGCCTATACTTTGTTTCATTAGCATAAGCTACCAAAAATATTTTATGAAAGGCAAGTCAAATTAAAAAAGTCCTCGAATCAGTGAAGGTTTTTAGCGGGAGCTGTCCTAAATTTTCATTTGTTGGATATATTTGCAATACAATCGATTTATGATACACGCACTTACTGTAATTGATGTACAGCAGGAAATCCAGGGAATCAGGAGTTATAAAAATGTTCCCCTTTCACTGGTCAATGACCATATTATAAGGCTTAGTATCATGACGGAACCTTTTTATTGGCACTATCATCCCAATAGTGATGAGACTTTCCTGGTGATAGAAGGAATGGTGTATATCGATCTGGAAGATCGGACAGTAGAGCTGGCGCCCGGACAATTGTTTTCTATTCCCGCGAATGTCAGGCATCGTACCAGGCCTCAGGGCGACCGGTCTGTCAACTTTACTTTTGAACTTGCAACTATGGAAACGATCAAGTTATGATCTTTCCTCGATTGCGTTTGACAAAAGGAGAAACTATCATAAAAGGACCTGCATGAAAGAGGTTTGCATCGTGGAATTTCCTTCCAACCTCGGTTTACGCGAAGCGACGCCGGGGATCGAGCCTGGCGTATGGAAATTACCCGGATGGCTGAAGAAGCACGGCTTTTACGATTTGCTGCGTCCGGGAACCGTCTATGCCCTTAGACCGCCACCCTACAGTATGCATCTTGACAGTGCCTCGGGTGTCAGAAATGCCGACGCTATTGCAGGATATGCCAGACAACAGGCTGCCCTGTTGGAGGAAATAATCACTTCGATCCATTTTCCAGTGGTCATCGGCGGAGATTGCAGTATACTGATTGGGAATGCCCTGGCCCTCAGAAAAAGCGGCCGCTATGCGTTGTTTTTCCTGGACGGCCATACCGATTTTGCAGGGCCCGGATTATCCCAGACCGGCGGCGCAGCCGGAATGGACCTGGCCATCGTCACTGGTCAGGGGCACGAAAAGCTGGCGAATATCGACGGCATGGCGCCTTATATTCCGGAAGACTGGGTTTGGTGTGTCGGCAACAGGGATTATGACGCGGCGTATGTAAAGGCGATTGAGAGTTCCCGCGTAAACTACTTCGACCTGGAGACCTTAATGCGCGTCGGAATCGACCATTGTATCACCTGTTTTCTCGACATGGTCAAAGAGCAACAACTGGACGGATTTTGGGTCCACCTTGATGTCGATGTGCTGAATGACGTCTTAATGCCAGCCGTCGACAGCAGGCAGGAGGGCGGCTTAAACTATGCAGAATTGGATGCTTTACTGCAAATGCTATTGTCCCATCCGAAAGCAGTTGGCATCGAAATTACCATTTTGGACCCTGACCTGGACCCAGCCGGACAACACACGCCACAATTTGTGCATCACTTTTGTAAAGCATTCAACAGCGCCAGGGCCTCCACCGACCTTTAAGAAGCATCCTCAATCCGCTTTTGTTTAGACTCTTTTTGCTTTGAGCCGCCGGAGCCAAAATGATAAGAAAACGTAAACGTAGCCCTGGAGCTTACTCTGCGAACTTCTAAATCGATCAAGAGATCATCGCTGCTTCTTAAAAGTGACGCCACCCGGGCGTTGAAAATGTTATTGGCATTAAAGCTCAACGAAGCCCTGTTCCCGGCGAAGTCATACTTTGCAGCTGCGTCCATTTTAAAAACCGCATGGTTTTTGTCCTGCAAAAACATATCCGAAGCCCGGTAATTTGCGCGGATTTGAAATGATAATCTTTGTACAGGTGTTACATTACTGGTGATGTTGGCATTCCAGCTGACCCCGCTGTTGGCCGCTATACCATATTGCGGTGCCGCAGCATTATCCCGCTGAAAGATATTTGCATTCGCCGTTAGGTCCCATCCTTTTAGCAGATCAAAATGGCCGATCAACTCCAGCCCGGTGGTAATTGAGTATTTTAAATTTTCAGGCATCGTGGTTGTTTCATCATTAACCGGGTCGGCTTGAATAGATTTAATTACATTATTGATCGTGTTGTTATAGAGTCCGAAGGTAAAGGATATATTTTTCCAGGTTTTATTATAATCCAACTCCAGGTCAGTAACGCTTTCCGGTATTAAACCCGGGTTACCCTTGTTGTAATTTGTCGGGTCGGAAAAATCCGTTGTGGAATTTAATTGCCTTACCGTTGGCTTCGAAATCCGGTTGGTAAAGGTGAACTGCAATTGGCTGTTGTTTTTAAGCTTTTCGGTAAGCAGCACACTTGGGTATATTCCTTTGACCGGCACTTTTACCGGGGCTGCAAACAGCATATTATTTGCATCGTAACTTATAAAGGTAGCGTCAGTGTGACTATCTTCTCCTCTTACACCTGCCTGGTAGCTGAAATTGCCAATATGGTCCTTATAGTTCAAATAAACGGCGTTAACCTGGTTATTGCTGCTAAATAAATCGGTCAATGCATAAAGCGGAGTCTCGCCCGTATTTAAAACGTTATAGGCATATTGATCATTATTGCCGAGGGTGATCTGGCTACGGTAACCGGCCGAGAATTGACCCGATTTACCAACTGGTAAAACATAATCAGCCTGTATATTATAATTGGTGGCCTTATGCCTGGTATCACTTATCAACGGTGTATCAACATTGGGTGATTGCACGCCATTCACAGGGTTATAAACGGTTGTATATTGCTGGTAATCCCTGAAACTGCCGTATGCGTAGGCGAAGTTCAGCGCAAGCTCCTCTTTAGGTGTTTTGAAATGCCTGTTGTAATCGAGATCAAATTCGTAACTGTTGCCATTGTTATTTACGGTATTATAGCGGTTGTAGGACTCAATAAGTGCGTCATCTGCAGAATAATCAGTAAAACTTAAAAACTGAGTCTCATGCTTGTTGCGCGAATTAAAACTGGCGGATATACCCAATGTGCTCACGGGCGTAAGTGAATAATCAATGCCGGCTTTTACAAACTGTATCTTGTTTCGGGTAACGTATGGAAAGGTTTCATTGGTGTACACAACGGAGTCAGTCGGTTGATAAAAAGTGTAGCGCTGATACCCGGTGGTGAGCGTATTTCCATCCTTGAGGCTATAGTTCCCGTACACGTTTACCTTACCGCTTTGGTAACTCAGGCTGGCATCGCCATTATAGTTATCGTTCGTACCGCCGGCAATATCTGCGGAGCCGTTTAATCCGGGCCTGCTGTTCTTTTTTAGAATAATGTTGATAATACCTTCGCCATTGGCGTCATAATTAGCCGGTGGATTGGGAATCACTTCTATGGTTTCGATTGCGCTGGCCGGGATCGATTGGAGTATCTGGGTAATGTCCCCATTTGCAATAATGGAAGGTTTTCCATCCACAAGGACTTTAACATTGGTAGATCCGCGGAGACTTACATTGCCATATCCATCAATTTGCAGGGTTGGCACGTTTTGCAGCAAATCGGCCGCGTTGCCACCTTTGCTGACAAGGCTCTGGTCAACGGCAAATACCTTTTTACCGTCTATATTTTGTAAGGCCTTCTTTTTGGAAGTGATCGCAACCTCCTTTAATAAGCTGTTCTTTGATGCACTCATCGGCACCGTGCCTAAATTTAAATTTTCACTTTCGGGATCGATCAGTATATTTTCCTTGAAGATAGTATTATAGCCAACATACGTAATCCGCAAGGTAAATGTCCCGGCAGGCACATTTTCAAGTATGAAATGACCAATGGTATCGGTTTGGGTCCCTTTAACAGGGGTTTTGGTTTGTTGATTTAATAAAACTACCGTGGCAAACGGGATCGGCCCATGCGCAAGCGAATCGGTCAGCGTCCCGGATATTTTTATATTGTGCTGCCCGTATCCGCTAACAGTAATGAGCGTTATTGCTGCGAATGCCGCTATTTTTAAATAAAGTAATTTCATTAGTTGACGATTGATGGACGAAGATGCCTTCGACAAACCGGCTATCCTTCCGGTCGCAAGGCTATAAAAAAAGGAAGGTCTGTAGAAACAGACCCTCGATTGTGACTAGCTAATGTCACATGAGAAAACTTTCTTTGGGCGATGTCTCTGCTTTAATACCTTATTCTTCCGATACGCTCAAACATTCGGCCACCTTAACTAAAACAGCACTTCCGCTGGCGGTGTTACGCCTTTTAAACGCAGGTAAATGGTGGTTTGACCCCGTTGATGGGTTTGATGTTCAAATGCCTTACCGTATAATGCGCTTCTTGTAATGTTGTCATGCTTGCCAAACTTTGTGGTTCCCTGCAGTTGATCGGCCGTCATATTTTGAAGGGAGGTGATTACCCAATCGTAGCTGGCCATCACCGTTTTTGTAACAGCTTCCTTAGTAGGTGACACTGTTTTTTCATTTAGATCATGTGAGGCAAGTGTTTGACCAATAGGGTTTGGTTTATCACTTGCGACAGTGGCAAAGATATAATTGGCATCCGCTATATGAAGCATTTGCTGCGCAAACGAGCGGATCTCCGGCGTTGGTTTAAAACCGTAACCATCTTCCGGCATCGCATCCAGGTAGGCTTTGGTGTATAATTTTGCCCGCTGCCATTCGGCCACCTGTTGTGATTGCGTAAATTGAGCGAACAGGGAACTGCTGACGAGACTTAATGCGAGGATCGTAAACAAGAGTGATACTTTTTTCATAATTGTGTTATTTAGTGAATGGTTAGATAATGCTTCTTTGCCGTGAAGCCAACTGAGATTTCAACAAAGTCAATTTACCCAGCAAAAGAGTTTGGATAATATCCTGTTCCGTCGCGGCCATGCCGGCAATGGCCAGGTTGAGCGTCGCTATTTCGGTGGGTCGGTGGTTCCGGATATCTTGCAGGGTGGAGATAAATTGCCCGTCAGAAGAGCGGCTGATCAGCAATAGGCTATCCATCACCTCTGCGCGGTTAAGATGGATACCTTGTTTTTCCGCTACACACAAACACTCGGTCACTAAGCTTTCCGCAATTTGCAAAGCCTCCGGGTTCCGGTGAAAGATGCCGTTGTCAGTGTCAAGCAGGGGGCATACAGAATTGAACACACAGTTGATGATGGCCTTTTTCCAGATGATAGGTTGAATATCACGCTCGGGTCTAAATCCAAAATACGGGGTATTGAGTACGGCGGCGATATGACTAAGGGAAGTTTCGTCGCCTCCGATGACTCTTCCGATAGGCGATACGGCCACGGGCTTAAAGTTCAGCTTCGTATCTGAGACAGGCTGGCTGGTGACGAAAAGTACACAACGGTAGACAGCTGGAAAACCCATAAACGCTTGCTCCACACCCAGGCCGTTTTGCAGGAGGACAACGGGGGAACCGCCAATTTTGTCTTTTAAAGCGTTGACCAATGCAGCGTTGCCGAAAGATTTATTACACAGCACTATCAAACCTTCCAAAGTGCGGTAATTGCTAAATGTATCGATCGTTACTTCCGCCTCAATGGTTTCCTGCGAAGGGAGTGTCACATGAATGTTTTCCCTGTGTGTTTCGCCGTTGTCCACGCTACCGCGCAGTAAGACGACTTTCTTTCCCTCGTTAGCCAGACAAACGGCCAGTACCTTGCCGATCGCGCCAGCGCCAATAATATAGACGGGGTCCATCTTTAGTTTTTACAATTATCTGTCCTCACGGTAAATCCTATATGAATAATCTTCCAGCCACCCCCGGTTTTAGCCAATTGGAAAAAGTTGACACCGCAATGGCTGAAGGTATCTCCGAGATAAAATTTATAGGGTGCCCAGACACTGGCCAGCGGGCCGTCGATCTTAATCCCGCCAAAAACGATCCGCTCGTCGTAAACAGCCGTGTGTGGAGTGCCGATTTGTGTCACAAGACCATCAGCACTCTTATTTGACATCGAGACTTTTCCCATCTTGTCAGTGGAGATGCTTTGCAGTTCCATATCTTTTGCGAGAACTGATCTTAATAAAGTGCTATCGCCTTTGCGCATTGCGTCAAGCATGGTATTAATGGTTTGTTTGATGGCATCGGTCGATGTTTGCTGGGCAAAAAGCTCCGTCGTCAGAAAAAAGATGAAACTTAAAATGAATAACTTTTTCATAATGTTTTTTGATGACCAAAGTTGTTATTTACAAACCGGCTTAAATAATCTTTTCGACGCCGTCACCTTTATTTCCAACGGGGAATGGTATTTATTCGACGCCCTGGCTTTTCGGGAGTTTTTACCAGACCATCTAAATTTTTCGGGCAATTGCCGGGAATAGTGGCCCAACGGTATAAAATAGCGTATGAAAACATAAAAGGTTAGTATTTTTGAACATGAAGATATGGAGGCAAGCACCCAATATTGTTCAGCTCCAGCTGCTGATATGGACCGCCGTGTTGTTATTGATGTTTTTTTCGCAGTTACCGATGAATGGGTTGCTGAAAACAGTCATTTACACGGTAGTCAACGCAACATCCGATGCAATCATTATTTATGGGAATATCTTGTTCTTATATCCGGTGTTTTATCAAAAAAGGAGGTTCGTATGGTACGGTATATCTGTAGCACTCTTTTTAATTTTAACAGGCATGTTAAGAGGTTACACAAACATTATCCTCTACCAGTTTTTTCAGTTTATAAAAACCTCCCCGGTACATTTGCCTACTTTACTGGCTTATGTCCCCGAAGGTATCCTGACTTATGTCCTTAGCTTCGTTTTTCGCATTGCCATTGCCTATTTTACTTTAAAACGACAGACAGAGGAAATCCTTTTGCAAAAAAGCCAGGCTGAACTTAATTTGCTAAAATCGCAGGTTCAGCCGCACTTTCTTTTTAACGCGCTGAACAGCATTTACTACCGGGTTTATAAAGTTGATCCGCCGTCAGCCGGCCTGATAGAACGCCTGGCGGATATTATGCGTTATTTTGTTGATGAAAGCCCAAAGGATAAAGTACCGGTATCCACAGAAGTAGCATTTATAGAAAACTATATTGCGCTTGAAAGAATTCGTATCCTGCACGGCGCCTCGGTTAATTTCGAGAAAGCATATAACCCGGACCTACGTATTCCCCCGATGCTGCTGATGACCTTTGTTGAAAATATTTTCAAACATGGGATCGACAAATCGCTAAAACAAAATCAGGTAACAATTTCATTGGTCCAGCAAAATGATCACCTGTTTTTTACCACCCGCAATCGTAAGGCAGATCCGGAGTTTGGCGATGAACCGGGCGGATTCGGGATCATTAATTTAACCAAAAGGCTGAGGATGTTATACGGGGACAAATTCCAACTGACCATCGATGACGGAGGAGAGTTATTCACTGCTTTTTTAAAAATCCCGCTTTTATGAATTTAAACTGCATAATTATAGATGATGAGCCTGACGCCGTCGACCTGGTGGAACTGCTGATAAAGCAAAGCACAACCTGGGTACTGAAGGCGAAGTGTTATAATGCACTGGAAGCGCTGGCATTTTTAAAAATGAACCAGGTTGATTTTATTTTCCTGGACATCAATATGCCAAAGCTTACAGGCATGGAGCTCGCAACCTTATTGCCGCCCCGCACCAAAATTGTTTTCACCACAGCTTATTCCGAATATGCGGTTGAAAGCTATTCTTTTCAGACCATCGACTATTTGCTTAAACCCATCACTTTAAAGCGTTTCCTGGCATCAGTCGAAAAAATAGAGCAGCATTTTTTAAAACCCGGGCCGGAATATCTGCCAAATGCTGAACAGGGCCCGGAGTTTTTTTTCGTGAAATCCGGAAAAACATTAAGGAAGATCCTATTAAAGGACATCCTGTATTTTGAAGGAGAGAAGGATTACGTAAGGCTGGCGACTGGCCAGGAACAGATGCTGATATACCGCCGCCTAAAGGATATGGAAGAGCAGCTAAAGCCTCCGTTTATCAGGGTGCACAACTCTTATATCATCAACTTTGAACAGCTGAGTAAAATAGAAGACAACCATATCTATATCGCCGATAAACGCATACCTGTCAGTGAAAAGTTCAGGGAGCGATTTATGGAACTCATAGATAAAAATAAATTTTAATTCGGAAGCATAATGCAGAATTTAACTTTTCATGGGTTCGTTCTCTGCGGCGTCTAAAACA
>Ga0206794_1212_pt1 | contig 12804 bp, 4 predicted proteins | sample Alteio_BWOrgCont_70_FD_152877 | JGI IMG/M metagenome (GOLD analysis project Ga0206794, IMG submission 152877) | Enriched cells from forest soil in Barre Woods Harvard Forest LTER site, Petersham, Massachusetts, United States -... | ecosystem: Environmental > Terrestrial > Soil > Temperate forest > O...
GGCATGAACACCTGCTATATCTGGGACTATCGACATTACCTGCCAATCGCAACGGTAAAAAATGGAAGCGATTCGGGCAACTGCTATACCAATTTCGAGGCAGACGGTTCCGGCAATTGGACCGTTTACGGAAACCGGTTTTACACGGGCAGCGCGGTCACCGGGAACCAGAGCTATTCACTCAGCAGTGGCAACCTCTACACCGCGGGGTTGAATAGCGCAGCGACCTATATCGTGTCCTATTGGAGCGATTCGGGGAGCTACTCCGTCTATGGCTCAACCGGTATCGTTCAGGGGAAAACCATCACGATCAATGGCGTGGCCTGGACCTATTATGAACATACCGTCTATGGCACTCCCGAGGTGACAATTAGCGGAACGGGGCACATCGATGAGGTGCGGCTGTATTCCCAGGGGGCGCAGATGACTACGGCTACGTATTCACCCCTGATAGGGATAACCAGCAGTTGTGATGCGGACAACCGGGTGACTTATTATCAGTATGATGGTTTTAACCGGGTGAAGGTCGTTATCGATCAGGACCGGAATATTGTAAAGACCTATCAATACCATACCCTGGGAGAAACGGTCGAATAGACCGGGAAAAGGCTTATGCATCAAACACCTTAAATCCTGCAAAACCAGCATTCAATGAACCTCAAGATAAAGCTCATCCTGGCAGCGCTACTGGCCGCAAGCCAGATCTCCCTCGCCCAGCCCCCGCCGCCGGTCACCTGTACCATCAGCGGTCAGAACCCGGTAACCCTTGGCGATACCTGGACCTATACGATCAGCGGCGGGTCCTGTACGGCAACAAGCTGGACCACGACCTGCGGCACCGTCCAAAGCAGCAATTCCAGCAGCTGCACCATTTATTTTAATCAGACGGGCTGTAGCAGCGCCACCATTACCGCTTTGAACGGTATGAGTACGCTCGCCACAAAGTCCGTGACCGTCAACGCACCACCGGCCCTGTATTGCTACAGTATTTCCAATCCGACGCAATCCATAGGGTACTCTGCTACGCCCGCCCAGATCAATGCACCCGCGTCCACCGGAGGTAACTGCGGCACCAGCTATAGTTATGAGTGGTTCTCATCCACCAATGGCATTACCTTCACCTTTACCGGCGGAACCGGCCAGAATTACCAGCCCGGTGCGCTTTCCCAGACAACCTACTATTACCGGGTGACTTCATGCCAGTTCCAGACCTGTCAAACTTCCGATACCGCAACGGTCACCGTAGGCCCGCCCCTCAATCCTGGTACCATTATTCCGGCAGCCCTCACCATCGCGTCCGGCACTAGCCCCGGCAGCCTGGATGGAGATCCTGCAAGCGGAGGTGAGTATCCGGGTGGCACCTATTACTACCAATGGCAGGACTCTTCCTCCTCGACCAGCGGCGCATGGGTCTCCATCAGCGGGGCCATTAACCGGTATTATACTCCGGGCACCCTTACGGCCAACATCTGGTATCGAAGAAAAGTAGTCAACGGCTCCGATAGCGCCTATACTAACGATTGCATGATCACCATCGGCACAGCCTCTACCAACTTCTCTTTTGTCCGGGTCCGGACTATCCTCAAACCCGGGGTCACGGACACTGTGACCGCCGACGGGCTTACAAGCCCTTATGATGTCGCACAAACCACCACCTATCTCGATGGGATCGGCAGACCTATGCAGACGGTGGCAAAGGAGGCTAGCCCATTGCAGAATGATATGGTCTCGTCTGTGGTCTATGACAATTTCGGCAGGCAGGCGATCCAGTACATGCCCTACACCGCCACGACCAATGACGGGAATTACAAGTCCACAGCGCTTGTCGATCAGGCGACCTTCAATGCGGCGATGTTCCCGAGCGAGCAGTATTATTATGGTCAAACCGTTTATGAAACCTCACCACTGAATAGACCATTACTGACCCTGGCCCCGGGTATGAGCTGGATAGGCGCAGGTACCGGGATCTCGGCAGCATATATGATCAATACAGGCGCTGACAGCGTCCAGATCTGGAGCATCAGTTCCACTCAGCTCAGCCTGCCGGCGAATCATGGAGCATATCCTGCGGGAGAGCTTTATAAAAGTATCACCACCGATGAAGAAGGTCATCAATTGGTAGAATATAAAGACCTGCTGGGTAAAACGATCCTCAAGAAAGTCCAGCAGTCGGCCTCGCCTTCGACCGGGCATTTGGGCTGGCTCTGCACCTACTATGTATATGATACCTTGCAAAATCTTCGGATGATCATCCAGCCACAGGCGGTGGCATTGATCAATGGCAGCTGGTCGGTGAGCACGGGCATTGCCAATGAGCTTTGCTTCCGGTATGAATATGACGGTAGAAGGCGGCTGGCGATCAAAAAGACGCCCGGAGCCGGGCAGGTATGGCTCGTCAATGACGCCAAAGATAGGGTGGCGATGATCCAGGATTCACTTATGCGGGCTCAGAAAAAATGGTTTGTGATATATTACGACACTTTGAGCCGGGTGCAATATAACGGTTTCATCACCGATTCAACCAATTACAACAACCTGGCCTATCATGATTCGCTTGCTTACTACAGCACTCTTTATCCTTCAGGCGGCTCGTACCCCTGGGAGCTTCTCCGCCAGAACTATTATGATGACTATTCCTGGATGAACATCTACGTCACTCCCCTCCCCGACTCTATGGCGACCAACTATACCAGCAATAGCAACTACTTTATCACAACCTATAATACCTCTCCCACCTATGCGGTCCCGATCAAGCAGTTTCACATCACACGCGGAATGCCTACCGGTTCGACCATAAAGGTGGTCGGGACATCAAGCACTTATGAATATAATGTCGTCTTTTATGATGACCACGGCAGGACGATCCAGGTGCAGGATTACAATTATTCCGGAGGCATCGATACGACGACGATGCAATATAACTTTGACGGGGCGCTGCTACGTACCCTGATCAATCACCAGAAGAATGGCCATACGGCGCAAAACCATATCGTCAGCACAAAAATGGATTATGATCAGGCTTTCCGGCTCAGACATATCTATAAAAATATCGACAACGCCGCCACCGACCAACTCATCGACAGCCTGCAATACAACGAGCTGGGGCAACTTGTCGCTAAATACCTCGGTAACCAGGTCGACAGCGTGATCTATAGCTACAACGTCCGCGGCTGGCTGACCGGGATCAACAAGAACTATGTCGCCGGAACGGCCAATCATTACTTTGGGATGGAGCTGGGATATGATAAAACCACCTCGGTCGCACCTGGGAATTCTTATCTCAACCCCGAATACAATGGCAATATTGAGGGCATGGTGTGGAAGAGCGCGGGCAGCGGTATCAACCGAAAATATGACTTTACCTATGATCCTGCCAATCGCCTGACCTCCGCCGCCTTCCTGCAAAACACAACCGGCACGTCCTGGGACAAGACCCAGATCGACTATTCGGTCAGCGGGCTCTCCTATGACGCCAATGGCAATATCCTGACGATGACCCAGCGCGGGTTTACGGTCGGGGGCTCGGCGCCCATCGATTCGCTCGCTTACAGCTATCTGAATACCGACAACAGCAACAAGCTGATGGGGGTGACGGACGCCGCCAACAACGACAGCACCCTGCTGGAAGACTTCCATTACAACCCCGGGACAAAACAATCCACCGATTACAACTACGACGGCAACGGGAACCAGACCCATGACAACAACAAGAATATCGATACCATCCAGTACAACTACCTGAACCTCCCGACGCTTGTTCACATAAAAGGTGAGGGCAATGTGGCCTATACCTATGACGTCACGGGCGCCAAAATTACAAAGGTCACGACGGACAGCGTGGCAAAACACTCGACTACCACGTTATATCTCGGTGTATTCGTGTACCAGCAGACCGATACCATTACCAACCCCGACGGCGGAACGGATACGTTGCAATTTGTCGGACATGAGGAAGGACGGATAAGATGGGCTTATCATAAATACACGACAGGGACAACCGCGTATAAATTCGAGTACGATTTCTTTGAAAAGGACCATCTCGGCAATACCCGGATGGTGCTGACCCAGCAAAGGGACACCACAAACTATCTGGCTTCTATGGAAGCGGCTTACCGCTCGACTGAAGTCCAGTTGTTCGGTGATATTACCAATACCTCCTATCAACGTTCTTTAGTTTCCGGATACCCGGATGACCTGACCTACACAAATCCCAATGACAGCGTCGCCAGGGTAGATTCCAACAGTGCCAGTGGACAAAAGGTCGGGCCTAACCTGCTGCTAAAGGTGATGAGCGGCGATACGGTCAAGCTGGGTGTGCAGTGCTATTATAATTCAGGGAGCGGCAGTACCAACAACAGCTCGTTCAGCGATGTGCTCAATTCCCTCGCTAACGGCCTGGTCAATTCCACGGGCGGAGCCCACGGAACTTTATCAAATCTGACTTCCAGCAGCAGCACGGTGTACACGGGACTAACGAGCTTCCTGAGTAGTTATGATTCCGTCCATAGCGGCTACCCGAAAGCCTATATCAACTGGATCTTCCTGGATGACCAATTCAACTATGTGAGTTCCCTCAGCGGTTCGGTCCAGGCAGCCAGTTCGACCTACCCGTCCGGCACACTAAATACAGTAGCCCCCGGATCACAGCTGGCTTTGAATCGCAATGGATATTTGTATATTTGGGTGAGCAATGAGACGCAGGGCTGGGACGTGTTCTTTGACAATCTTGCTGTGCAGTATAAACAGGGGCCGGTGCTAGAAGAAAACCATTATTACCCCTTCGGGCTTACGATGGCAGGGATCTCCGACAAAGCGATAAAGGTCAATTATGCAGAAAACAAGTACAGATATAACGAAGGAACAGAATTGCAGAACAAGGAATTTAGAGACGGAACCGGGCTTGAAATGTATGATGCAGGATTCAGGAGGCTTGATCCACAGTTGGGGAGGTTTGATCAGATCGATCCTTTGGCAGATCAATTCCATAATTTAACAACCTATCAATATGCTGGGAATGATCCGGAATATTATAACGACCCGACCGGTTTAGATTACAATTCATCCTCAAGCCGATCCGCATCTTTGCAATGTCAAAGTCCGTTTGGATGTGACCTGCAAGGGCCTTCTGGATCTGCAGGTCCTGGAGGATCCTCAGCTTCAATGTCTTGCCCTAGTTGCGGATTTAACGATGGCTCCGGATTCGACTGGACGATGAGTCAATTACCTAACGGAGATGGAACTTATGGCAATTTACCACCAGCAACTGTTGGAAGCGGAGGAACGCTTATCTACCAGGCGGGGGCTTCCGGAGATTTGGGTAACCTCGCTACCGCATATGTCGCTTTGCATAATCTCATGGGTGTACCTATTTCAGTTACTGATACTTATTTTGCACAACTGCTTTATTCAATGACCTATGCAGGCCAGATATCAAATGTCACTGCTACTTTAACACCTGTTGGAATGACGATTGAGGGCACTTCGGTAGAGTCTGGTGCGGCCGTTTCTTTAAATTATTCATTTGCTGATGTCGCTGATCATATCAATTCTTATATTAGCTCGTTGGATGGAGTCGGAGTGCAAGGTTCAAACGCCAATATTCAATCTGGCGGAGGAGAAAATTGGGACAACGTTGGTGATGCCGTATCCCTCACTGCTGATGTGCAAAGCACAGCTTGGGGTAGTGCAAAAATAGCAATGAAAAGCGCTGGCAAAATTATTAAGCCCTTTACCGGACCAGCAACTGCTGTCGGCGCTGTCGTTAGCGGCGGGGCAGCCCTATATGACATGATAAAGAATCCGAATGCAAATTATTTGGAGGATGGAGTAAAATTAGGGCTGGGGGCCGTGGCACTATTTGCGGAGTTTGTTGGCATTGGGGAGGTATGGGATTGGATTGGAGTCGGAGCGGCAGTAATCAGCACCTCGATTGATATTTATGATCTAGAACATGAGAAGAAACCTTAATTTTAGATAAAAAATGAAAAGAAAATACGATACAAGTTTATATAGAGACCCTACAAAATTGATAATTGTATTTTCTTTGTTCACGATTGTGGCAATCACTGTGATTATTTTTTTGGCGAAACAATATGAATTTCAGCAGCTTGGGTTTGTGCTGGCCATTATTGTATTTGCATCGCCAATTATTATTGGCCGGATGATAAAAAGAAAGTTTCTGGAAAAAAAGGTTGTTCTTGATTTTGATGATACCACATTTTTGGTTACTATATTCACATTAGATGGAAATACGATGTTAAGCCAAGAGTCATATTTGTGGTCTGAAATAGAAGCGTATAGATTTTATTTTGACACCAAGACAAATACTTGTCTTACTTTATATTTAACTGGCAAAAGGAGAAAAACTTTTATTTTTAGAGACAACAAAACATTTGAAGATGCAAAAAAAGAAAATAGTGTATTTAGTAATTTTTATTTCTTTGTAAATCAACATAGTCGAACCGGGCACAAAATAAAAGTAAGGCCAAGTCTATTAGCAACTAAAACAGGTCAAATAATTATTTCTAGTGAAATAGCAATAATAATATTTGCTTTTATTCTCCACCTAATAACACATAATTTTTCAAAATCCTATTATTTAATATTTGCCATAGTACTCCTTATTCCGCAGATAATAAACAGAAGTCAAAATAAAGCTGTATATAAAAAAATGCTTGAATTGGGCTAACAGGAACTCGGGATTTTTAGTTTTATTGGGTCAGGATATATTTAAGCTGCTGGGGGAAGATGATCCAGCATCTTGTGTCTCGCTAAGGTAATGGATTCGTTAAAAGTTTCCATCGGCGTTTTGCCAAAACAATACTTTCCGCTGTGTGATCGCTGGTTATTGTAGTATTCCATCCATTGGTCGAGATCGTTTTGCAAAGTGGCCAAGCTATGTAGACATACCGTTTTTAGGACAGCTGTTTTCTAACAATTTCCATCAGGGCCGCCGCCGGAGGCGTTAGTTAGCCCGGACGCGTTTGTTCTCCTCTTCGGCCCCATTGCTATGGCTTCGGGCTGCCTTCAGCTGGCGGTTGCCAAAGCGATAGGTAAAATACAGCTTTAGCAGGCGGCTCTCATAGCCGCCGCTGTTATAGATATACTGTCCGGCGAAGTTGCTTGTGGCCGTCCATCGCAGGGTGTTGAAGATATCCGTTACCGAGACCTTGAAGGCGCCATTCCCGTTCAGGATGGTCTTTTGCAATCCGGCATCGAGGCTGAACAGCGAGTGGCTGATCAGGGTGGCCTGCCAGATACTTGGCGAGGTAAAGGTCTGGATCAGCTGGCCGGTCCAGCCCCGGCCCAGGCGGAAGCTGTGTTGCGAATAGACCGCGGTGTTGAAGATGTTGAGGTTGACGATGCGTCCCGGGCCAAAATTGGCCTTGTTCATCGCATAAAACCCACTGAGGTTGAAGTAGGCGCTGTACCATTTATAAGTGAAGGGATAGCTGATGTTGAGCCCGGCGATATCCTGGGAGGCCAGGTTCTCATATTCGATGACCGCCTTCGACGCGTCGGTGGTGTCGACAAGCGTAGTGGAGAGGTCTTTGATATGGGTATAGCTCAGCGTGGCCGTCAATTTTTGTTTGAACATAAAGCTCAGGCTGACGTTGTTGGAATATTGCGGAAGGAGCGTGGTATTGCCCTTTGAAAAAGTGTAGTCGTCCAGCTTGAATACAAAGGGGTTGAGGTCCTGGTATTCGGGCCGGTCGATCCTGCGGCTGTAGCTGAGCGTCCACTGCCTTTGCGGGTCCTTGTTGAAGGTGGCGGAGGCGCTGGGAAAAAAATCGGTATAGTGCCGGGTGAAGGAGGAGTCGTAGGCGGCCAGACCTGTTGTCGAATCGGCATAGCCTATGGAAGTCCCCTTGAGGTTGGTGTTCTCTATGCGAAGACCCGCCTGCACGACCCATCCGGGCAGCGTCTGCCGGTAGTTGCCATAGACGGCGTTGATATTCTCCTTGTAATTGAACACATTGCTGCCCAGGGTATCCAGCACCGTTTCCGTATTGAAAAGATTATACTGCTGGAAATTGTTGCCCGCCGTGACATAGGATACTTTTCCACCATAGCCGAGACGGCCCTTCCCGAAATTTTGTTCATAGTCGGCCTTCAGGCTATAGATATCGATATCGGTAGGCGAAACGATATCGTAATCGTTGCTGTAAAGCAGGGACTTTCCTGTAGAGTCGTAGTAATTGTTGGGCTGGTACTGGTTGCTACGGAGGCGGTAGACGCCATAGTCGGCATAGGCATTCAGCTCATGGCCGCTGCTGTCGGAGTAGTGATAATTGAGGTCCGCATTGAAATTATCCCTGCTGCCATTGGTCCGGTTATTGGCCTGAAGGATGCGGTCCGTCTCGTTGGTGGGCACGTAAACTATCGGAGTGGTGCTCGTGGTCCTGTAGGTGTAGCCGGAAGATAGACCGTTAAGAAGAACCCCCAGGGTGCTGTTATTGTTGATAGACCAGTCCAGGCCTGTCTTGTAATTTATCGTGCTGAAGGTTTGCACCAGCGTATTCTGCTGGAGGAAAAGGGTATCCAGCTGGGTCCGGTAAAATTTCGCATAGGTATAGTTCTGAGAATTGTTGTAGCTGAGGTCGCCGAAGACGTTGAGATGCCGGTCCCGGTTGTTAAAGGAAAGGGTCCCGTTGTATTTGCTGTAGAGCCCGATGTTGTAACCCGCGCCGAGGCTCATGTTGGTGCCATAAGCCTTGTTCTTTTTCAGCCTGATGTCGATGATGCCGGCCGTCCCGGCGGCCTCGTATTTTGCCGAAGGGTTGCCGATGATCGCTATGGATTCGACGGATGAGGACTGCAGGGAGCCGAGGTACTGGGCAAGGACGGTCCCGGAAAGATAGGTGGGGCGGCCGTCTACATATACCTGTACGCCGGTCTTGCCATTGAGGCTGATATTGTTGTCCTTGTCGACCGTCACACCGGGAGATTTTCGCAACAGGTCGAGTGCGTCCGTGCCGACCTCGTTGATGCCGCCCTCCACATTGAGGACGATCATATCGGACTTTACTTCGACGAGGGGTTTGACCGCGGTAACGACGGCCTGTTTCAACTGTTTCGTCGGCGGGCTAAGGAGGATGTCCGGCAGGCTTGCGATGCCTTCGGATAAAACTTCGAAGGCCGGCGAACTTTTCGGCAGGTAGCCTGCATGTGAAACGGTTACAAAATATTTTCCGGCGGGCACGGAGGAGAACTCATACGTTCCGTTTGTCGTCGAAATCCCGATCTTTACTACCGAGGAATCCTTATTATTTTTTAGCGCGATGGAGGCGTCTGCTAAGGGTTTACCCTGATCGTCCCTCGCGAGGCCCAGCACCTGTTGTGCATGGAGGCCCTCATAGGATAGAAGGATCAGGAAGAGCAGCGCAGGAAATCTCATGGTCATAGGTCTTTAAGGTTTATTGGCCGGGCAAGCGCAGACATCATGTGACATTATGCGAAGGAAAGAAAAAAACTCTTGAAGGAGTAAAGGGCAAGCCAAAAATTTTGCGAACAGCATGGATTATGTCAGGCAATATAAGAGTTTTATTAATAGCCATTACCTGAATGGCGCCATACGTATCACCGCCGGCATTACCATCCCCGCCATTCTACTCAGCTATTTTAACAATCTCACCGCAGGGATAGCGCTTTCCATCGGGGCCATGTGTGTCGGCAACACGGATATTCCCGGCCCTATCGACCTGAGGCGAAATGGGATGATCGCCTGTATATCGATCATTTTTATCGTAGCCCTGTCGATGGGGCTTGCCTCGGATTCGGACGTAGCTAAGGGAATACTCGTATTCGTGTTCTGTTGGGTCTTTTCCTTTATGGGCATTTATGGCAGCAGGGCCACTTCTATCGGTGTAAATGCTTTACTGATCATGGTGCTCAGCCTTGCGCGGCCTCATCATGGCATCGGGGGCCTGATCAATGCCTGCTATGCGCTTGCCGGCGGTCTCTGGTATATGCTGCTCAGCCTTGCCCTCTACAGCTTCAGACCCTACAAGCTGGTGCAGCAGGCGCTTGGCGACGTCCTGCAGAGTACCGCGGGGTACCTGCGGATCAAGGCCTCGTTCTATTCCCGGGATGTAGACTATGAGAAGGCGTACCGCCAGCTGCTGGAAAGCCAGGTGAGCAACCATGAGAAGCAGGAGCTGGTGAGGGAGCTGTTGTTCAGAAGCCGCAATGTCGTCCAGGAATCCACGCATACAGGCAGGGTGCTGTTGATGATCTATCTCGATGTCATCGATCTCTTCGAACGGATTATGACCTCACAGCAGGATTACCGGAAGCTGCACAGCTATTTCGATGACGGGGGGCTGATGGAGGAATGCAGACAGCTGATCCTGGATATCGCGGATGACCTGGAAGGGATCGGCCTGGCCATTATGAGCGGGCGGCCTTCCTTTGAGGACCCGGGGCTGCGGGAGCGCATACTGAAGGTGCGGGCGGATCTGCAGCGGAGGTCGGGCGCGGGCGGTCCGATGGCCGGTTCGGCCGGGGCAGGAGTTCCACCGGAGGCGTTTGCGGGGTTGAGCGATATCCTCGACAGCATAGACGACCTGGCGGACCGGCTGCATACCCTGCATGGGTATACGACATACGACCGGAAGCTGAGCAGGGACTTCAAGCCGGAGATCGATGTCGACGAATTCGTCGTCAGGCGGGAGGTGGACCGCAAGCTGATCGTCGGGAACCTCAACCTGCGCTCGGATATCTTCCGGCATTCGCTGCGCGTGAGCATCGCGACCATCACTGGCTATATCGTATCAAGGTTCCTCCCATTCGGACATGGCTATTGGATCCTGCTGACCATCGTGGTGATCCTCAAGCCCGCCTACAGCCTGTCCAAAAACAGGAACATCCAGCGGCTGGTGGGCACCATCCTCGGCGGCATAGTCGGCATCCTGTTGCTGTATCTTATCAGGAATACCACGGTGCTTTATGTGCTGATGATCCTGTTTATGATCGGCACCTATGTGTTTATCAGGACGAACTATCTCGTTGCGGTGATCCTGATGACGCCCTATGTGCTGCTGGTCTTCCACCTGCTGTATCCGCACGATCTCCACAGTGTCATCCAGGACCGCATCTTCGATACCGTCATCGGGAGCGGCATTTCATTTTTGGCGAGTATCCTCATCATCCCGACCTGGGAGCACGAGCGGATCACGGATTTTATGACTACGGCCCTGGCAGCCAATCTCGCCTATTTCAAAGATGTGGCCAGGGCCTTTCTGGGGTCGCCGCCGCCGACACAGCAATCCACGCTGAGCCGCCAGAATGCTTTTGTGGCGCTGGCCAATCTGTCGGATGCCTTATCGCGGATGCTGTCCGAGCCGAAGAGCAGGCAAAGAGGGGTATCCGAAATGTATCAGTTTGTCGTCTCCAACCACATGCTCACCTCGCATATCGCCACCCTGGCCTATTACTATGCGCAGTCGCCCGGACATTATAAGGATATCGGCTTCAGACCGGTGGTGGACGAGATCAGCGCGAGGCTCGGGACGACGATCGAATTCCTGAAAGGGGTGATCCCCGCCCCTGCAGCGGTGCCCGGTAAAGATGCGATGAGGGTGCTCAATGAGAAAGTGACTGCCGCACCGGACTACCGGAAGATCGCCGATCAGTTGAATTTCCTGACAAAAGTGAGTGCGGACATCGTAAAGATCGTCTCAGGCGGGTTGGGCCGTGCTTAACGTTTCGCGGATCTTCAGGACGAGTTCGGTCTTGGTGATCGGGATGCCCATGGTCTTGTTATAACCTTTTGCATCGATGAGGAAAAGGTCGCGGATGATCCTGATCAGCTGTCCGTTGTTGATCTCCGGTATCAGCACCTGTTTGAAGTTGCGGAGGAGCTCGCCAAGGTTGGCGGGGAAAGGCCGCAGGTAACGCAGATGCGCATGGGAGACTTTGAACCCTTCGCGTTGCAGCTCGGCCACGGCGCTCTTGATGGCGCCATAGGTGCTACCCCAGCCCAGTACGAGGAGGTCCCCGTTGAGCGGACCGCTGTCGAGGCGTTGCGGCGGGATATGATCCGCGATGCGAGCCACCTTTTCCTCGCGTATCCTGACCATCAGCTGGTGGTTTTCCGGTTCATAGCTGACATTGCCGGTAATGTTTTGTTTTTCCAGGCCGCCGATGCGGTGCTCGAGACCGGGAGTGCCGGGGATGGCCCAGGGCCGCACGAGACGTTCATCCCGGAGGTAGGGCTGAAACTGTTCTTCCTCGGGTGACAGGTCGCGTTTGAAGCTGACCTCTATCGGTGCAAGGTCGGCGCTCTTTGGGAACCGCCACGGCTCCGCGCCGTTTGCAATGTAGCCGTCGCTCAGGAAGAGGACGGGGGTCATGTGCTGGACCGCGATGCGTACGGCCTCATAGACGGCATCGAAACAATCGCTTGGCGTGGATGCGGAGACGACGGGCATCGGGCATTCTCCATTGCGGCCATAGTAGGCCTGGAGGAGATCGCTTTGCTCCGTTTTTGTGGGGAGGCCGGTGGAGGGGCCGCCCCGTTGGATATCGCAGACCAGCAATGGGATCTCCATCATCACCGCGAGACCCATGGCTTCCGCTTTTAGCGCAAGACCCGGGCCGGAGGTTGTGGTTACGCCGAGTGAACCGCCATAGGCGGCCCCGATGGCGGAGGTGACGGCGGCGATCTCGTCTTCCGCCTGGAAGGTGCGGACGCCAAAGGACTTGTGTCTGCTCAGCTCGTGGAGGATATCGCTGGCTGGGGTGATGGGATATGAACCGAGGAAGAGTGGGAGGCCGCTCTTCTTCGAAGCGGCGATCAACCCA
>Ga0206794_1215_pt1 | contig 12730 bp, 12 predicted proteins | sample Alteio_BWOrgCont_70_FD_152877 | JGI IMG/M metagenome (GOLD analysis project Ga0206794, IMG submission 152877) | Enriched cells from forest soil in Barre Woods Harvard Forest LTER site, Petersham, Massachusetts, United States -... | ecosystem: Environmental > Terrestrial > Soil > Temperate forest >...
TGGTGGAAATTTGAGTTTTAATGCCCAGAATGGCATTGGCACCAATGCAGACATTTTTACGCATGCGAACACCATTAACGCCTATTCAAATTTTGGCGATATTAACTTAAATGCCAATGGCGATATGACGGTCGGGACCCTGGATGCTGTTAATGGTAATGTCAATTTGAGTGCGCCCAATGGTTCTATTCTTAGTAATAATTCCAGTATTACGGCAGATAATGTGAATTTAACCGCCTTAAATAGCATTGGCACCAATGCCGGTGCTATTGAAGTGAATGCGGCGACAGAGGTCAATGCAGCGACAAGCAATGGTGATATTGTTTTATCTTCCACAGGTGATCTGCAAACAGGTGTTATTAATGCGGCCGGCGGTGCAGGCAATGTCAGCCTGACATCTGCTGCTGCCGTTAAAGGTTATAATTCATACATTACAGCCAACAATTTGGCTGTAAACGCCCAATATGGGATTGGTAATGATGTCGGTGTTCTGACGAATGTGAACAGTATCAGCGGCAGCACTTTATTCGGTCCTATTAATATTAATCAAACCCATGCGGTGGAAATAACGGATCTGACAAGCGGGGGAGGTCCGATTAATATTTATACCAATGGCACGCTTACCGTTGACAGGCTCAATTCCGATGGCGGTGACATTAGCTTGACCGGTTTTGATGTTAACGCAAGCCAGGCGATTATCAATACAGGAGGCGGATCTCTTGGTTTAAGGGCTTATGGCGGCAATATCAATTTGCAAGGAAGCGATCTTACGACTGATGGCGGGGCTTTAAATCTAAATGCGCTGAATTCCATTATAGGTTATAACCCTGGTAATAATTCACCTGGCCTGCCAACAACGACATCGTCAACCGGGTCGACGGTGGTGTCTCAAACCATTGCTTCGCAAAATCAAGTCTCCTCCAGTCTGGCAAAAAAAGCTTTTCCTTATTATCCTTTGAATGAGATCAATACCGCCAATGCTTTTAAAAATCCCCCTTTGGGGCAACAAATCGAGAATTTTTTATATAAAAATCCTGCATTCAGGTCCAATTCGTTTAAACCGACCGGGGCTTGGTATCCTTTCAGTAAAAATCACTATTTAGGATGGTTTTTGCTGCTTCTGGCTGCTGTTTTGTTAGGTGCAAGTGCTGCTTTAAGGCCAAACGAAGTTCGTCCCAATGTTGTGGCCGAGGTTGGTTCTTATGCGATTACTCAAAATGAATTTGAGCAAGCCTATAGAAATTCAATTCTTTCATGGGATAATTCACCAGCTGCACGTAAGGCCTTTTTGAAGGACATGATGACACAAAAAGCCCTTCATTTAACATCCGCTCAAAAGAGCGAGCTGCAGAAACATCCTGCCTTGTTAAAAAGGGTGCTTGGGGATCAGTCTTTGTTGAACGGGGCCTTGCAGGAAGAGAATAAAGAAACCTGGAATAGTGATCAGTGGGTAGAGTATTTAAAGAAGAATTCCGATAATGTAGGGTAAGTGTTGTTAAAGGCTATTTTATCATAATTCCTGTGTACGTACTTAACATAACATATATTATAGGAAGTAAGTAGGCGGGATTTGAAGGGCTGGATTTGACTCCTTTTTGCGCCCTGAGCGAAAAAACTCACTCAGGGCTTGAGCTTGTCAGCTCCTTCGCCCATTGGATTTCTCTTTTTAACTACGGTTTGCACACAAAGAACGCGCGGCATTCGCCACTAAGCGCCCTTTTCCTTCCTTAAACACCAAAACCCCTTACAAAGACCAAAAACCAAAGCAATCCACACAATCCCTCTGACTTATACCCCTAAACACAAAACATCCTCACTTGCTAATGAGCATCTCTTGGAAAACAATAAAATAAGCCCATTTAAGAATGTCCTGCTTTAAGATTTTCCAATTGTAAAGATCGTTGAACCTTCATTGGAATACCTAAAGTGCTTGATACCCATTGTTGCTCTTGAAAACTCACATCGTGTAAATATAAATGCTGAAGCACTAATTCTTGTAAAAGCCTACGAGCTATAGTGTTCTTCTCAAGGCTTCTATATAAACTTAAAACCTCGGCTTGTGGAATTTCTTTCGAAAATTCTAAGTGTATCGATATTTGAATTAATTGAATTATAGGGTGTTCAGGGTGATCTTTTGTAATGCTTTCAAATATAGGCATTAGCTGTTTTGAGCCTATCGAATTAGAAATTTTTTTAATTACTCCATAAGAAATTCCATAACACAACATCATGAACACACCCCGTACTCTTTTAGCAACTTCATCATCTGACAATGAATCATCTTTCTGTATAAGTTGTCTAATAAAAGTTATCAACTCCTCGTCTTTAGTTAAATTAAGATAGAATCCTAAGAATTTTAAACCAGATGAGTAAGCTGACCTTGTTAAATCATAAAGTTGGTTCTTTGTAAGTGAGCCCTGTCTGTTTCTCAGAATTTGTCCGATTATTTCAACAGCCCTAGCAGATCTATTTATCTCCATTAAAGTTTTATCGCCAATATTTTCATCATCTATAGAAGAGCGCTCTTCTTCCTGCTCTTGAATATCTTCTGTTTTAAGCATTTTCTTTCTCTCTTCATCAGAATTCTTTTGTTCCATGACTAATTTAGGAATTGCTTCCATCATTTGTTCAAGATGCTTTGTATCTTCCACATCTAATTTAGCTTCACTTACACCATCAAAAACCAAAGACGCATGAAGGTATATTTCATCTAAAACGGATTGATCTTTTGTGTGATGAATTAAAAAAATAAGTATGTTTGCATTCTTTTCAGTATGCATTCTTTGGCAAAGGTATTCATAATCAGTTTTACAAATGCTCAAATGATCTGCGACATATTTTGCTACGTAGAAATAGAATATATATCTATAGGAAAAATAAATTTCGTTAACAGTTCTTTTTAGAATTCCTGCTTCCAATAAAACATTGATTATATGTTCGTGAGATCTTACTAAATACTGTTTAGAGTATTTTTCCTGAAAAATTGTAAGCTCAGAAAGGTCAATTTTATTTTTCCCCGTCTTAAATATAAAATATGCTAACTCAGAAAGATAATTTATGTATGAATCGAAGTCTTTTATACTTATTTTTACTTTTTGTAATGCTTTTTGAATCAACGCCTGATAACAATGGCCATACGAAGTTAAAGAATAGTCTGTGGGAGTAGCCGTATCCAACATTTGTATTATTGTTAAAATATAAATTGGTTTTGGCGGGAGAATATTTTTTCTAAGAATGGAATTTATATGATGCGTGAAGTTATCATTCTGTGCATATAAAGTATTCAAATCAATTGTCTCTGCTTGCCCAATACTGTTCCATTTATCTATTAAATCATTTCTAAGTTCATGCCCTAAGGGCATAATCTCATATTGGGAGAATCCGGATAAATCGGCACGTATAGACTCATCGAACTTTAGGATGTTGTCAGAAAATAGAATAATATTCTTAAATAATCCTAATATTGTTTCGATATATTTCTTTTTGTATCTTACATTTAATTTGGATTTATCAAAATCATCAATAATAAGCACTTTGTTATCAAAACTTAGAAATTCTTCTAAGTTCAGATTTTTATACTGCTCTCCGATTGTTTTTTCTAATAATTCTGTGAAATCTGTATTCTTTATTTCATTTCCATTTATAAGAATGGGCAGATAATCATTTGTATTAGCCCGCTGAAAATACATTTTAGCTAAAGAAGTTTTACCAATTTGTTCGGATCCCAATATCAATAATTTAGAGTCTTCTGCTTTAAAAGGAATCAAAGCATCCGATCTTCCTATTTGTAGTTCTATCTTGTCGCGTTTAAGATTTTTTAGATCTGGAAATACAAAAATATCTTCGAGAAATATAAAATCTTTTTGTTTATGTTGAAATATAACTTCAGTATCATTTAATTTTTTCTTGAATGTATCGGTTAATTCAGCCTTATTTTTAGCAACAATTTCTAAATTTAAGGGTTTATTTGATTTAATAGTCGTCCAATCTTTTGCAGCCTTTTCAATCTCTTTGCTTACTTGAAGCCATGCCTTATCATGATCATCATGCTCTGAAATTGGTATAGCATCTTTAGGTATTGCTACATACTTTTGTAAACCGCTTTTTGACCAATCACAATGACGTACAATTATTGAAATAATTCGTGATTGGGCATTTTTAACTTGTTCAAACGCAGCAGCTAATTCAATGTCATAGCAATAATAAGAGGTCAAGAAATCAATGCTTACTAAGAAAACAATTAAATCGGCTTCTTTTAAATGTGATAATATTTCATCATCGAGTTTCTGTCCTGCAATCAATTTTCGATCATCCCAATGATCAACAATACCTTCCTTTTTTAAAATATTCAGATGCTTCCTCAAATTATTTAGGTGCCCCTCATCTTCATGACTATAACTAACAAATAACTTCAATGGATCTTTTTTAGTCTCCATAATGCTCTCCCAAATTTGTTCTTTACAAAATTATTTATTAAAAGACGGGCAAATTCTTTATTCTTTATTTATATGTATTGCGTAAGATTACTGCTTTTAAGGGTTCGCGTCAAACTTTTTAATACAGCAGGACAAATTAGCCTTCTTAATTTGGGTTATGCTGGATAGCAGCAGTATATAATTAAACCTACTGCAATAAGCTGCTCGTTGTTAACCATCTTCCTGATTTTTCTTTTGTTTCAAAGATAGCTAATGATTGACGGCCTTCGTAAATACCTTCATCAATCTTTGCATATAATTCTAAATATTCATTACCATAGGAATTTTGATGATCTGATGTTGGTATTATATAAATATGCCTACTACTTGCATCGGCATAACCTATTTCCCAAGGACACCACCGAGAAGCCTTTGAATTGGCAGTAGCTAAGAATAAGAATAAATCACAACTTTTTATTCTGGATTGAATTTTTTGGGCTGTTTCAACATTCGGAGTTTCAGGCATAGTATGGTCTTTCCAATCCACATAAAGATCAACTCCTAATTCATTAAATTTTACGAGTAAGCCTTTTACAAGATCGTCATCCCTATGGCTATGACATAAAAAAGCAGATTTTCTTAAACTCCCAGTTTCTAATATTCTTTTACTATTAGAGAAAGTTTCTTGATAACGTGAAGATTTTTCTAAAAGATTTTGTTGGCTTATAGACATAATCTTACCCTTTTTGCTATTTAATCAATTTTAATTAACCCAATCGTTAAAGTTATTATACCCATCATCTGTATTCCAATTATAAGTTGGAAACCAATGGGAAAGCTGAAAGTTTTTACCTCTTTTATCTATCGGTTGCTCGGTAATATTAAATGGATCTAAATCAGAATACCATGCCCATCTTTGTCCATCCCACACTGTTGGCATTCCCCTTTTCCCATCATCACTAATTTGTAGTCCTAAGTATTCAAAGGGATTTGCTCCAAGGGGTTTAGTTAATTGATCCCTCCCCTTAATGCCATTAATATGTACTCCAAATATTTTATTGCCTCGTTCAATACTTTTCATAATTTCATAACGTACCCATCTGCGATAATATGTGTGTGATCCGATTAAAATAGATGTCACAGAAGTATTTCCCAATTCAGTATTTATCATTCGTTTAAGAGAAAGATCTCCTTTTTTCTGTGATTCTTCCCATATTGAATGATCATAATATCCTGCACCTTCAACGCCTTTTGTAAAGTTGTGGTTCCTTACAACATTTGCCCGAAAATCAATCACATCTTGATAATGAAATGCAAAATATACTCTTTTTGCCATAAATCACCTATGATATGAATTTAATTACTAGTATTAGTATAAAAATAAGAAATCCATAAAAGATATTTAATGTCATTGAAAAGACGGAACGTGTCCAAGTATTCCTGCCGCCAACAAAGTGACTTGTATTCATTGAATAATCAATTTTATGTTCATCAACTATTCGGACTTTATCATAAAGGGCTCGAAATAATCGTTCTTGCCATAAGAAAAAACCATCTAAAAGCCAAAATACAGGAATAGGAAAGAATGCTATGACTAAATAATGCGCGTTTGCATCTTTTGCAGAAAGAGCAAATAGGGCCGCTATGAGTGTAATCGTCCAACCCTTGATAAAAAATGAATTTACAGTCATTCTTGTTATAGTTAGTTGGATAAACTCTAAATGTTTTCTTTTATTTTCCATATACACTCCTTAAACATAGGCTCCTCGCAATGACATCGTGTGCTGAATTTCCGCTTCACTTGTCCTGTTTTTTTTAGCGGAGCGAAACCACCACCGCACCAGAGAAAAACCACTATTGAATTCACCTCAAAGGGTTGGTAGAAAAAACACTCAATTCACCTTATATAAAACCGGACTCCGGCTGATGTCCCCTGGCGATGTGATGGTAGCGCTATCAATCTGGGGAACAATGTCGATACCTCCGGCATCGAAGGCGTCGTAACAGAGTTCGCTGCAAAAATAGTCTTTCTTCTCCTGGAAATCGTTGTGCCAGCTTTTGGTGGCGCCTAAGGTTATTAGGCTCAGGAGTTTCAAGAGCCCAAGGCCTATAACGCCTCCCCAGTCAAAAGGGGCCTCCAGATGGGCCACCAGATACGAATTGACCTTCTTTGGATCAACTTGGTGAAGATGCTCAGGCTTTAGCCTGAAAACATCAATCTCTTTCAAGGGAAGTTTCCTTAGGTCAAAGGCTCTTACCCCGCTTTGATGACCGGTGTTGGATTCAATGCCTATGTGGCTTTCAGGATAAGCCACTACAGACACATGGTTGTATGGGCTGGATGTGCCGAATTCAATAAGCCAGCTGGTAAAGCCGGTGCCTTTATAGAGAAGGATATCTAATGGCTGGAGATCACTCACGTTAATATGTGTGCCCATATTTGGTGTGCCTTAAAGAAAAACCTTACAGGCCGTAGAAACAACAAGGTCGATTAGTCCATTGGTAAAAGTGTCAAAGGCGGCCTTTGCCAGACCGGCCTCCTCTAGTGCGTTTAATTCCGCCAGATCTTTTAGGCCAGCCACATTCCATTCAAAATCTTCTTTGGTAATCTCTCCTTTTGACAATTGTTGTGTCCAGTCCACCAAGGAATCTTTAGACTTATCAAGAAAGCTTTGACCATCTATCAGTGCTGCGTTTTTGTACGTATTCCAGCTTTTTTCCACCAATGCTTCAAGCCCTGTTTTAAGGCTTTCCCAAAAATCATCAAAAGTAGCCATTATCCTCTCCTTATAGATGGAGAAACTTGTTAATTTTTTATTTTGCCGCTTTCAAGTCCAATCACAGTATCAAACCCATCAGACACAAGATTTTTGGCATCTTCGATTTCTTCTGCATCGATGGTATTTTTGTCTTGCCAGCGCTTTAAAAAACCTCCCAAAGAATGCCCGTTAGGGTTTTCTATAATAGCCCATTGTTTTGTTGATTCCTCATTTTTAGGACGTCCTTTCGCGTACTCGTACGCCTTATCAATATTAAGTATAAGAGTATCTACATCGGATTTATGGGACGGATAAGGATCTGAAGCTTTATCTATTAGCGCTAAGGCATCAACCTTGAGAGATGTTGCCTGTTGATATGCCTGTTCACTGAAAGGAGAAATTGTAGCACATGCAGTTAGAGTTATCAGTGACAGAATTAATGCAAAATGTTTTCTCATAGTATATATTTAATTCTCCTCTCGATGATTCTATGGAAGGTTGGATAATATTTTGAATGAGCGGAGAATGTCTTTTTGCCGCAGAGGGCGCAGTGTTTGAAAGGCATAAGCTCGTACCGTAAGGTATGGTAGGGTTACAAACGGTAGAGTACGCCTTTTGGGCGTCAAAATCAAGGATAAACGGAAAGATATATCCCCTATTTTGAGGGAGTTAAGCCTCCAAAGTAAAAACTTCTGGATCGAAATCTAACAAAATGTTAGATTATGCCATGTCGATCAATCCCTTTATAAGAAATTTAACTTCCAGCGGTCTAAGTATTTACGATAAGATCGAAATAGGCGATCCTGATTTATGGATCCCTGCGGATTCTTTAGAGCAAATACTGAACAATGGCCTTAAAGGCCTGCATTTAAAGAATCTTCCTAACAGAACCAGATCAAAAGTAGTAAAGACCAAGGTTTGCGAAATTTTAGGATATCCTGTCCCTCAATCTTTTAAAAAGACTAAACCACGATTTCCTGGACAAAACTTTGATACTTATAATCAGAAAGCCAATAACCTACAAGTCTGGAATGAAGAATTAGATCCTACCAGAAGATATGTAATTATTAAAATTAGCGAGAATTCTATTATTGAAAAGGTAAAAGTCGTAACTGGTGAGTCTCTTTCTAAACTCGATACGACTGGTACTTTGACTCAAAAATACCAAGCCCGGCTAATCCCTACCGATAAAAAGATGGAATTAATAAGTGATTCAGATACAAAGAATATTTTACCCCTTATTGGAATAAAGAAAAACTTATCCTCCCCATCTCAAAATCCACAAGAAAAACAAATTTTACCGATCAAAAATATTTTTAATAGCTTAAAAAGATTAATAGGAGTGTGTTTTAAAAACCCTGGTCACGATCAGGAAAGAAACAGAGGAAAAGAATTACATAAACTGGTTTGCCAAGCTTTAGGCTACAAGAATTCTAAAGAAGATGGTCAATTTCCAGATGTAAAGAATCAACTACTGGAAGTAAAGCTTCAAATGTCTGCTACCATCGATTTAGGGTTAGTTTGTCCTAATAGCACTATTCCTTTAGATCTTACTAAGATAAAGAATATAAAAATACGACATTGTGATGTAAGATACGCACTTTTTTATGGCAAAACCGATGGAACAACCGTTACATTAACACATTTGTTCTTAACTACAGGAGAGTCTTTCTTTTCTAGATTCCCTCAATTTCAAGGAAAAGTCCTTAACAAAAAACTACAAATACCCCTCCCGAAAGACTTCTTCTCTTCTTAAACCGAAAGATTTCCAAACTAAAGAATCTAGCTTTTCTTGTAATGATGTCATATTGTTCTCTTTTAGTCTATGGTATATCTCTTTAGATAAAGCTATCATCTGTTTTGCTACATTAGTCTCAGGAGTCGGAATGGGGAATTTCTCGACATATTGACTCATAAAACGACGTTTATTAGAGTACAATTTATTATGAAACATCTGATCATAATAAAATTCTATAAAAGTTGAATTTGCTACTGACATAGCCAGCCATAATAAATCATCATTTACATTCTTATCATTTGTAAACCAATAACAATCTCCATTTACAATATTCCCCTCTAAATCCATCCAAAATGTTGGCTTCTCAGAAATATCACGAAAAATTACTTTGTTCTTTTTCCAAGCATTAGGATCTTGTGGAACCCAAATCTCAAACCAATTGCGACCAGCTTCAATTACGTACTTTCTTCCTTCTAAGCGTTCCCTATGTTGTTTAAGATATTTATGGGAATTAGGATAATTTTCGATCTTTACTGATCCTCTTAGATTATTACGTACTTCATGAGTGTATAATATTGAAAATTTATGCGATTCAACGGCACGAAATCTATTTGCAATATGGTGTGTAATAAGTGGTCTTAATAATTCTGGTTTATCATTTCTAAATAGTGTATGCCAGTCATTACGAATAAAGACTTCATCCGCAGTAGTTTTAACTCCAACTCTGATTTTACCAATATCACCAAAATCACAATATTTATGTTTTTGAATAGTAGAAAGAAAACCGTTTGAAATAGCTTGCTCCATTCGCCAGAAACCTTCATCTTGTCCTGATTCTCTATAAAGTTTTCCATGGCTTACATAATATGATTGTCCGCCATTAACACGGACACAACCAGACATCTTGAGAGCTTCTATAATGTTCTTAGATTCTTTTGTATTTAAAGCATCTTCCGTTGAATAAATTTTTGTAAATTTTGATTCAATCGGCTTTTCATTTATTTGCTTCTTACGAACAATTAATATAGCTGGCAATACTGCCGCTTCGAAAAATTTTGTATCTCCTAAATCTAATACGTGTAAAACATGAAAATCGTTCAAAATCCTTTTTCTAACAGATGCTCCCGACTTAGTTGTCATAAACCTATTCGAAACTATGATCCCTGCAATACCTCCCGGTTTTAAAATTTGCGCAATACCACATATAAATGGGTAATATAAATCCACCCTGCCCTTTAAGTCAAAATCACTCGCAATTCTCTGAGACCTCGAAGTTCCTAAATTTTGAACTCTTACATAAGGCGGATTTGATATAACTAAATCATATTGATTAGATTCTTGAGCGGTTCTAAAAAGCTCATCTTTAATTGAATAATTCTCACTCAAATATTCAAGAAAATCACCAGTTCGTAAATCAACGTCGCAATCAAAATGTTCTTTAATTCGATCTTTGGCAATCTCAATAGCTAGAGTATCAGTATCAAAACCTGAGGCTTCAATCTTCTTTTGTCCTTTTAAATTCAAAGCTTTTATAAGTGATAAAAGAAGCGCGCCATCTCCAACTGCTGGATCAAAAATCTTAATTTCCTTCTTAGATGGGATGAAATTACAATTTTCAAGAATCTTGGAAGCAATAAAATCACAAAGATTCTTCGGTGTGTAATGAATTCCTTGCAATTTCTTTAACTCTGGACCTTGTATGGTGGGCATTATTCTCTCCAATCCTTATTATAGTCGAATAAATAATAATTTCAAAAGAACAGATATTTTTATTCGCACAATGGGATTAATAATAAGAAGCGGCGAGGGATGTTGCGGTCAGTGTGCTTCTACATATCTATTTTGCACTTTTATATTTTAAAGTCAAATAATTTTTGTACTACGTTTCGCTCGCAATGGCACTTAGCAGGCAGCCAGGAAAGTAGCCATTATTTTTCATGGGTCAACAACGGATCTTTGACGCTTTGTGCGAAGCGAAACTCCCACGCACCAGAGAAAAACCACCGTTGAATTCACCAATAACGTTTGGTAGAAAAAAGATTGCTTCGTCACCCTTCGGGCTCCTCGCAATGACACTTATTTTAGGTCACGCATACGGGGTATTAATAGGTCGGCCACGTCTTGGGCGTTTTTGATCTGGGGACGGTCTTCTTTGATCTCTTCTTCCCTGAATCGCCGGCCTATCTCGATGGCGGCTTTGAGTTGGGCTAGTTTGGCGTTCCCTAGGCCTTTGAACTGGCGCCATTGGCTTGGGTCGGTGTGGGCCATGGCACGGAATGTGCCGAAGTGGTCCAGGATCTGGCGGCTGAGGTCGACGGCGCTGTGGCCTTTGGTGCCGGTGCGTAACAGGATGGCCAGGAGTTCGGAGTTGCTTAAGGTTTTTTCGCCTTTTTGTAGTAGTTTTTCTCTGGGGCGGTCGTCTTTGGGCCAGTTGGATATGGAGTTAGTGGGCATGGAGTCCCCTTTCGCGTTTCAGCTCTCTGACCAGCTCTGCTTCAGTAGGTAGGTATAATTTGTACCGTGAGGCGAATACCTGCTTGTTATTTTTGGATAAAGTATAACGAACTACGGCATCTTTTTTATCTTCGCATAAAATAAGGCCTACTGTTGGGTTTTCATTTGCCCCTTTCACTTCCCGGTCATAGTAGTTTATATACATTTGCATCTGGCCTAGGTCTTGATGGATAAGTTTTCCGATCTTCAGGTCAATGAGCACATAACACTTTAATATGGTGTTATAAAATACGAGATCGATGAAAAAATGATCTCCATCTAAAGAAATCCTCTTTTGGCGGGCTACAAAGGTAAATCCTTTACCTAGTTCTAACAGAAATTTTGAAAGGTTATCTATGAGCGATTGCTCTAGCTTGTTTTCAAAGAGTTTGGGTTGTACAGACAGTCCGGTAAACTCTAAGACATAAGGATCTTTGATCATATCCTCATATGTTTTGATCTCCTGGCCTTTTTGTGCCAGTTTCATGAGGCCTTTTTTATCTTTGCTTAAGGCAAGACGCTCAAAGAGTAGTGAGCCTTTTTGGCGTTCAAGTTCCCGGGCAGACCAGATGTTCTTGGTACATTCGACTTCATAGAATGCACGTGCTTCTGGTTTATCGATGCGCATTAGGATGCGGTAATGGGTCCAGCTTAATTTGTGACGCAGTGCGTCACATTTTGGATAGAAAAGATAAAAAGAGCGAATATTGCGGAGATTCGATTCATCAAAGCCTCTACCAAATTCAGCCGTGAGTCTAATAGAAAGATTTTTGAGGACTTTTGTCCCGTACTCGGCGCGAGATTTCCCTTTTTGCTTTTCTTCCACGATTTCCCGTCCAATCTGCCAATACGCGAGGACCATTTCTGTATTAATAACGCGCGCAATATTTCCTCTGGCATCTTCGATGATTTTTCGAATGCGGCCATATACTCCTGTTGAACGTTTGTTTGGTTTGGTTAAAGCGGTTTGTTTGGGCATGGTTCCCCCCTTGTGTTGGATGGATTCACTTCATTTGGGGGAATTTTATTTATGTTAACCGCAAGGGGATGCGGGATGATAAAAGTATAAATTTTAAACTAATAAAAAGCAAGTTATTTACATGATGCCAAATTGGCACTTTGAAGTATCGGCTGCGGAGCGAAACCCCTGCCGCACCAGAGAAAAACCACCGTTGAATTCATCTAAAGGGTTGGCAGAAAAAAGATCAAGACGGCTTGTATTGACGGGACCAGTATTTTAGCTTTATCTTGCGTACGGGTGTACCATACCTAAAATGATTGGCCAGCTGGGCGATGTAATACCAAAATTCCTTTTCGATAAGGTC